>Ga0123355_10003722_pt1 | contig 22003 bp, 19 predicted proteins | sample TergutEmb28metaG_3_FD_89872 | JGI IMG/M metagenome (GOLD analysis project Ga0123355, IMG submission 89872) | Embiratermes neotenicus P1 segment gut microbial communities from Petit-Saut dam, French Guiana - Emb289 P1 | ecosystem: Host-associated > Arthropoda: Insects > Digestive system > Gut ... | reverse complement strand
CGCGAAGTAAGGTCAACCAATATTGCAAGATTATCGGGCAAAGGTCCAACATGGATTGGCTGCAATCCTGCCTTTGAGGCAAGAACCGGCACTTCAACACAAGCTGTATTTGGAAGGTTTCCTATAATTCCATTGTTTTTAAGGTTCCCATTGAAAACAAACGGTGTGCCATCGCCAAATATTCCATTGAAGATAGAAGCAGCATATTCCTCACCGCGTTGTAATTCCACTTCCTCTTCTGCCAAAAATTCTTTAAAACGTGCTTCCCATGTGTCTGCCGCTTCTAAGTATTCATTGAGAATGTAAGCATATTCTCCAGGATTCCAGTTTGTACCATGCAGACAGTATTTTTCAATCAAATCAGGACGTTTTCTAAACCATGCAAGGTATTCCGAATTATGTCCTGATGACTCTGTCACATAATATCCCAGTTGCAAATACATTTCATTTCTGACAGGTTCTGCGTCCAAAATTGCCTTTTCATTCATTTTTTCTCTTATCAAAGGATATGCATCTTTGCCGTTCCATTTAAAATCGAGATAAAATGCCTGATGATTTATTCCCGAACAAGTGTAGGTAATTTCATCATGCTTTGCACCTATCCAGTCTGCAAGCATGTGCGCCGTGCCTTGTACACTGTGGCAAAGGCCGGTAAGTGCAACTTTGGTATGGCGTTGCAGATAGCTGCATAGCATAGCCATTGGGTTTGTGTAATTTAATACTATTGCATCCGGGCAGAGCTCTTCTACATCACGGATGATTTCAAGCATTACAGGTGCTGTGCGCAAAAAACGCATTACTCCTGCGGGCCCGCGTGTATCACCCACATTTATGTCTACGCCGTATTTTTTGGGAATTTCAATGTCATGTCTCCAAACATCAACTCCACCTTGCAAAATTGTGATAAGAACACCGTCTGCTCCTTTTAGAGCCTCTCTGCGGTCAGTTGTTGCTGTGACAGTTGCAGGTAGCTTTCCTGCGTTTATCAGCTTCTCGATAGCTTGCTTGGCATATCCCAAGCGTCCCTCGTGAATGTCCATCAAACAGATTTCACAATCCTTAAAAGCGTCAAAGCTCAAAATATCTCTCGCAAGCCCCCTCGTAAAGCCTAAAGAACCTGCACCGATGAAAGTAAATTTTTTACCCATTGTTTCCCCTTTCTACGTAAAGAATATTAATTATTAATCAAAACCAATGTGACGACAAACACATAAGTTCACATTACCGACATTTTATCCTTTTGCGCCTCCGATAACAAGTCTTTTGTAAAAATATTTGCTTATTCATATTTCCCATTTCTTTACTTAAAATAATTTCGAAGTCGCGTGTTGTTTGGGTTTTCTAGCCATTCGGCTATCATAGCCTCAGCTTGTTGCTTGCTTCTAGTACGTGGATCTCCCATAATAAATTGCAACAGCAAATTATAACTGCGATATTGCATACAACCCACAAATTGTTCGGCTTCACGCCACCGAGGTATCATCGCGCCTGCAAAAACAGTCGCAGGTAACGGTGGCATTTTTACGCCATTCACGCCTGCTCCGGTTACTAACGCCTCAACTTCCACGACCAAATCCTCCGGAAACCCCTCAATCAAGTGACCGGCGTTTGGGATGTTAACCTGAAAAATTTCAGGAATATCATTTACCATAGAGTTAATCAAAGGCACGATTTGTTCATCACCTTGTTGCGGATTGAAAATATCCGTTGCACGTACATCTGAATTGTATGCAGCACTGTTAATTTTATCCAGCTTTAAGTCTAGATCCTCTAGGTATTGTTGCCAACCAATCTCGGAATCAAAACCCCCACTCTCACCGAACCATTTCTGCTTTGTTGCTAAATCTGTATGATACCACCAGCCAACTTGACGCGGAGCATCTCCAATCGGCATTAGCCCAAACAACTTATACTGATCGACTGCTGCTTTCGATAACTGTATATCTGAATACGTTCTTTCATTACTTTTATTTTCCCAATAAGTCTCAGCTTTATCTTCAATCCAGCGATCCAGAAGCGGATACGCGTCTATTCCGGCACAACGGAAGTCTGTCATCCAAATCCAATGGTTAAAGCCGATGGAGCGAGCTGTAATTTCTTTTACATCTAGCCCTATTATTTCAGCAATCTCTCTATATCCGTAGTGACCGTGGCATAAACCAATCACTTTTATGCCAGCAACTCTATGCATAAGTGTGCAACCTTCAAAAACAGGATTCCCTGACTGCAACAGCCAAGCGCCGGGACATATTTCTTTTATGTCTTGGGCCAGCTCAAGCATGAAATGTGTTTGTGAAATATAATGAAGTTTCGCTCCACGATAATACCCGTGTTTTTCGGCTATCGCACGCTGAACCTCTACCCATTCGTGACCTTCCAAATCACCTGCCTTAATCTGCACTGCATTTAACACAAAATCAGCGTCGACGAGTGCTTTTCGGCGGTCGGTGGTTTTAGAGAATGTAATTGCCGCTGACAGCTCACGGGCTATTTTGTCTGCTAAAAGCATTATCATATCCAAGCGTTTCTCGTCGATATCCATTAAAACCACATGACTGCCATACAAACCCTCGCAGACGCATAAATCACGAACAATTCCGGCAGAAAACTCAGCACTCCCGGCACCAATCACCGCTATTCTAACTGCTGTCTTTTTCATACATTCCCCTCTTTTCTTTTACTTAAGCTTTACTTTTTAATTTTGAATTGGACATCATGACCGGGGACAATAATATCGAACTCTTTTGCTACATATTTCGCGCTATCTTTAGCTAGTTTTTCATCTACAGCATTATAAAAAACTTCTCCTGCAAGAAGAAAATCCTTGGTCGCCACAACATCACCTGCCACAAGAACATTCAACCCGTCTGAAACAAATCCAAGCCCTGATGTTCCCATAGTATGCCCCGGCAAGAGATATAGCTTTACTCCCGGAAGCTGATCTTCCAACACCTCAACATTGACAGGCAAGGAAGATTCGCTTAGTGCGACTTCTTCTTTCGACGCATAGAACTTACATCCTATGTAACGTTCAAGTTCCACGGTGTGATCACCGTGAAAATGTGTTAAAAAAATGTTTCTCACCTTATCTATCGACACACCTCGTCGATTGAATATAATCTCTTTCATATCATCATACGGAACTCCGGGGTCAACGAGCAAAAAAGATTCATCCGCCAACTCTATCAGTGTAGACGTACACATCGCTGACCGAACGGGTCTGTCCGTCGGTTCACCCCAAAATTTATTGCGCGAAAGACAGCCAATATTCAGTTGTGTATATGCGATTCCATTTCTCATGATTTTTCATTCCTTGATTGTCCGATTTCTGCGCCGGCTTCAAGCAGAGCTGCTTGCACTTTTTTAATACTTACATCTCTAGGCCGTACAGAGTCTCTCGAACTTATGGATGCTGCGATTCCTGCAGCTTCTCCGATAGGAAAAATATGTGCCATAGCGCGCCAAGACTCATAGGCAATTTGGTCAGACGACATACACCTACCTGCCACCAACAGGCCATCAACCTTTTTTGGCACAAGGCAGCGATAAGGAATGTCATATCCTTCGTGTTTCAGAAACCTGCGGTATCCGTAAGAGTGAATAACAGGGTTAACAGCCATTGCAATAGAATCTTCAAAAACACGACCATCCAGGACATCATCTCCCTTTAATTCATAAACCCCTTCAAAGAAGCGAGTCTGACGAATACCAATCAAAGACCCGGTATCTATGATGGACGCACTTGAAAGGTCAGGGTGTTCTTCTATCTTTTGCGCAAGATCATCATAGACTGCCAAGCGAACTTTTATTTCTTCGGCAGTCAACTCATCACCATCTGCTGCGTTACACGGTCCGGGAGAGGGTCCCCACACTACCATAGTGTCATTAATAAAACACCCTCTTGCCGCTGTACTCTTGTCGTATCCCGAAATCTTGTACATCAGGCAATCATTGAGACGTTTATTTTCATCCTTCTTCGTTTGCCAAAATGGAACTCCTGCCCTAAAAGCAACATCTCCGTCGCCGCTGGCATCAACGATCACCTTAGCATAAGCTGCCTGACGACCTGACTTGTTTTCAAAAATAACTCCTTCAACATTGTTTCCATTCATAATCACGTCCGAAAAATAAGTATGAAACAGAATTTTCACACCGGCATCTACCGCCATCTTCAATGTAATGTATTTGAACATCTCAGTATCAAATGCATACGTATAAGATAGATCACCTTTCGTATTTGACCGTGGCTCCGATTTGTAGGTATCCGCGGAATTCACTGCTCCACCTACCTCAAGAAGTTTTAGCGTAAGTTCTTCCCCCAAACCTTTAGTGGTTTGTATGCCGTCAGGAGGCACCTGATTGCGATATCCGACAATATTAGCCATCAAAGAAGCAGTCGCCGTGCCTCCAAAGTAGGGAAATCTCTCCACTATCAATGTATTCGCCCCGTCGCGAGCAGCCGCAACTGCAGCCGACCACCCTGCAACACCACCACCTACTACGATAACATCAAATTCGCCATAGACATCAATTTCTCTTGCTGATTCCAAATACTTACTCGCTCTCATTATAAGTCACCCTCGATATATCCTTCCGTCAAATTTTGATTATTCAAATACAATTTCTCGTCTTCCGTTTCATAAATTTTTTGAGTCAGTCTCGGAGTATCTGCAATATCATATGTCGGCTCGAAATCATTAACAAATTTGACATTTTGCTCAACCTCACTACTCCACCTCATACCCACATGCGCCATATGAACCCTCGAATCGGATAAAATAAAGGCGAGACAAATTCTAAACACCTCTCCATTTTCAAGCCACTGAGGTGCTAAATATTCGAGTTGCCTCTGAAACATTCCGGAAGTCAAAGGGCGCATAGCACATACCGCCATACCATTCGCCTTTGTCTCATCCAGAAGGTGATATCCCGCCGATTGGCGGGTAAGATTATAACAGACTTGAATGACATCAAATGCACCATTTTTTATTAACGGAACAGACGTCCACGGCTCTTCAACAGTTAATCCTATATATCGAACGAGCCCTTTTTGTTTAAGTTCTTGAAGAGCTTCCAGAGGACCACCTTTCAAGATGTGTTGTTGTTCTTCAGCTGTAAAACAACCACCGTGAAGTTGCAAAACGTCAACGTAATCTGTCTTTAGTCTTTTCAAACTTGCCTCAAAACTCTTATTTATATCTTCTTTACAAGTCCACGGAGCTTTTGTCGCCAAATAACATCGGTCACGGTGATATGCCATGACATCACCTATGATGCTCTCGCTATGCCCTTCCCCATAAACAGGAGCTGTATCAATGTAGTTGATACCCATATCCAACGCAGTATTTATTGTGTGCATCGCCTCTTTTCTGCCCTCCGCACTGTAAGGATTCCACCCCTGAGCTCTGTTAACTCCGGCAAAAGGATACCCACCCAAGGCAATTCTGGACACACACATATCGGTTTTTCCAAACTGTACTTTTTTCATGGCGCACCTTCCTACCTACTATTTTTGCATCTCCCCTTATAAATTAACTACGTTTTGTTAGTTTTTCAGCGGCAGACTCATCAGTGATAACTTCAACAGAGGGGTGAAGTTGCAAGACAGATGCCGGAACATCTTCCGTAACTGCTCCTTCAATCGATGCTTTCACTATATCAGCCTTATGTGTTCCACAAGCGACAAAAAGAATTCTCTTCGCTTGCATAAGCGAGCGTATACCCATAGTGATGCCATACTTTGGCATCTTCGCCTCTCCACCAAAGAAGTCTTTCTTAGCATTAATTGTACTTAGGCTGAGCTTCGCTATGTAAACGCCTGAACCGAAAGGCGTTCCGGGTTCATTAAAAGCGATATGCCCATTACCTCCTACATTGAGCAACAACAAGTCTATACCTTCAAGTCTATCAATCATATCTTGGAACCGGTTAACCCCGCATTCCATATCTCCCTCTGTAGCACTTGGAACATAAAAACGATTTCCAAGACCAACAGGTGTATACAGCTCCCTCTTAATCCGCCAATAACAACTTGCAGGATCTTCGTTACTCACTCCCACATATTCATCAACGTTAAAAGCAAATGCTTTTGAGAAATCAAGGTTCAATTCTTGCTTTAAACGAACAAGCTCATCAAAAATCGGCTTTGTAGTAGTGCCTGTAGCAACACAAAACACGCTGTCAGGCTTCCGCATGACTTGCTGTGCCATTTTTTGCGCTACATAGCGGTAGACATCACCATCTTTTGTAATTTCAACCTTCATTTTCAAGTTCCCTTTCACCCAAACTGTGGCAAATACACTTTTTGCGCTGTTAACAATTCGTTTGTTAGCTTTTGTACATTTTCTCGCCCCAAGCGAGCGCAAGACTCCTCGATAGCACATTGCATTAATGAAATATCACCGTTCAATGCCGCTTGAACAACTACATCAAATAGCCCTGCGTAACGTAGCGTTTGAGGCAATAGAGAACTTGGGAAATCCGGCAGTTGCAACGGCTGAATACCTGAACCCGAAACAAGAACAGGGCGTTCTATTACAGTTGCAGAAGGCACCTGGCTAAGTGCCGAATCATTCGGCACGTTGGCATAAAACACCTCCGCCTTATCTTCTTCCATAGCATTTATCATCTCTATCAGATGCTCGCCTTCACCTTCCTCTCTTTGAACGAATGCTTCGGGAAGCGAGTTTCTGCTCTTAGCGTATCTAGTATACTCGGCAAACTCCTCGTCACCCAAAGATATTGTTTGTTCAAATGAAAACGTGCCTGAAAACGGTTCATTTCCAAGCCCCAATGTCTTTCCATAATAAGCATCTCTTGCCATCACCTCCGGTACAAACTCGGAATAATGCCTATCATCTGAGGCAATATATGAACCATGAAGACGCACAAAATCAGCCGTCAAAGGACCTATGACACTACATTCTTCAGAAGAAACAGTGTTTATCTTGTCAATGAGGCGTGGAAAAAGATTTTCTCCATTAAGTCGCATCTTGTAAAAGAACACCATGTGATTAAGCCCACAAGCCGTATATGCACCATCATTTGGCTTAAACCCCAAAAAACCGGCTATTCTCTTCCATCCATTTGGAACACCGTGACAAAGTCCAACAATCGGCACTTTCGTTGCGCGACGAACAGCCATACAAATTGCAGTCATCGGGTTTGAGTAGTTAAACATCATTGCTGTCGGGCAAAACTTGGCAACATCATTTGCAATATCAACCATTGCCGGAATCATGCGCATTGCTCGTGAAACGCCACCAGGCCCCACAGAGTCACCAACCGGCTGATAAACACCGTATTTCCGAGGGATAAACACATCTTGTTCCCATGCTCTACGCCCGCCTACCCCAATAGTGCACACTACATAATCTGCGCCCGAGAGAACTTCTGTTCTTTCTGTAGAAAAAGACAATTCAACATCAGCTTTTTTCAATTCAATCAGCTTTTCGCATATAAGTCTTATTACATCCAGTGCAACAGCATCTGTATCGACCAACGCAATATGCCATTTCAGTTTACTTCGCTCCAAAATATCCAAAAAAAGCCCTTTTGTAAACATAGCACTTCCTGCACCAATCAGCACCATTTTCTTCCTCACTATTGCCCCTCCTCTTTATGTATGCCTTGATGCCTCCTTAGACATAGTTCCAGCATATATGATAAATTCCTAGAATAACTATACTTCAACACAAAACTTTATTTCCGATGCATTTTAAAACCAGTTCACAGCTTTATAACATATGGATGCCCCTGAGGGATTTTTACAAACTTCTTCTGTTCCTCATCGCATAATTTTTCATAAACTTCGTCAGTGTATCCTTTCGTCCAAAAGGAGTTCTCCCGCGTTGTTATATATGAAGCGTAATGCTGAGGGAAAATGTAATTTGGTTTTATCAGCCTAATAAAGCGAATGGAATTTTCTATTTGCATATTGTGCTCGGTTGGCGAAAAGAATAGCAAGTCTATTCCCTTCATGTCGAAATGTTCATGTAAAACAACAGTGTCTCCCGGCTGGTAGAAAGAAAAGCCCTTACGACTTACAATATAACCACAGTCTTGCAGGTTAGCACCTTCATAAACACTGCCCATCAGATGACCGTGAATTGCACGAATGGGTTTAACTTGTATTTCCAACTCTGCTAAAGATATGTCAACTCCCGGTGTGGTAATAATAATGCGTTTTTTATCCAATCCTATCTCAGCAATTCTTTCTTCACAACTACTTGGCATGAGAAACAGACAATCAGAATTATCTTGCAGAAACAAGCATGTTTTTTCATTAAAATGGTCACCGTGTTCATGAGTGATTAGTACCACCTGTATACTCTGTGCCATTTCGTTTAAATCCACATCCGTCGGGATAGGCACCCGGTCGAATGAGTACAAATCAGGATCTGTGCAAACAATCACACCAAAGAGATTAATCACCCAGCCATTGTTACCAATCCACATCAAAGAGACTCCGGATGCATCGGTATATAGTTCTTGAATCTTCATCGCCACCTATCTCCTATGTGTCACTGTTTAACTTCAAATACCAGAATCTTTAAATCCACACTCCCTGAAGTGTTTTTCAATCCATGCGTACCAAAAGGCTTATTCATAATTACATCGCCTGCAGAAACGGATCGTTTCACACCATCAACTTCCATCTCACCAAAACCCTCAAGCACTACATAAAATTCTTCATCATTTTCATGTCTATGTACACCGATAGATGTCCCCGGCGGTAATACAGTGTAATGGAAATACTGCATTTTAGTAGCAAAACTATCAAATATTTCGACTACTTTTATGATGCCCTCACCATCATGACAATTATTTTCAGACTTCGGATTAATTTCATAAAAATTTCTAATCATACACTCTCCCACACCTTTCTTATCTGAGCTGAACTTCTACAGCACATCCTTTTTTCGCTGCCTGTATGGCGGCTTCTGCAATAGCAGCGTTTTTCACTTGATCTCGAATATCTGTTTGCGGTACAGGTCCACCACGTATGTAAGCCATAAAAGCATCCAGCATTCTATGTTTATCGGAAACTTCGTCTTCTTGTGGCAAATCCGGAGAAAAATAACTGTCTTCCATGTGAAAATGCAGTTTATCATCTATTAACCGAGCCACTCCGTTTTCAGCCGTAAATGTCCAATCTCCGATCCAACTTGTTTCTCCATGTGAATCCATAGATGCGTCATAACAAAATTGCACATTGTCGTCCATTTCTGCTATTATTTTCACATTTGACACACCTTTATACCAACTCCACTCAGGGGTATTAAGCTGCGCAGAAAGCTTACAGACTTCCTTTCCTGTAAGAAAACGCAGCAAGTCAAAATGGTGGATACTTATATCAATCAATGTCGGATGTTCCATGTCAAAATGATATTTGCCTGCTTCCTTATGATGCCGCCTAAATACCATGTTAACACTCGACAAATTATGCAAATGTTTAGCTAACTGTTCTTTTACAAAGATAGTGCGTATAAAATGCCTGTAACTTTCCGCTATCATAAGCTTTTGCCCGTTATCGGCAAATTCGAGGCATTCCAACACTTCTTCGAAATCTTCTGAAATCGGCTTTTCCATAAGTACCGGAATATTATGTGAAAACGCCACCCTATTAACAGCCATGTGTGCGTACGGAGGTGTGGAATTTAAAACAAAGTCAGGCCTTCCGGCTTCAAGGGCATCAGCTAAATCTGTATAACAGGGAACATCATATTCACTTACGTGCTTGTGAGTATCTTTGTCCCGGTCAACAATGGCAATCAATTCAATATCTTTACGCTCTTTCATACGCTCGTACAAGACATTGCACCACCAAAGACCAAAATCACCTAAACCAACATGCACAACACGCATTATGCATTCCTCCTAAAAACAAAAAATGAAGTAACACGGAGTGTAACAATTAACGTTGGCTACACCCCTTACGCTCTAAACCGGAACCTTTGGGTCCTCCAGAGGATAGTAGCCGTCAGGGTATACATCATCCCAAGCCTTAAACATCTCCGGACGCGATATGCCGTCTACATTAATTGTAGATAAATCGTAGTATCCGTCATTTGAACCGCCTTCAGTAGCTAAAGCGAGAGGAACATCTGATCCTGATAGAATCATACCAAACCCTAAATCGTATATACCATCTTTTAAGCCCGGCATTTCTATTATTTCGTTATAAATAGAATCTCCCGGCAACCATCCACCAGCATCAAATTTTGTTTTAACAATTTCTTTTTCACCTTCGTTAGCCCGGCATGTCAATCTTGTATACATACCTATCGGCTTATAGCATGGGGCATTTCCTACATTTGTCATCCATAGGCGTAGCGGTAAAGCTCCGGCGGATGACATTACAGTTGGGTGATGTATCCGCCTGATTTCGAAGCGGTAGCCTAAACTTTCTGCCCAATTCCTATCATACTTGCCGGTTACATCAATACTGGAGACATGCCAACGTGTAGCTTCATTTTGTAAGTCCCCACTCACATCATCCGCTATGAGGCGTATTGGTGCTTTTTCCCATACATTCTGTAGCCCCAATCTTGCAAGTTGCTGACCAAAATATTCAAAGCCTTCTTTAGCTTCCACTATCAACCCAATGTCATTCATACAGGTGTCTTTAAAATAGTTTGCCAAACGCCCACACTTAATGCTTATCATTTTATACTTATTGGGAAACGCTTCGATATAAGCATCTGCCACCGTATGTAACACTACATCAGAAATATCACATTCACATCCCGGCAAGCTGACATCAACCATATATATATATGGGCACTCACCATGACGACTGCCGACCTCACGTACAAAACAGGCAAAACTCATCGCCTTCTCATTTTCCCCAACCCAATCAGGTGCTTCAGGGCATAATTGCAATGCAATAACTTTTTGCTCATCTTTTGCTTTTTCTAAAATAGTTTTCAATATACCGAAATCAAATACGCCTCTCTTTGACTCAATATCGCGCCACTTGATTTTTGTTGTCGGCAAAACGCCTATTCCCGGATTCACGAGAGGTGTTTTAATGACATTTGGGCGCATTTTTACGGTGTCATATATTTCATACGGATTATTCATTTTTTCCATCTTGTCCACATCCTTTCTGATTATTTTGTAACAGTTATTACACTAAGCGGATACCAACCGTCTTCATTCCGACCTTCAATACCCAAATAAATATTGGGTATGGTAGGCAAATCGCATAATAACGCAACTTCAAGGCTATAGTTACCGGGACTGACATCCTGCGGGACTTTGAGTGCTCCGGACTCAAGTATATCCAAGTCAGGCAGCCATTTTCGCGAATCACAGCCCGTTATCATTTCAAAACTCCTGCCATCTCCTACCAAGCGGAAAGCTAAGGGATAATTATAATATGCCGGAGCTACACCTGCGTTTACCCAAAATGTTTCATATTCAAATACGCCACCCGGAGTGAGCGTTGATGAAAATGACGCACTACGCAGTTCAAAGCGGTATCCCATTTTCCGTAACCAACGCTCTATGTTTGGACGCCAAGCTTCAGGCAAGGTTGTCATTTTTGCATTATATGTGGACGCATGCCATTTTAAACTTTCATCAATTATATAATCGATATCCCAGCCATTGTGATACCAATCGCTTGTGTGCCAGCAGGCTTCAAAAATGATTGGTGCAGTTTTCCACGCCTCACTCATATCGAAGTTCCCAATATTCTCCGGATAAAAATCATGCATATGACTCCACTCATTATGAAATCCACCCATATCCCCCAGACAGTCAACCCGAAATCCAACAGGGCGCTTTTTGCTCTTGATATATTCAACACTATGCGGGCAGTGCAACAAGCATTGCATCGGAGTTACTTTAAATGATTCGAAATAGATATCGACAAGTTTATGCAGTGCCCAATCTTCTAAAAATTCAGTACCACCACCTTCTCCCCATGAACCAACAAGAGCCACGTCAACGCTGTGAATGTACGGGTGTCCATCGTACTTTTCACCAAATACACGGATTAGGTTCGTGAAATACTCCACGTAGTTGGTGTTGTGCGGATCTACCTGCCAAAAAGGAAAATCAGGTCGTTCCGGTCCTACCTCTTCACGAAACCACCCCGGAACGTCCTGAGGTCCGGGATTCCCTTCAAAACCATATGGTGCACAACGGACTATCATCTTACATCCAATGTTTTTCGCTCGTTCAAGGCTCTCATCAAGACTCGACCAATCATACACACCTTTTGCCGGCTCGGCATCTCGCCAAAACACATATCCTCCTATCACTCCACTTTCCGGATAGTTCCAAACTCTGGAGTCAGGTGTGAATTTAAATTTCGCCACCGGATTTTGTCGAGTATCTTTTAAGCCGTCTGCGCCAACATTATCTTCCATAAGTGGCACAGCATAATGGAAGCCTGTCCCGGGATTTGTGAGTAATGCATCTGTTTTTTTAGGTCGTACAGTTATTATGTTTTCCATATTTATCCCTTTCTAATCATTTTATAGTCACACTCGCTCAGGAACTTGCTTGTTTATTCTGAAAACGTGAAATGCAACGGCAAAAAGGATTATGCCTTGCAGAACGCAAATTAGCTGTTTGTTAATAAAAGTTAATCCGAAAATCTCTATAGATAAATTCTGAGTAAAAACCATCAATGTATTACCGACAGCAACACCAAGGAACATTGCTATAGTGTTTGTTGCTGAAAAGAGACTAATAAACATTGTTTGATTTTCCTGTGGCGTATGCAAAAACGGGAGACTCATTATCGCAAGATTAATGCCGGGAGCAGTTATTGATATGCCCGCAACACACACAACGTACAACCATACATTCTCTCGAAAAACAAACCCATACCCTCCAACGAAAAACGAGTAAGTAAGCAAGGAAAGACCTAATGCTTTCAGCCATGATGTATTTGTAACAACTCTTTTCCAAAGTGGAGTTGCAAGCACAAGCAGCGCCGTGGCTCCCGATGAAACAATTGAAATAAACCGATAGCTTAGACCCAGAGTATCAAGTAGATACGATGTGTAATATGTGCCAACCAGTGCAATTGTGAAATTCCAGAACACCATAATAAGCATCATCATTAGAAAAGGCTTATGCTTAAGCGGTAGCATTATAAAAGCCTTTAACGCCATGCGCTTTTCCGGTGATTCATACGGCATTTCGGATATTCGGGTAAAGATAGCAACATCGATAATTATGAAAAGAAGCGCGACCATCCTTATTATAAAGAAAGCATACAACTCTCTGCCTCCCGCTGACATATTGTCAAGCAGCAACCCGGCTGACAACATTGAGAGAATTATAATAACATGATTCCCCATACTGGTATAAGCAAAGTGTGCCGCACGAAAGCGCTCGGGTACGCTTTGCATATGCCAAACCGGTATCCCGCTCCCTATCATGGCATGTGATATCACAGCTGCTACTACCAATGTAATAATAATGAGAGTCAAGCGGACGTCAGCTGAAAAAGGAGTAAACGGCAAAACCCCTACTACACCTAAGTGTAAAAATCCGAATATCAGCCGCATGGTAAGCATGTAGCGCTTTCTTTTCTTCATCCGCTCAAGTATAAAGGGGGAAACTAAGGTAAGCATCCCACAAGCAATAATGATTGTGTTTACTGTGCCAATCATGATATCTGATGCACCATTGGCGTTTAGAAACCCGACAAAGAAAACTTGTTGTGTGGCTGTAAACCATGCGATAAAGAAAAAGTTGCCGATTGCCATGCAAGACCTGTTTCGCGCCATTGGATCGTTTTTGTTTAAGTAGAGCTCTGAAAACATCTGGCGTACTCCGATTTTATAGTATTCCGGGGTGACCTTTCTTATTGTTCACCACAGGCGCTCTTTTTTCGCGCAATTTTGCTTAGACTTTGCCCCACGCACCATTATAAAGCATCCGCATAAGGCACACATACCGTTGACGTGATGCTCACATTGTCTGCATATGCTTAAACGTCGTTCATACTCATGTGGGGATACTTTTTCTTGCTCCGGAATGCTGTCCACATACTCTCGAATAGTTAATGCGGCATTCCCCCATTCCTTCATCAGGCATTTGTAACAATATTCTGTGGAATTATACTGCTGAAAAAACCGGTCTCGCGGAGATAAGTGTTCTTTCATTGCTAACCCATTCTCATATAAATACGTCCGTCCTGTGCTGATAGTAGAAAATCTTTACTTATCTGGCTTGAGGTGCTGTCTCTCATTTCGCTCTCAAAATGCGGCTTAATTTCATGATAGTTCAAATTAGCAACCACTACAGCGTTTTCGTAGTCGCGCCTCCAAGACCCGTCTTCATGCTTATAGCAACCACCCAAAGGGTTTCCAATTGGCAAATCATATTCTTGATACCACCAATATTGACCTAAAGCACGTGTATGCAGTTGGAAAGTGTAGTGAATATCTGTTAACAGTGTCATAGCCAATCCAAAGCGCATAAGCTGAAGACTTTCGTATCCTTTTAGCAGTATGCGGCTGTTTTCAATAGGCGATAGAGTGTCTCTGATGTTAAAGTCAATATCAAATTTCGGAGTAATGTCAATATACGAACAATTTTGGCGTCCGGAGGGCGTGCTGCTCCAAAGATGGCAGTCTTCCAAAATTTGCTCAAACGAGTACTTCGAATACAAGTTTGGAATACTCACATGATCCAATATCCCCTCAAAAAGGTTTCCGTCTGCATACGGCTTGGCATATCTGTGTTCCATTCCCCCATTAACCAGTATGTATGGCTCAACACCAACTTCCTCTCTAATGAGTTTTAATATTTGCTCTTTGCCATCTACCCACTGGCGATCCAAGCCGGCAATTTCATCAGCAACGCCATCTTCATCAGCATCGACATCTACATTTTTTCCCATTTGAAGTTCGGCACACCAAGTATCAAAGTTTCCGCCCATACAGTCTATGTACATCCCATCGGCTGCGCTTCCGCGACTGCTGTCAATTATTGATTTGGCCATAGCTTCAACAGTTTTTGTTTTAGAAAGGTTCAACATGTGACTTCCGGGCCACCCCGTGATAATCTCCCCACCGGGAGTCCTAAGAAAACAATCCCTGTCAAAACGAGGATTATCCAGCCTTTGCTCACAAGCACCGGTTATATAATGCAAAACTATGATGCGTGGGTTCATTTCATGCAGACGTTTAATATGATCGTTGACTTTTCGTCTCGACTCATCTGTGTCTCCGAAATTTATTCCACCTACGATTAAATCATAACGCGCAGCAAGCCTAAGCTCAGCTTCCGTAATATTGGAATGAATATTTGCACCATAGATTTGTGCTATTCTCGGGCAACCTTCCCTATGCCATCTAAACATAATTATCTCCTTTTTCACGCCAAATGAGGCTGTAGCAAACTTGCATTTCCCACAGTTACTACAGCCTCAAGCTTTCACTCTCAATGAGCAGGCACTTCTAAATTATCGGGCTCTACCGGTTTCTTCAAGAAACGCCCTTACTTGCCTTTCAATCTCTGCCATGTATTCTCTGATACCGGCATCTTCCAAGGCTTGCAAGGCATCAGGGAAGTTAGTATCAAAGTCTACAAACCCACTGTGTATCGGCAACATATCATTGTCAGCTTCAATGAGTGCGGCTTCCAGATCCAAAACATCTGAGTTGTCAAATGCAAAGCCCAGCAGGTCGGAGAATACTGCATCGTTATCCCAATTAATGAATCTGTCTACTTGGGCATCACTAAATTCAGTTGAGAACAGCATGAAGTTGATATTACGGAACATCCACTCATAGAAGAACTCATTATCGTTTAGCGGTTCAAAACGATTGTCTCCAACCAAATTATAGTCTCTACCCTCTACACCGAGGATTGCCAAACGGTGATTTTCGGGAGACGAGAACATCCAGTTCATAAACTGCATTGCTAAATCCGGATTATCTGCGTGAGGCGGAATCATTAGTACTTCACCGCCTGAAGCAATGATGTAACGCGGATTTTGTGATCCAAGAATTATGGAGTCAATTACAGCATTAGGTTCGTTCTCACGCACCAAATGTGCTTGTTCCATTTCTTTACCAACAGAACCTTCAACCCAAATATAGTTACCCGTTCTGAATCTGAAGTCACGCTCATTATACAAGATTGTAACATCATCCGTATAGAGACCTGCATCATACATAGCACGGTTGAATTCCGCTACTTGTCTAAAAGTATCTGTATCATAGTAAAGTACTATTTCCTGCGTACTTTCTATAAACATAACCATGTTACTCTGTACGCCTACAGACAAGAAGGAGTCATCAAAGAAGCCGCGTTGCAGTGGCTTAAAGATTGGATCGCCTGCACCACGGATATGCGGGAATTCATCTCTTGCACGTCTGGCAAATTCCATTAAGTCATCCGGAGTTTGCAAGTCATCAAGAGTCATTCCCACATCTTCAAGTATGTCTACTCTCAAAGTAATCTTCATAAATGGAGCTGATGCCGGTGCATAAGCAGACGGTATACCATGGATATAACCACCAACCCGTGCTCCCTCAATCCAATCCATAGGAATCGCTCTCAGCATGTCTTGACCATAGCGCTCAAGCAAATCATCTAATGGCTGAGTCTCTTGCCTACCTACCGCACGAGCCAAGTTAGGTGTTCCATCCCACGTCAAATCCATCGGATCACGAGCAGCAATACGAACAGATTTCAGATTCCAATAGTCACCCCAGCCCACAAAGCTCATATTAAGTTCCATGCCCAACTCCGCAGCTAATCTTTGGCCCAATGCACCGGTTTGAGGGTCACGGTGTGCTTCAAAGTGGTCGGTATCCATTCCGGGATATAAGAAGTTTAAAACTCTTAAATCGCCGGAGGCAATAGGAGGAGCGTCGCCATTATCATCACCGTTAGTGTCTACCGTTTGATCAGTAGTTCCGGCCGGCGGCGGCGTGTCCAAAATATCTGTGTCGCCTCCGTTCCCACAGCCAAAAAGCAGTGCCAGGCTAAAGATCAACACGAATGCCGATGCAGCCAATCGCAAAATTTTCTTCATTTTTTAACTTCCTTTCTTTATTCCAAATAATATTGTGCCGATATATCCTATTCCTTTACTGCACCGCTCATTATGTTCGCTATGAAAAACTTTTGAATGAACGGATACAGTAAGATAATGGGACCAATGGTAATTATGGTAACAGCCATCCTTGCAGTTTCTGCCGGTAGGCGAATCCTGGAACCCAGACCTGCTACCTGCCCTGTTGTCAACGCAGCTATGTTTGATAACAGCGAATATAGATAGAATTGCAAAGGATACAAATCTCGGTTACCGGATACAAGAAGCAAAGCATGCCACCAATCGTTCCAATACATAAGAGCATACATGAGACCTACAGTAAGAAGCGCTGTTTTCGAAAGCGGTAACGCTATCTTGTAGTACACCTGGAAATAATTCGCTCCATCTATACGTGCCGATTCGTAAAGAGATGAGGAAATTTGATTAAAGAACGTGCGCATCAAAAACATATTCCACACACTAAACGATGCCGGCAGTATCAATCCCCAAATCGTGTTGTTGAGGCTATAAAAGTTAACCATAGCGTTGTACCACGGAATAAGACCGGCGGAAAATATGATGGTAAAGTTACATAAAAATGCGAGTTTGTTACGATATTTTAGCGAGCGAATCGATAAAGCAAACGCTGTCATGGTTGTCATTAACATGGCAAGAAATGTGCCAACAACTGTCACAAATATCGTAACACCGTATGAACGTGCAATTCGGTGACCGCTATGGTCGAAAATATAGAGGTACGTGTCAAACGTAAAACCACGCGGAAATAAAGAATAACCATAACGCGCAATTAAGGGTTCTTCCGAAAAGGAAACGCTAAATACCAGAATGAGAGGCAATAAGCACAACAAGGCATAAAGTCCCAAGAATATGTACGAAAAACCAACTATTGCACGATCCGATGCGTCTCTCTTGATTTTATTACTTGATGCAATGAGAGCTGTAGGAGCAACATCAATCTTTTCACTGTTTTTCAAAATAGCCCCTCCCCCTCATTTATTTTCTTTGCCACCTTATTCGCTATAAGCAGCAATACAAGGCCCATGACTGCCTGGTATAAACCAATAGCCGTCGTGAATGAAAATCCCAATATCTGCATTGACTGAAACACATAAGTATCAATAATCGTTGTTGTTTCGCGCAACATCGGATTTCCTCTCACGATACCCCAAACCATACCGAAGTCACCATAAAATATCCGTCCTATAGCAAGCAACGAGAGGACAACCATTGTGGGTTTAAGCATCGGTATCGTTAAGCGAAATATCTGCTGAATGCGATTTGCACCGTCAATTTCAGCAGCTTCAAACATATTGCGATCCATTTGTGTTATTGCTGCAAGATACAATATTGACGTATACCCAGACCATCTCCATACATTTGAAAATATAAGAATTGGTTGCCAGTATTGCGGCTCCGCAAACCAGCGCACATTGTCATACCCCAAAGCACGGAGCACAACATTAAATACGCCTACTTCTGTGGAAAAGAGGGCATAGGCAATTGCACCTACAACTATCCAAGATAGAAAATATGGGAAAAACATAATTGCTTGGGTAACTCTCTTAAAAACTTTGCCCGCAATTTCGTAAATACATATAGCAATTGCCGGTGGAATGATCAGACCTAAAGTGATAGTCCAAAAATTAATGATTATTGTATTTCTGGTTGCAATCCACGCCATGTTTCTGGGATTAAAGAAATCTGAGAAAAAGAATTCAAAATTTCTTAGTCCGACAAAAGGACTTCCCCATATTCCATCCACAGGGTTAAAGTCGTTGAAAGCCATTATGATTCCGGAAAAAGGAACGTATGAAAACATTATCAATATAACAAAACCCGGAATTGTCATCGCATATAAAATGCCATTAGTTTTCATTTCTCGAATAAGTGAACCAGAACGTTTCTTACTATTCAACACCATACCTCCTCGAAAATTCTTCAAAATAGGTTTTGTCAAAATATATGTTTTCACCAAACAATGGCAAATCATCACTCAACAAAAACATACCTTGCGATTTAAATTCCCCTCCTTTTTCCATAAAGGCTATAGCTTTTCGTTGCAGAGATGTCTCTTTCGGCAACTCATCAAAAGATGGCCAGGGCTTTTTATCTAACTTGAATACAATATCGCGCATCATTTCGTCGTCTCTACACTGTGGATATATATACGCCTGTCTCTGTATTCGAACGATATTACTTGTTTCTATAGGCATAATTAACTGCAACACTCCGTCAAACAGCCAAGTATCTGTGTGAAATCCTTTGATCGCACAATCCATATAGCTGTGCGAAAAGACAGACAGTGCCCTCTCACAACAAGCTTTAAAACGCTCAAGTGTGTAACCTTCCCCTCCGGGCATATGGATAGTTAAAACCCAGTCATCTTCAGACAATTCAACATCCCACTCAGATTTCAACAGTTCAACAGGCTCTCTCTCCACATATCCCATCGGAGCAACAAAGTTGCCCTTATAAACATCAGTCGTCTCTTCCCATGTGCTCGTAAAACCATTTTCGTCTGCTTCAATACCATTTGAACCACAAAGCTGTCCATCCTCACGAAAACGATGCCCCCCTGCATACAATGCTTTCACTTTTTTGGGGTCAAATCTGTTCCTAAACGCAGTAATTGGAACGCGAAAATGATCCATAACAAAATATAGCCTGTCAATCAAAAAGATATCCAGCATCATAAAATTTACCTGCCAAGGTAAGTCGTCAAAACCCCAATTACCATTTTTATTGTAGACCCTTGTTGGTGTTGTAAATGCAGCTTTGTATGCGCTTTCCATGAGGTCAGATGGAACGCCGCTATCCATCAATTTAGCTTTGCGGTATGGTAATGCAGCATAAAACATCAGGAGCATATAGCTACTCTTATTTTCCCCCAACACACTTGGCTCTATTAGACCTTCAAATGCATAGCTCCAACGACGAAACACATGCGTTAAGCTATATACCATAAATTCAGTAAATCTACGCAGAGCTGCATGGGCTTTTATTTTATCAGCAGTCAAAAGGAGTTCCTCAACAGCTTCTCTAGGCACTCCTTCTGTTGTCAGCCCGTTAGAAATCATCTCATAGTCAAACAACTCATTGCAGTATTTTAGATTATCATCACACTGAGCATAGCTTTCCCAATCCGAACTTGCCATCTTAGGACAATTTGCAATTCCCGCTTCCTGCAATAATTCAGATAATTGCATATCCGCACTCCTTTAAGCTGTCATAAAAAATTCAAACTCACATTTACTTAGCGCTGCTTAATAAGTACTATAACTCTCACTTTTGATAAAAGCAACAAAAAACTTTGCCGATGATTCTACTTTTGTCATAATGCACCAGTATTCGATTTTTTCATTGTGCAATGTGCATAAAATAATTCCAATCCCCCGCAAACTAAATTGTTTTTTTGCGAAATAGTCAGAATGAACGTTTGACAAAGTAGACTTTATAACCTATTATATAAGCGAAAAGGATAATTTCCCGAGAAAGCCACTTAAATCAAACAGGGCACAGGAGATATTTAATTAGGATTACTTAATAATGGAGTAGTTTCATAGTGAGCATTGCTATTAGGTCTATCGGCACAATTGCCGAACACAATAAAAAACTTATTCTAGACGCGTTACGCTCAAACGGCAGCATGTCGCGTGCCGACCTCTCAAGACACCTCGAAATGAGCTTCCCTGCCGTTTCTTCGAATGCAAAAGGTCTATTGGATGGCAATTACATAATGGAAATGGGAACGGGAGACAACGTCTTGGGACGAAAGTCCACACTCCTTTCATTCAATGCAGAACGCGGATACATAATCGGAGTTGATTTGGGACGCTTTCGCGTGCGTATGATGCTTGCTGATTTGCTTGGCAACGAAGTACTCAGTGCCGAAATCAAAAACAGTGCCAATGATGCAAATGACGGAAATGGCAAAAAAAGCATAGCTCTCATCAAAGATTTTGCTATGGATATTCTGAAAAAGTCAGGGAAAACAAAAGATGATATCCTATGTATCGTAATAGGTATGCCCGGCGTTATCAAAGATGGAGTTAGTTATCTTGCACCATATACAGAAAAATACTTCGCACAAGACATGATTGACGTGCTTCAAGACACTTTTGAAGCGGACGTGATTTTAGAAAACTGTGTCAACCTCGGTGCAGTCGGCGAACAATGGAAAGGTGCAGGTCAAAATCATAAAAACATCACATATATCGCTTATGGCGTCGGTCTTGGTGCTGCTCATATAATTGATGGCAACCTTTATAATGGCGCCAACGGCAGTGCAGGAGAAATTGGTTTCATGGTTACAGATCCTGCCCACATAAGCAATCAGTATGATGAAGTAGGCTCACTGGAACAGATGCTCTCTATCAGTAAGATAGAGCAATACTTGAAATCCGGTAACTTCGACGAAGAAATAGTTAAGCTAATCCAAAGTTATAAGTCAGAAGATGACATGTATGCTAAGCTTATTCTTGATGAAATATCTATAAATTTCTGCATAATGCTTGTTAATGTCGTCTCTGTCCTCAACCCGGAAGTAGTGATTATAGCAGGCGGGCTGGGCCATAATCTTGGTAAATTATTTCTCGATAAATGGCGAAAAACACTCGCCAACCATGCTCCTTTTTTGCCTGAGCTAATTCTTTCTGACCTAAACCATACGGAGACTATGCTTGGTGCTGTTATGAAAGGAGTCGAACACGTTCACGAGTATAAACTCTAAACGAATTTATGAAATATTAGTAGGTGATTAGTTTGCAATATTTTTTCGGCATAGACGGAGGTGGCACAAAGACAGCTATTTGTGTTGCGTCTTGTGATGCAACTAAAATATTATCTAAGATCACAGGTAATGCAGCTTGGAGAGAACACGGAATTGATGCCGTTATAGGAAATATAAAAGAAGTTGTTTACAGCCTTATTCCAAGCGAGGACGCACAAATCGGCGGTATCGCCATG
>Ga0123355_10003721_pt1 | contig 22004 bp, 42 predicted proteins | sample TergutEmb28metaG_3_FD_89872 | JGI IMG/M metagenome (GOLD analysis project Ga0123355, IMG submission 89872) | Embiratermes neotenicus P1 segment gut microbial communities from Petit-Saut dam, French Guiana - Emb289 P1 | ecosystem: Host-associated > Arthropoda: Insects > Digestive system > Gut ... | reverse complement strand
TGAGCCGACCGGCTTTCTACGCCGACCTGGTCTACCGGCAGTTCAGAGAAGAGGATGACGCCAGCCTGCAGGCCCTGCATGCCACCACACTGCGTGCCCAGGGGCATGACATCGGTCTGGTTGTCGCCGCCGACCCCGAGACGATCCTGCAGGTAACTGAGGCGGGAATACCTGCCGTCATGTTCGTAAACCCGTCCTATCGCTGGGCCGAATTTCGGCCTGATAAGGGGAAATTGCCCCGACCCTGGGCGAATATCAACCAGGAGCTTGAGCGCCAGGCTGTATTGAAGGCCTCGGATCCCAGGCTCACTGACGAAGAGCGGGTGGAGAGGGTCTGATGCCGAAGAAGGGACGTCAGGCCACCAGGACCACGCCAGGCTTTACCGGCCCGTTCAAGGGCAACCCTCAGCAGGGCACGCTCTTCGACAAGCGTACGCTCCTGAACCCTGATCAGCACATGGGACCTCGTGGGTATACGCCTGAGCGAGAAAGGGCAGTCCGGGCTACCGGCATTGCGGAAAAGCTGACTCCTGCTGTGCAAACCGCTGGTGAACCACGGCGTGAGACGGTTGATATACGTAAAGGTGCTCGGACTCAGGGTAGGCAGACAATTGACAGGGCTACCGGTCGGCCACCGGAACGGGGAAAGATCGCCCTTACCACAAAGACGGAACCCCAACTCCAGCCTGATGTTTTCAAATATGGGCCTGGATATATGGGCGGACGGCGTGGGAAGAGGGTCCAAGAGGGACAGATGAAGAGAGCACAGGCCAAGATGACCGAGGATCTGGCTCGTTCCACCATCCCTGTCGAAGACCTCAAGAACGTGGGCAAGGTAAGCGCTAAGAGTCGGGCAAAATCGCCAGGGTACTTGGGGCTTTATGAGAAAAACATGGGTGGGGGAGGAACAGCAAAAATCTCTGTGGTGCCTGCCAAGCGCCAGCCGATGGAGATGGATCCAGACCCTGAGTACAACGCCAATATCAGGCCCCAGCGAGGTCCCCAGAATGAAGAGGACACGCTGACTCTGCTCCATGAACTTGGTCACCACGCCTCACTTCAGTCAGGTAATCCACAGTCTGAATATCACACTCCTGAGCAGCAGGGCAAGGAAGAGGCAACAGCGGATATTTACGCTGTACGGCATTACCGTGAAGATGTGCGGGGCCGGGGCTGGGACCGGATGACGCCGTATGAGGCACGGGAATCGACGTATCAGGGCAAGAGAGTCAGCTACGGAAAATCAAAGGAATGGCAAGGAGGGTACAAGCTCCCTCGTGGTGACCTGCCGCCGAGAATAAAGACTTCCTCCAGTGGCTGGGAGGAGCGGGAGGAAGAAGAGCAGCGACCTCAATTGCCTGATATGGAAAAGGTGCAAGCGCCGAGGTCCCACTATGGCTACCAGCCTCGGCAATATGAGGAAGCAGTCCGTCGCACCAGCCGTGCTCAATGGCGTACTACGAGGGGGGCAATACAGGAGCGGAATGCCCGTTGGAACCCTCATTCTAGGCTCAATCGAACACAGTTCGCCCAGCAGAATCCTGACTGGATGGAAGAAACCTGGCAAAGAGAAATGACACCGTACAAGGAGGAACTATGAAATTCTTGCTTCGGTTGGCCCTAATTCCATTATTGGTGGCGGCAGCCATCGTGCTGGCCGTCATCGGTGCCTTTACCGGCCATCACACTGTTGGCCACTGGCTGGCCGCAGGGATCATCCTTCTCGGCGTGGCTGGGCTGGCGACACTGCTCGGCTGATGAGCCACCGGGCCTTATCCACCCAGCAGTTCCCCGAGGCTGGCATCCACGCCAACCCTGCTGGGCCGGTGCGCCCCTATTTCCCAGGTCAGAACAAGCCGGGTAAAACCTCGCAGGGCAAATTCTTTACTGACCCCAAGCCTGAAGATTCCGCCCGATATCCCCGAGGGTATACGCCTGAGCGGATGAAGGAAGTGCGGGGCATGGCTATTGACTATATGGAAGCCGCTCCTTCAAGTGCCCAGTTGGTCACAAGGGAAAAAATGCGCCGCAGTCCATCGAAGAAGATGCGTGCAGAAGGGTATAAGCCTCAAGGTGCCTTCACTGGGCCAGCAGGAACACGGCATGCCCAGGAGGTTATTGCCAGATCCACTACTCCTGCTGGTGAGATCCATGAAATGCGCTCGATGAACCCTGATGCCGCTCCACCTCGACTGACGGTTGGGACGGGGATACCTACTCCAGGTGCATATGGAGAGTATCGCCGCTGGAATATGGCAGGCTATGGGGAGATACGTATCGATCCTCATAGGACCCAGGGCACGAAAAGGGAAATGCGCCAGAGTGAGGAGCACCAGGGTCAGACTTTGATCCATGAGCTTGGTCATGTCCGCTCCCAGCTTGAGGGAACCAGCCCCGATAATGCTCCCTTGGGAGAGACGAGGGCCGAGACACGGGGGAGGGAAGAGGGTATTGCCGATGCCAACCGAGCCGAGCGGTGGCGACCTGATCCCCGTGATGTACGTGCCGGTCGCTCCCAAAAAGCGGAGTCTGCCTACACGAATCCACACACCTGGGAGCGTTTGGAAGGGGCGGGATCGCTCACCTCCACCAATACGCCTCTCGGCTATACGGCCTATATGAAGCAGCGTCCAGATGTGATGGTGGGCAAAATTCGTCAGGCGGCTCGAACCCAGGAGCGGGGACTCCATCCCATGCTCCACAATGAGCAGTTCACCAGAGGAGAGTGGTACAAATGAGCCTTGGAGCGATAAATAGCAATCAGTTCGGACAGCAGCAGGACATGCTGGCCTCGGGTAACGGTGACCAGATGCATGCCATCACGGGTGCGATACAGGACGGCAATTCTCAGGTGCGGGCGATGCAGTCGCATTTCTCTGATGACATCCCAGGCCTGCGCCAGCCCGACGACCCTGGAGCCGCTGGGAGTATTGAGCCGGAATCGTGACCGATATCTGCCCTGGAGTCGGCCTTGACACGGTGCTGGGCGTCTCTTTTGCCGGTGAAGAGCCGCAAGGTGTCCAGATCTGCCCTGAATGCGCCAAGGAATTCGGCTCAGAAAAGGTCGTACCTCACCATCACCTCTACCCTGGAACAGGATGGATAAGCCTCCATCCGCCTGTGGGTGATATTCGGGGTGAGCATGTCCGGGTGAGGATTGTGCCGATCCCAGGGCGGGAGAACACCTTTTACCTCTTCGGCCTGGAGACGGAAGAGGAATATCGTGGCAAGGGCCTCGCCACCAAATTCATGAAGGCCATTCTCGAAGAGCACGATAAAGCCGGGAGCATCATCGTCGGTTACAGTGCCAAGCCTGAACTGTGGAAATGGTACCGGGAGATGGGCTTCGTGCATAGCTGGAGCGACAGTGATGAGTTCGGCCACTGGGGGATGAGGAAGCCTTCTGTCACAGAGGCCTGTGACGATGACTGAACTGTATTTCGCAGGTAGTGAAGTACCCACCTGGAGGAAGCTTCTCATCGAGGAGCACGTCCCCCATGTCGCCCTGAATTTCCTCCACCTCAAGCCTCGATTGCCACACACCTCCTGGCGATTGGCGGATCACTTCCCGTCCGAGCAGAAGATCTTTCTTCTTTCCGGTGGACCGAGTGCTGAGAAGCTGCAATGGCCCCCCGCTCAGCACGAGAATTTCCTCAATGGCTATGCCGAATTCGTGTCCGAAAATCTCGAGGAAATTGCCTATTTCACCGAATACGATGCCGGTGATCTGGGCCTCGACTGGATATTGCAGCAGCGTGAGGTGTGGGCTGATATCGATCCCCAGAAGCTGGTCCCGGTATGGAGGGAAGACTGGGGTGCCCCACTACTGCGTGCAATGGCCGAGGAATACCCCAATCTCGGGGTGCCGCCGGTTTCGCCCAGGACCCAGAATGCCCTCTCTTCTCTCGTCCGAGGAAGGCACCTGAGCTTGCACGGGCTGTCCTTCAGCCATCCCTATGACGAACCCGGCGGCTTGTTCACCAGTATTATCTCCTCCTCATGGATCTCGCCAACGAGATTCGGGGAGACGGTGATCTGGGACCAGAACCGGCTGCGCCGGTACCCTGCGGGTGAGAAGGAGAGGATCCGCACCCGCCATCGGCAGCACTTCGTCCAGGCTGGCTTCGACGCCGACAAGATCTGCGCCGACGACAATCGGGAGGTTGGCCGGTACACGATCTGGGCCTGGAGGCAACTGGAGAAGACCATGGACCGACCCAACCGATCAACTCACTCCACCAACGGGCATGACCCCGAATCGGCACCTGAGCCTGACGTGCTAGTTGATCACCTGCCCGCTGTAGGGCCGTCTAACGGCTCCAGACACCAGGTGCTGCCCGTCTTCGACTACCAGCCCGTGACGGCGACTGTGGCTAACCCAGACGGCCCTGGGACGGTCGAGGTGACCTCGCAGGTGACGACCATGGGCAATCATGACCTGCGTCAATGCGACTCCTGTGCCCTGGCCGTGGTGTGCCCGCTGTTCTCCTCTGGTAGCTCGTGCCGGTATGAGATCCCCGTACAGATCCGCAACCGTGACCAACTGATGGGCATCCTGCACTCGTTGCTGGAGATGCAGGGGCAGAGGGTGGCGTTCGGCTTCTTCGCAGAGCAGTTGCAGGGGGGCTATCCCGACGCCAACCTCTCCGCTGAGCTTGATCGGTTCATGTCCATGACCGCCAAGGTGAAAGAGATTCAGGACAACCGGGACTTCCTCAAGGTGACGGTCGAGGGCCGCACCCAGGCTGGCGTGTTGTCGAGGCTTTTTGGTGAGCAGAGGGCGCAGAATCTGAAGCAGGTCGACGCCGACAAGGCGGAAAACGCTGTCCGTCGAGCGATGGATTCATAACTTTGCAAAGTTATGGTCCTGGTCTGTACTTCTTTCTCACTTCCTCCTCTGCCTGGTCAGCCTCATCCTTGGTGTCGAAATAGCCAACCGTAATTCGCACGCCCTGGCCGAGCCTGACTCTGGCCTCCCACCTTTTCTTGGTGGTGAGCCTGCTCACGGGCGTCCTTTTGCCTTCATGCAATGACCATGCAGCCAGCGTGACCAGACGCCGTTGTAATTGTTCTCCACTGGTTGGCCGCAACCACACTCGCACAGAGGTGCTGGCCCGAGATCCCGGCAGAATGGAATGTGCCTCACCAGGTGCTTGTAGAAAAACCCGCACTTCGGGCAGGAGCCTGCGCCGAGCGCACGATTACTGATCGTGAATCCGCCATGTAGATCTGTGTAGTCGAGTTCGCCACCATATGGTCCAATCATGCCACTTCTTTAGCACGGCTCTGCTCACTCTGTGTGCCCGTGGGGAAATTTCCCCAGTGGCACACGGGCACCGGGACGGTGTCTTACGCTGGAGCTATGAGCATGTACAGCGGCCCGCCGCACGTACTGATGATCCTTGAGGGTGGCCCGCTCGACGGTGAAGAGCAGATTGTGCTCGACGTGCCCAGGAATGAGGGTGCCACGCTCACTTTCAACCAGTGGAATCACCAGGTTTTCGACCCGACGACGCATGAGGAAGAAGAGGTGCTTCTCTCTCAGGGCATTGTCGTCACCTATCGATTCCTCGGCCCGGGGCGTGCCCCTGATCCTGAATTCGACACCTGGGAGTCGTCCTGGGTTTTTGAATACGCAGGTGGGGCTTATCTCCCCACGCCTGAGCGTCCCCCCGCCCCGGCACCCCTACCCACGTTCGATATTTAGGAGGAAAATGGCTACCCTGGTTACCATTGTCACCACCGAGGGTCGCACTATCCAAGGGCTGAACTATCGCATGGATCCGTCTGTGGCAATTCGCCCAAATGTCCCGAGGTCGCCGCTCAGTGGCGGTATTTACCATGTCCACACCAGGCTGGGCTGGATCGAGATCCCGGCCTCTCAGGTCAAATCCCTCACCGTGAAGCCGGGAGCACGAACATGACCCACGATTCTCCACCGTCCGAGCATGAGCAGCTAAGGGAATCCGCCGACGCCATAAATCGTGGCTATAAGGAAATCCAGCGACTGAAGAAGGAAAATCAGCGCTACCGGCATGCCCTCGAACTGATCCAGATCATCTCCAGGGACGCACTGTCCGACTATGCGGCTCCCAGGGTCTCGAAAAAGGAATACGAGCAGTTGCAGTTGCCGGGGATTGCCTGGGACACGTATTGAGTGACGGGATTGTCATCAGTTGCTCTTGTTACGCCGGGAGCCAGCACCAATTCGATGTGCTCCGTCTGATCTGGGCGCATGTCTCCGGCTATGGCGTCAGGGATTTCCGCCGGGAGGGTGGCCCGATGGTCCCGAATCTGCCCTTCGACACCTACAGCAACGAGGATCTCCTGGGAGAATGGCCCGAGGGTGCCCCTGATGACCCGCTGGTTATCCTCCTGGCGCACTACGAGGCCGGTGGCCGGATCAAGCGTGAGCATGTGGGATTCCTGGCCGACCGGCTCGAAGAGATCGAGGGCAAGCTGGTCAGCAGTTATATGAGCCAGGTTCGGCTGAGCATACATTGGCTGCTTTTGACCCAGCAATTCATCCATGGGCTGCGCTACGCAGCGAGCCAACACAAGGACGTGTATTTCAGTGGAACAGGATCGAACTGAACTCCAGGTAGCGGTGAGGAATTTCCTCAGAGTGTGGGACAAGGAAATAGGTGGTCGACTGCGTCTTGAACATGACGTAGCCAGCCATGATCTCCGCTCCTCGGTCGATTGGATCCGGGCCGCTCTGGTGTCCGAGACGGCGGTGCAGGATGCCGAGGTCGAGGTGGATTATGCGGACGACTTCGAGGATCCCTTCTATGCCGGTGTCGAGGTCTTCAACAAAGCACGCCGCAGGAGCGGAGCGAAGAATATCTCCGAGCCGAAATACCAGCAGGCATTCGCCAATGAGGCCAGGGCAGCCATGGGTCAGCCCAATAAGGAACGAGCCGAATCCCTCCTCGGGAGGAGGGTTCGACTACTCTTCAACGTGGATTGGCCCGCCGTCGAGGGTGAATTGACCGACGTCAACGATGAGGGGTCTAGTTCATCCATTTACCTCATCCTCGACAGGAAGAGGAATTTCCCCTTGAACGCCGTGCAGGATATTCAAGATCTAAGTGACCGGTGATGACGATCCCACAGAATTCCTGGCGTTCATGCTGGGCGTATGCCTCGCCCTAGTGCTGCTTACGGTCGTAGCGGTATGGGTGTTGCTGCGCTGATTTCCTGTGCCACCAACGGCAGAGGCTGGCGATGGCGTTACCGGTGAATCCGCCCAGGAAGCCGAAGAGAACTGCCTGCCAGATGGTCATCGGATTCTGCTCTTTCTACGTTTGCCGGTGGATCCCGGCTTGTGTCCGACATGCCAGGCCCCGCATTTGTTGCACTGGTACACGTTTGAGTGCTGCTTCGTGGCCCCGAGGGCACGCAGGCGGGAGGCATGGATCATCGCATCCCGCTGGTGCCGGTGCTGGATTTTTCCCTTGCACCCGTCACCCATTTTCTTTGGCCTCCAGGTATTCGGCCATCCAGTCCTCACCATTTATGTATTCAACCACCTTGGCGTGTGCCGTGTGGTATTCGTGGCTTCGGGCTGGGTGAGCTTCTTCGTTGGGAGAGGGATGCACCAACCGGTGGCCCAAGGCCTCGGCAATCGCCATCCATTCTCGGCGGGAGAGACGTGGGGATCTCATTCGCCCTCCTCGTAATTGGCGATCTCTCGCCCTGTGAGCCGAACAATGTCAGCAATCTCAGGGGCCGTGTCGGCACTCCACTCGTTGCCGCTGAGTATTTCGGTTATCAGGTCCAAGGCTTCAGTGTCGGAGATCATGACGCCACGAACCCCCTGCCCTCTTTGGCCCAGGTGGGTGCCCAGCCGAGGAAATGCTCTGCCGCCTTTTTCGCCCCTTCATGGTCACCGAAATTGGTGCCCCTCAGGATCTGGTGGGTGGAGATGTTCTTGCGGCTGCCGTTGATGACGAGCTTCCAGTACTGGTCATCCCGGCTGGATCCGCCCCAGGGTGGGACGAGATAGATATTGACGGGCACGATACCGTCAGGATCATGCCGGTGCGTCAGGAATGCATCGGCGTGTAGACCGGCGTGGATGTCGACTAGGGCGGCATAGGTGGCGTTCTTCTTGGGCGGGTGGAGGAGGTTGTGCGCCTCCTCCAGGTGGCTCAGAAGGGCCTGCTTTTTCGTGGGGGTCCTGGTGGTCACTGATTATTCCTCTTTTCCCACCGCTGTTGATTCTCACGGTCGACGGCATCCTGAAGGTGGGTGTAGAAGTAGAAATCGCAGTAGCGGCAGGCGTAGTGGTCACCCTCGGGCCGTCGCCGGAGGCTGACACCCTTTTTGTCACAATCCGGGCAATAGGTGAAGGTCATCGTTGCTGCGCCTCAGTCCGCTTGTTTGCAATGAGGCGCTCCTTGTCGGCCAGGCCCACCACGTAGGCGTAAGCCTGTGGTGTGGTGAATTGCACCATGCCGATTCCCAGCGTTTTGATGAGCCAGGTGGACCGCCCGCCCTCCTCCGGCGGGCTGTAATCCGCCCCGTGGTGGATCAGTGCCCGCTCGATGGAATCCCGGTTGTAGGGGCGCTTATTCGACATAGTCGGCCCCTCCATCGGCTCCGATGACCCATCCGCTGTGCTCACCCTCGGGATGAACAGAGACACAGCACCCACAGTCATTCGGGTGCCAGACAGGCTGTTTGCCCTCGGCCCGGATCTGATCGAGGTATTTGCCTAGAGTGATGAACTGCTCGAACGGCAGGGTCACATCCCCGTGTGGGGTGGGGATGGTGATGTTGAGACTGCTCATGCCGCCTCCTCCTCGGTGTCGAATGTGGTGCCGACGATCAGGTCGACGGCCTTTTGCGCCTGGCTGGCGGCTTGGATGATGAGCTTGTTGTCGCCCTTGAGCGCATCGATCCAGTGCTTCAGGTATGCAGCCGAGGCGGGCTGGGTGGCGCTCTGGTTGATCCCGGCGAGAGCGCAGAGGATAGCCGCTCCCATTTCAGCGACCAGTTCCTCCTGTGAGTAGACCGCATCCCCGAAGGCCCCGAAGGTGCCATCCGCAATGCCCGTCCTCTTGAGGCGGGAATCATGGCCGGTCGAGTGCGTGAGTTCGTGATAAAGGGTCGAGTAGAAGTGCTCCGCACTCTCGAAATCCTTGAGCACCGGCACGAAAACCTCGTCGGTCGAGGGCCGGTAGAACGCCTTGCTGCCCTTGTAGGTCACGCTTGGCCCGTCCTCGATGTACTGCGCCACCAGAGCATCGGCATGCTCGATGGGATCGGCGTCAGCATCCTCGACCTGGATAGGGGCTGCAGGCAGCTTGGCGTCTTCGGCCCAGTCAGCCTGCTCGATATTGAAAATGTGGAAGAGGCGCAGGAGAGGAATTTTGACCTTCTTGACCTCGCCATTGTCCTGCTTCTCGAACTTCTCGATGATCTTCCAGAAGACGACGGTGGTGGACTCCTCGCCCTTACGGACCTGGCCCCCACGCTCGGAGATCTGCCGGTAGGTGCCCCAGTGCGGGGAGGAGTAGCCCTTGACCCAGCCTGCGATCAGCAGGGTGAATACGTTCACGCCCCGGTAGGGCTTGCCCGTTGAGAGGCTGGTGGGGACGCCCGATGCCTCAGACGTCCAGGGCTTGTGCCAGGGGACGACGCCCTCTTCGAGGAGAGCGATCATCGCTTTGGTGGTCTCGGCTGCAGCGTCTCTGACGACCTTGGTCGCCCGGGGCTGCTTCGCTTGTATTTTCTTGGTTGTGGTAGCCATGTCGACCACTGTACAGGACAGTGTGCTGCGAGCGGCAGGTTTTCTACTACTTGTCGATCCTGAGCACCTCGACCGCCGTGGTCGCCTTGACCAGGGCGCTACGTCCACGATGCCGGATCAGGCGCACCTTGGCCCCCTCGACCCGCACCTCGTCATAAAGGGCATGCCCGCCGTAGGTGCGGAACAGGCCGAGGTGCCCGTCCAGGTCCCGGGCCTGGCAGATTGCGTTCGCCATGGCTGGCAGGGTACCAGGAAAAATCTCGCCGCTCGCCGTCCAGTCTCCCCTACACTGTCTGTCATGGCTACCACAGGAGGAAAAATGCAGGACGCAAACGGCAACGAGATCGCCGTGGGGGACACCGTGATCTTCACGGTTCGCCCGGGAGAGGTGTCCACCGGCACCGTCTTTCGGCTCTGGGGCACCCGTGCCCACAATGTGACCATCCATGAGCACAACGACGAGGGCCGGGTCAAGACCTTCGCCCGTCTGGCCAAGAAGGTCGAGGTGGTGAAGTGAGCACCATCAATATCGAAGACCTCCATATCGTGGTTGCAGCCCTTGAGTCACAAGGGAATTTCCTCGGCTACGCCGTGGTCTCTGCGCCTCTCACCTATGAGCAGGCGCTCGACGTCTGGCAGAGCAAGGAGCAGTACAAGATCGGTGTCCGCAAGGGTCTGGGGCATGTGCGTCAGTTCGCCGTGCGCTCGATTGCTGATCCCCGTTTTCAGCCCCTCATCACCAGAGGCTACGCCGACGCCATCGGGCGGGACGGCAAGCGCTCCTTCAAGGGTGATGTCGGAATCGTCAAGGCTGCGAAGGCCTGGGCAAAAGCCAATGGCTACAAGGGAAATAAGGGCGGCTGGATCAAGGATTCCGCCGGGAATTCTGTTGTCCAGGGCTGGTTTGCCTTTGCCACCTGGCTGCGCCAGCGTCAATTGCTGGCCGAGGGCAGCGATGGCCGCTGGTACGTACTCTCAACGGAGGTTGTGGCATGAGTGATTCTTTTCTCTGGGATGACGAGGCCGACGAGGAGGAGATCATCGTCGGTTATCAGGGCCTGATCGACAACGGGATGGCCTGGAAGCTGGAAGGCCATGTCGGACGGACGGCAATGAGTCTCATTGAGGCCGGGAAATGCACCCTGGGGCCGGTCGGGCACCGGGACTATTGGGGCAATTACGTGCCCTCGAAGACCGAGGTTGAGCCCGGCACGAAGGGTTCACCTGAATTTGTCGCCGCTCACATCTGCCCGGAATGCCGGAGCGGTGAGGTGATCTTCAATTACGACGGTCACGGAATGGCTGAATGCCAGGACTGTGGCTGGCAATATCTGCCGAAGGTGAAGTGATGGATCCCAACGAGGCCCTGGCGCAAATACGTGGAATCGTGACGGAGATCGAGACGATTCTTGCTGATCCTGAAGAGGATCATGACGAGATGTCCCTCGACGCCACCATCGAACTGCGGTATTCAGCAGAGAACCTGGCGCACAGTGTGCAGGTGCTTGACCAATGGATCAGCAACGGTGGATTTCTGCCGGGTGACTGGTCCCATAGAAAGGTGAAATAAATGCGTATCGAAGGACCTATCGTCAACAAGACGGTCATAATTCCCGAGCACACTGTTGAGGTGCTCGATGAAACGGCCTACTGGAACCTGGACTATTACGGGGAGTACGCCCCTCTCGAAGAGGACAATCCCCCTATGGTTTTCTACTCCAAGGTTGCCTGGCCGACGATTCAGGCGGCTCAGCGTCAGTTTCAGCTTGAGCGGCAGGCCCGTGAGGCGTCTCGCCAGCCTGCCAGGACTCCCGAGCAGAAGGCCAAGGCTCACGCCTACTACGAGGCGAAGAAGGCCAAGGCGGCTGCTGCTCGGGCAGCCAGGGCAGCCGAGCGGGAATAATTCAGGGCGAGCGGGGCGTTATACGCCCCGTGACCCCGTTGGGACTCCGAGACTCAAGCTGCCCTGACGTCCCTCGCTCAAGCTGCGAAAAAATCTCGCCGCTCGCTCCAGGTTGTGCCGTACACTGAGGTCCATGGCTACCAACCCCACCCCCACCCCTGAGGAGCAGAGGCACCTGGTCTACCAGGTCATCTGCGCCATTTCCGCCCACTGTGACGGCGCACAATCCCTTGATATGCAAGGGTTTAACGGCGTCGACACCAAGTTCGGCAAGCGTATCGCCGCCGTGTCCGAGGACGAGTGGACCCCCGAGGTCCATGACGAGGCGGCTCACATCGTCTTGAAGTACCGGGAGCAGGGCATCCGCTGGACCGGTATCGACGTCGCCACCCTGCCCAGCGTGCTCGCCGCCCAGGACTGGGGCACGAACTACGCCGCCCGGGACCAGGCTCGCACGTACGAAAAGGCCGCTGCCGCCAAGGCGAACCGCAAGGTCGACGTCATCGACGGCAAGCTGGCTGTCGCCTGGGGCCGGGATCCTGAGTTCAGCGAGCTTCTCGCTGCCGTCAAGGAGATCCCTGGCCGGGACTGGGATGGTTATCGCAAGGTGAATTTCGTTGAGGCCAGCGATGAACTGGACACCTTCATCGACACCTTCGACTTCACCGTCACCGACGCCGCCCGTGCCGCCCTGGAGGCCCCTCGCAAGGCCCCCGAGAAGGTCTACGAGGTCACCCTTGAAGGCCAGCGGATCCGCATCACCTCGAACGTGACCGGCCCGTGGAACGCCGAGGGATTCCAGGGCGTGAAGCTGCTCCCTGGTCGGGCCTACGATCCCGCCACGAAGACCAACACGGTCGACGTCCACCCGGACGTGGTGCGCTACGCCGAGAAGTTCGGCCTCTCCATCCACCCGGACGTGTTCACCGCCATCGGCGGGGTGCAGCAGGCTCTCCAGGCTCAGCACGCCGCTGATCTGGCCAAGGCTGACATGGAGACGGTCATGGGCGTGGTCAGCCGCACCGGCAAGCCGGAGGATCTCCCGCCCGTGTTCATCGAAATGCTGCGGGGGGTGCTGGGCTGAGGATGGATGAGCGGGGCGTGACGTATGACACAGAACGCTCCGCTCGCTGTCCGGTACACTGAGGTCATGGCTACCACACTGAATTTCGACAAGTTCCTACCGGAGGGGGAGCACCTGTTCCCCTTCCAGCAGGTGGGCGTGGCTTACGCCCTTCACCAGACCCGTGAGGGCAAGGGCTGCTTCGTGGGCGATGAGCAGGGTTTGGGGAAAACCGCTCAGGCAATTACCATCGCCAAGGTTCACGCCGCCCTGGATGGCAACCTCAGCCCCAAGGTGCTCGTTGTGGTCAAGGCGAGCCTGCGAGGCAACTGGGAATCTGAGCTTCTCCGTTTCGCCCCTGAGTGGACGACGCAGGTGCTCGCCGGGAGCGTGCCCTACGAGGTGACTGACAACGTGGCCGTGATCGGCTACAACCTGCTCCGCACCTGGGCGGATGCTCTGGTCGAGGAGAATTTCAACATCGTTTTTTTCGATGAGTCGCATTTCGTCAAGGACCCCAAGACGCAGCAGTCTAAGGGTGCTGCCAAGGTCGCCGCTCAGGTGCGAGGGCACAAGGGCCTGGTTCTCCTGCTCACCGGCACGCCACTTCTGAATCGGCCCGTCGAGTTGGTCAATCAGCTTGCCATCATGGGTCGGCTTCATGACATCGCCCCGCAGCCCCGCAAGACCAACCCTACTGACCGGGACTGGGAATTCGCCTTCAAAAATCATTACTGCTACGGTGGAAACAACGGTTATGGCACGGTTTACAACGGTGCTCGTCATCTCGATCTTTTGAACCAGAAGCTGCGTGGCAACTGCTTGGTTCGCCGTCAACGGGACGAGGTGCTTGACCTTGAGGAAACGCACCGAATCCGTATTCCTCTCTCCCTCAACGGTGGGCTGGACAATTACTGGAAGGTCGAGCGTACCTTCCAGCCCAAGCACCCGAATTCCGCTGCCATCGAATTGCTGACTGCTTTGCGGCAGGCAGCCGGGCTGGCGAAAATTCCCGCCGCCGTCGAGTGGGTGCAGGATTTTGTCGAGGAGAATCCCGGCAAGAAGCTTGTGGTCTGGGCGGATCACATTCCTGTTCAGCAGGGTGTTGCCGCCGCTCTCAACAAGGCGGGCATCGAGGCCATCTACTGGGCCGGTGAAAAGGACGTTGAGGAGGCCAAGAAGGAATTCAACGAGGGTGACGCTATCGTCATCGTCGCCAGCCTCAAGGCCCACGGGTTTGGTCACACGCTCGTCGGTGATGGGAACAATGTCACTGACAGTCTTTTCATCGAGCAGCCCTGGCACCCTGGTGCTGTGATGCAGGCCGAGGATCGCATCAATCGGATTGGTCAGAAGGCCGCTGCCGTTTTCGCCCACCGGCTTGTCGTCCCTGGCACCGTCGATGAGTGGCTCGATGATCTCATCGCTGAGAAATGGGAAATCGTGAAGGCTGCAATCGAGGGCCGGATCACCGCCACCGTCGAGGACATTGATATCCAGAAGCTGATGCTTGAGCGGCTCAAGAAGCACTACGCCGACAAGTACGGCAAGCCGATTGCTGGCGGTGAAGATCTCCGACCGGGTGACGTCGAATGACGTCAAGGTAGCCATAACCGAACGGTCGGAAAAGGCAAGGCCCCCCAATTTCGGGGGGCCTTGTTCTATTTGGATAGTCGGGGTGGGGCCGATCTTGGGAGGGGGCGCTTAGCGGCTTGGGCAGTCAGGACTGGGCCGGGACGGAGGGGGCTTGGCCGGGGTGGGGCTGTCGAGCCGAGAGGGAGTGGCGCAAGGTTGGCTAGTCGGGAGCGGCATGGATTGGGTGCGAACACGGGATGGGTCGTCAGGAAAGGGCTGGCGCTGCTCGGGTCGGGGTGGCGGGGAATGTCAGGCGGTAGGTTCCCATTTTGTCACCTCACAGCGACCGAAACCCTGTGAACGGGAGGCCCCAATTCCCTCCTGCTCCAAGGTGAGCCAGATCATCGCCCATTCACGCTCTGGGATATTCCAGTCGGCAATAATTGTTGCCTCGATGTCCACGTCATAACAGACTTCCTCAACGGTGATACCAGAACCTCGGAATGTCCTGACGAATCTTGTGTGCAGGTCATCGTGCTCAGACTTGCCCAGGTACAACCGGTCCTCAACAACCATGATGTGCTCAGGAACCCACTTGCCTGCTGATTTTTTTGTTGTGCCCCACCTCTCAGGAAGACGGTTGGCATTTCTGGCAACCGAAGCAGATTCTTTGATGGCAGCCTTGAGTTGGCCTCCTCGGATGTAAAGGCCGTGGTGATCACGAACAAAACCGTTCACATGTTTTGAGGCCAATTCCTCAGTGGCACCTTCGGCTACCTCTTTATCCGACAGTTCTGGGTTCACGTAGAAAATTCGTTGAACCTCAGCCTCAATTTCCATTTCGTCGGTCCAGCCTGCCTTGGCTCGAAGCCAGGCTCGGACGACGTCAGGGTTGCGGGGCACGCCGCCGTGGATCTCAGGGACGTGCAATCCGACCGTGAATCGGTAGGGCCATGCCTCGTTGGCATATTTGTGGATGTTCTCAGCGCTCATTTTTGTTTCCTCTGGGTAGTCGGGGTGGGAAGGGCCAGAGAGGGCGGGGTCGGGTCGGGTCGTCGGGATGGACGGGAGGGGTGGCGGGATGGCTAGTCGTCGTAGATCGCCTCAATGTCAGTTTCTGGGATACATTCACGCACGGTGATGGTGTCATTGGGCATGCGAGGGAGAAGTGCGAGAAATCGCTGTCCTCGAAGAGTCAGCTTGCTACCACGGGAGATATAGCTCCGACCGACATATTCGACATCGTGGCGGATCATATCGGCGGTACGTCGTTGTGTATTGCTGCCGTCAACAACCTCGGTGATGTCATAACCCCGTAGAGCAAGAGGTGATCGGGCACGGCGTGCCATCGAGCGTGTCCGAGCGATAATGATTTTGATCTGGTCAACGGCGATCATGGCGATGAACCGATCAGTCAATTCCGGCTCTTCATCACACATCCGGTTATAGATCTCGACCGCTAGTTTGCCAGTGTGATATTCAGGACCGGCATTTTCTATCGCTCGGAGCACGAACTCTCGTACTGCTTCAAAAGTGTTCTCTGGCATTTTCTTCCTTGGGTAGTCGGGGCGGCAAAGGCTTGATCCGAAGGTGGACGGGGCAGGTTCGTCGTATTGGCTCGGAGGTGGGTCGAGCAGGGCGGGAGTGGCCAGGTGAGTCGTCGGGGCGAGGGAGGGGCGGCAAGATTCGGGTGCGGGCCGGGTAGTCGGGTAGGGTCGATGCGGCGAGGGATTTGGGTCGGCTCGGCTGGTCGGGTAAGGATAGTCGGGACAGGGAGGGGCTGGCATTGGAGAGAGGCGGCTCGGTGGGTCAGATTTTTTGACCCTAGGGCGTGGGCCTGGTTTGTCTAGGAGGCCCCTTCTGGCCCGTCTGAGGACCTCTAGGGACCCCCTGAGCTATCCCTATCCCACACCCAAGCTCACAGAGTCTCACAGAGGCTCACAGAGGTGTCTGAAGCGATCCACGCCTGTGCAGAGAAAGTCTGCCGCTCGCTCTGGGTTGTCCTGTACCCTGGGAGCCATGGCTATCCCTACCCCCGACACCATCGACTGCCCCACCTGTGAGGGCACAGGAGACGTTCAGCACCCCCTCTGGGGCAGGAGGGCCTGCCCGGATCCCACCATCACCTGCCCGACCTGCGGCGGATCGGGTGAGGTGCCCGAAGATTACGATGAGGGCGAGGATCCCCGCATCGCTGCGGCTGAATGGGAGGGAATTTGATGGCAGGAAAGTATGGCATCAAAAAAGTCGGTGACCGCTCGTGGAATGTCCACGATTATGATGCCGGGAAGACCCATTCGACCGGGTACAAAACACAACGCTCAGCTATGGACAAGGCTGCCATGCTGAACAATCCCAAGGCATTTGAGACTCCCAAGGCCACCGGACGTAGAGCCGCTCTTGAGGAGCGCAATCGTCGGCTGCGGGAGCAGAGAGGGCAGAAGTGATGGCCGAGAAAAAAGCACCACCTGTGGCGGCAGCTTCGCCCCGAAAGGCTGGCAGAGAGTACGCCGAACAGCATCGTGGGAAGTGGGTGGTGGAATATCAGGCCATAAATCAGAAGACCGGTCAGCCATGGCAGCGTGGTCGACGGAGGTTTTTCGATAACGAGGCTGAGGCCAAGGAATGGCACGGTCAGCAGAAGCAGCACCCGAGGTGGAAATAAATGCCCCGAGAGCGTGTGACCGGCTGGCAATATGACGAGCAGGATACCCCGCAGCAGAAGGCGATTCTGCGCCAGAATCGCTCTGCTCAAGCTGCCCGCAAGAAATTTCCTGTCGGTACCAGGGTCGAGCCTGAGCGTGGTGGTCCCAGTGGTGTCGTGAAGCGTCACGTTCCCGGCAACAATGCCCAGGGGGGCAAGGTGATTGTCGAATGGGAGAACGGCAAGACCGGCACACACGGTCCTATCGCTCTTCGGCCCAAGAAGAAAAATGCCTCGTAAATCCCCTTGGCAACGCCGGGAATTTGGTCACGTCTCCTCTGATCGAGGTGCATTCCTCGAACGTGGTGCCCGTATGACCGATGGCGGCACAGCCTGGCTCATCTGGCACAAGGTGCCCGACGAGAGTGTCGCCCACGAGGGCGGCATCGATTACGAGCGTGCCAATGGCAAGCCCGTACGATCCCTGCACGAATTGTCAGGCCACGATGGTGACAAGGATGAGCCTGGCTGGTACAGCCATGAATACGACGCACGGGAGCCTGGCCGAGGCCAAGCAGACCTCGACTGATTACCGTGACAAGCCGAACCCCTGGGTGAGGTAAGCACAGCCTCTAGGCTGGACCTATGAACGTCATCAGAGCCGCTGCCAGGCCGATTTATCGGCTTGTGTGGCGGCTTTATCCTTGGCGGGATCCGCCCGGTCGACCGACCTGGGAGGAGTTCTGGTGCAATGGAGGTAATCATGAGTGACCAGCCTGTCGAATCCGGCCCCCAGCCCGAAAATCAGGGAGAAAATCCCATGCAGGACCATACGGTTGTCGAGCATGAGGACGAGCAGTACGCCGATGTCGAGCACCCCGCCGACACCGAGCCTGGCAACGGAGAGGATGAGGCCTAGTGGTCGCCATCATTCCCAGGGCACAGTGGGGGGCCACACGCCCGGTCCCAGCCGGTCGAGGTGTGCCTTTATCCGCCCGTAGGTATTTTGTCGTCCATTATCCCGTGATGTCCAACCGTGATGAGCGGCAATGGTGCAGGGACATCGAGGCCATGCACCTGCGCCAAGGCTGGGCGGTTATCGGGTATAACGCACTCATAGGGATGAGTGGAGCCGTCTATGAGGGCACAGGGATAAACCAGCGTGGGATCCACACGGGCGTGGGGAATATGAACACCGAGGGCATCGGGGTTTGTCTCCTTCAACCCACCAACGCCAACGGCGTGCCCACAGCCAAGCCCTCTGAGGCAATGCTGCGGTCCTGTGTGGACCTCTACAACCAGTTGTGTGTCCAGGCTGGCCGCAATCTCATCAGAAGCTTCCACGGCAACCACATGGCAACAGCATGCCCAGGAGCCGATCTGACAGCCTGGGTACGGGCAGGAATGCCCGTAAGCGGAGGAGTAGCACCAGCACCGGCACCGACCACACCAGCAGCACCAGCACCGATCACAGGAGGAGCCGTGGCGCTCGTTTCCACAAAAACCAACAACGGCTACTACATTTTCGGGGCCGATGGAGGAGTGTTCTGCTTCGGGGACGCCGTGTTCTATGGATCCATTCCCGGCCTGCGCCCGGTGATCACCTTGAATTCGCCCATAGTCAGCGGTGCTGTCACTAATTCAGGCAAGGGCTACTGGCTGTGTGCCGCCGATGGTGGGATATTCTCCTTCGGGGATGCACGTTTCCTCGGCTCTATGGGAGGCACACGCCTCAATGCCCCGATAGTCGCCATGGACGCACACCCCAATGGGTATCGATTGCTAGGTAGGGATGGGGGTATTTTCTCCTTTGGTGCGCCCTTCCATGGTGCTGCCACGGGCAAAGTACGGCTGTGAATGCGGTCCTGATCATTTTCGCCAGTGTCGCCCTCATGGTGATCGGGATCATCATGATGGCCTATGGTGGGCACCAGGGATAAATGACCAAAGCGCCCGATAAAGCGTTCCCTTCACCAGAGCAGGTGTCCAAACAACTCCAGGGAGCACTGGCAGGCAGCGACGATCTGCGCCAAAAACAGTATCGAGGCAACTCCAACCCTCTCACCGGGCACTGCTACATCGCCTCAGAGGCCGCCTATCATGCCCTGGGTGGAAAGGCCCAGGGCTGGAAGCCCATGCAGATGAGTGTGGCAGGTACACCACACTGGTGGCTCGAAGGCCCCGAGCACAAGGTGCTCGATATCACCGAGGGGCAGTTTCCCCAAGGTGTCGAGCACGAAAAGGGCAGGGGCAAGGGATTTCTGACCAGAGATCCCTCGAAGAGGGCGCAGACGCTCATGAACCGGGCCGGATTGCGCCCCTAAAAATCTGTCCCCTCATGCTCTGTGCGTAGGTGATCGCATTTCTGGCACTTCTCACCAGGCCCACCGGGAATCTGCCCCTGTTCGGGAAGAGGAAGGTAATAGGTGCAGTTGCAGCTACCCACGGTGCAGGGGAAGGTGATCGTCTCGGACGTGCTCATGAAGCCAGCCTAATCTACGCCCCAGATCGTGCCGATATGCCGATTCCGCCCGTGCCCACACCGTAGACACACCTCTTCCTTGTTGCCCCTCAAGAAATTCCCACAGGAGCATTTCTCCACAATACAGGGGAACCTGGCGCTCTCTTCTGACATACCCTTCAGCCTACGCCTGCGCTGCCGGGAGATCGCCCGCTTTATAGCGCTCCTGATCGTCTCCTCCTGTGCCTCGACCCATGCGCTCTTGTCGTAGCTCATCTGTTGTTTTCGCCCCGATAATCAAATTCCACTGCGGTGAGACTGTAGGGCACAGGTGAGCCGCCCGAGTCGAGCCTGATGCGGTAGGTGCCGGTCTTCACGGTCAGCGACTCAATATTTGTCGAGGTCGAATAGACGAGGCCGAGCGGCTGGGGAATAGCGACCTCGATTTCGCCCCAGGATACCCAGCGGTCCTCGACCGCCCAGATCTGCCCGTCGAGCGGCCCAGAGTTGAAATGTGCTTCAGCCATGCCCGCACCCTACCACAAACACCGAAAATGCCCGAAAAAGCCCTTAATCCCGATCCCCCATCCAGAGCCATAGCTCTATGAGCGCCCAGAGAGTAAGGACGGTAACCACTATGGCCACGAACTGCCCCCACTCCACCGCATCAGCCTAAATGGCGTAAAATCGCCCCTATGGCCGATGACACGCTGAACCGTCAGCAGTTCCCCCATGAGGCGCAGTTGTATCCGCCCGGGCAGCGTGCGACCGAAAATGCCCCAAAAAGCCCAAGAGCACTAATCTAAACACATGACCAGGAGTGAAGAGTTCGCCCGAGGACATGATGAGATGACTTCTGTACTGGCATGTGCAGAGCATGCCCCCTACAACATTGCCGGTAAGCACATGGACGACATCAAGCGCTCCTGTGCGGTGTGCGGCAAGAAGGCGTACAACGTGCATGAGTACAGGGTGCCCAGAGAGGGATATCGCAGCGTGAACTATGAGCGTGTGAACCTGCACGGCGAGAAGGGAGTTGTGGAGGCTTCTTGAGCGAGATAGCTAAATGATCAACTCATCCAGGTTGATTGTTGCTGGTATACCTGGCCACGCCACCAGGCGTAGGGCCATAATACCCACCTATACGTGTACACCAGTACACGTATAGGCTCACCTAACCCCATGGAGACTCACCTATGGCTCGAGCCATAGGTGTAGCCTGTGTCAGTAAATCCCTTGTGCCACAAGGGATTTTTGTATGGGTATAGGGAGCGCATAGAGCCTCATGGAGGCTCATAGACGCTCACTAAGGCATAATAGGCAGGGTGGATACCCTGCCTTAACCGAATTGGCCCGGGGACGGGGCCAAGCGACAGGGATAGTCCATACAACAAACCAGGCATAGTACCCGAGGAGCATTGGTGTAGTACACACAGTGTGTAGAGTGTGTATAGTACACAACATGGCACGCATCAACATCTCCATACCCGACGAGCTAGCTGAGAGACTGAAGGAGAGCGACCTGAAGGTCTCACGTATCTGCGCCAGGGCGCTTGAGCAGGCTCTAGGAGAAAAACCAGTACAGGGGCGGAAAATCGCCCGAAGGGCTGAGGTACAGAACCAGGAGCCGAAGGCTGTACGGAGATACGAACGACCGGAGAGGGCGGATAGATGGGACTGCTCCTACGACCGTGAGTGCCCCTGGGCTGACGATAGGAGTTTTTGTGAGCGGTACAAGACGTGTGTACGGGGCAATCCTTCGGTGCTGCCTCAGGCTATGAGGAGGAGATTCGGGCTGTGATAGGTCCCATTATAGCGTGGAGGCATACAGAGGCTCATGGAGGGTGACTGGACCTCATAGAACAAACCTGCTATAATGACGGAGGCTACTTGAGCTACCTACACACAAGGAGAAGCAGTGACAAGCTGGAGATGTGAGATCTGCCTGGAGGCGTACACCGTGGAAGAGGGTGGGCAGCACACCTGCTCGCAGGATCACCCTCTCGGGCGGCAGGTCCGTATCAAGGTACGGCTGGAAACCCTTCAGGATGAGGACTGGATTATTCAGGGCGAATTCGACACCTATCCCGAGGCGAACTCGCTCTGGCGAGAACTGAACAAGCGGGCGAAGGATGAGGGTGAGGTCGGGCTGGTTGCCCGGTACTCGGATGTGGTGGCAGATGCCTGAACCTCTGCCCTGGATCTACGACGACGGTGGGCGGGTGCAGGCGGGTTTCAAGGGCCGCACGGGCGACTGTGTTGTCCGGTCGATTTCGATTGCGACCGACCTCGACTACCTGAGCGTGTACGACACGATGAACAGCTACATAAAGATGACGCAGAAACCCCGCCCTGGGCGGAAATCGTCTTCCTCCCGTACAGGAGTGGACAGGAGAATAATCAGGGCCTTTATGGACGAGCTTGGCTGGCACTGGGTTCCTACCATGCAGATCGGCTCAGGGACGACGGTGCATTTACGGGAGGGCGAACTTCCTCCCGGCAACCTTGTGGTGTCCTGCTCGAAGCACCTGACGGCGGTAATAGACGGGGTGATCCATGACACATTCGATCCCTCCCGTGAGGGGACACGGGCGGTCTACG
>Ga0123355_10003720_pt1 | contig 22006 bp, 20 predicted proteins | sample TergutEmb28metaG_3_FD_89872 | JGI IMG/M metagenome (GOLD analysis project Ga0123355, IMG submission 89872) | Embiratermes neotenicus P1 segment gut microbial communities from Petit-Saut dam, French Guiana - Emb289 P1 | ecosystem: Host-associated > Arthropoda: Insects > Digestive system > Gut ... | reverse complement strand
TAACCCGGATGGCAGTGTGAATATCGTAGGCAACCCTGTGCTTGAAGAAACGATTGAAACTATTTTGGCATTAAAAGATGCAGGGGTTGTAACCGTGCATAGTGCGTGGGATGAATATATTGCAAACTTTACCCAAGGCCACGTAGCCGGTACGATACAAGGCTGTTGGATTATGGGGTCTATTCAAGTTGCAGATGACCAGGCGGGGAACTGGGCGATTACTCACATTCCGCGGTTATCACGTGCGCAGGGGGCTACCCATTATTCTGTAAACGGTGGAAGTAGCTGGGCACTTACAAACAATGGCAACGACCCAAGCCTTGCCGTTGACTTCCTCGCAAATACATTTGCAGGCAGTGTTGCGCTTTACGAAAATATTCTGCCAAGTACAGGGGCGCTGGGTACATTTTTACCGGCGGCGGACAGTGCTGTATATCAAGAGCCGCACCCATTTTTTGGTGGCCAAACTGTTTTTGCGGACATAACCAGGTTTGCTGCAAATGTGCCAACATTTAACCCGGGCGTATTTTATTACGAAGCCCGGGACGCGGTTGGAATGGCAATGCAAATGATCATTGGCGGAACGCCTATGGCTCAGGCATTGCAAGAGGCACAGGCAGAAGTAGAGTTTCATATGAACTAATATTTTATAAATTCAGTTGGTCCGATTTTCGGACCAACTGAATTTATACATTAAGAGGTGTAACTCATGAAATCGAAATTAAAGAAGCTTACTGTAAGCCAAAAACAAAGTTTGACAGGATGGGTTTTTCTGTCCGTGGCTGCTTTACTCATTATATGGATGAGTTTTTATCCGATGATTCAGGGGTTTTGGCTTTCATTACACTCAGGTGCGGGAGCCCGCATGACATTTGCGGGCTTTACCAACTATCGCCGTTTATTAGAGGATCCGCAGTTTAGGCGGGTTCTAATGAACACATTTTTGTACTTGGCTGTGCAAGTGCCGGTAATGCTTACCCTGGCTTTAACCTTGGCGACTATGTTAAATAGTCCAACTTTAAAATTCAGAGGATTTTTCCGCACTTGTATTTTTTTGCCTTGTACTACGGCGCTAGTTGCCTATGCGGTTATATTTAGGTCGCTTTTTTCTACACATGGCTATATTAATACGGTGCTAATGAATTTGGGTCTTATCAGTGAGCAGTTTAACTGGCTTGGTACTGCGTGGTCGGCCCGCTTGGTTATTATTTTAGGCCTTACATGGCGGTGGACGGGATTTAATATGATATTTTACTTAGCCGGGCTGCAAAATATAGAAAAGTCTATATATGATGCGGCAAAAATAGATGGTGCAAATGCATTGCAAATCTTATTTCGTGTTACGCTGCCTATATTAAAGCCAATTGTTTTGCTCACTGCAATTATGTCTACCAATGGCACACTACAGATGTTTGACGAATCTGTTAATTTAACTGGCGGTGGCCCGGCAAGGATGTCTATGTCTATTGCCCATTATATATTTAATGTAGGATTCCAAGGTACGGCTAACTTTGGTTATGCTGCGACTCTCTCCTATGTAGTGCTTGTGCTTGTTGCCACCCTGGCATTTATTCAATTGAAAGTAGCTGATAGACGATGATGACAAAACCCAGAAATATGCTAAAATCCGTATTTGTATATGCATTTTTGTCTGTGGCAGCGCTTGTTTCTGTTTTTCCACTATATTGGATGGCGGTGTCGGCTACGAATAGAAGTGTCGATGTAATAAGGGGAACGATTACACCGGGATCGTATTTGTTAAATAACTGGCGCACATTGTTGGAATTGCAAAATGTTGGAAGGGCCTTTTGGAATTCTTCTCGTAATGCTATAATACTAACCATACTGTCCCTATTGATATGTTCTATAGCGGGTTATGCCTTTGAGGTTTTCCATAGTAAGGCAAAAGATAAATTAATGGCAATTTTGCTCATGGCAATGATGATTCCTTTTGCTGCAACAATCGTGCCGTTGTTTCGTTTGTTTGCGAATATGGGAATTCTTAATTCTACGGCAGGTTTTGTGTTGCCGGCAGTTTCTACTCCGTTTTTGATTATGTTATTTAGGCAAAGCGCACGTTCATTTCCTCATGATATCATTGAAGCGGCCCGAGTAGATGGGCTTAATGAGCTGCAGATATTCTTTCGCATGTTTATTCCAACCATGCGTTCTACTTATGCATCTGCAATGGTTATTGTGTTTATGAATGGCTGGAACAGTTACTTGTGGCCGCGTATCATTATGCTTACAGATGATGGTGTTACGATGCCAATGCTTGTATCAAACTTAACGGCAGGATATGTAACCGATTTTGGGGTGCTTATGCTGGCGGTATTAATAACCACATTGCCAACGGTTGTGCTGTTTTTCATGCTGCAAAAATCATTTGCAGAAGGGGTCACCGGGGCAGTTAAATAAAAGGGAGGATTCATAAAAATGAATTTCGATTACACAAAAGTAAAAAATCCGGGTTATTTTAGGGAAAATCAACTGAGCGCGCGTTCAAGCCACAAGTATTTTCGTAATACTAAAGAGGCTTGCTGTGGGGAGTCTAGTTTTGAGTTTTCGTTAAATGGTATCTGGAAGTTTCACTATGCAAAAAATTATACATTGGCGCCTGTAGATTTTTATAAGGGCGACTATTGTTGCCGTGCTTGGGACGATATTGCTGTGCCTGGGCATATCCAATTGCAAGGGCATGATATCCCCCAATATGTTAATCGGCAATACCCTTGGGATGGCACCGAAGATATTGAGCCGGGGGATATTCCTCAGGATTTTAACCCGGTTGCCACTTATGTGAAATATTTTACGCTGCCTGAAAAAATGGCCGGTGAAGATATCCACATCTCTTTTCAAGGTGCAGAAACAGGACTTGCCCTATGGCTTAACGGCCATTATGTTGGTTATGCTACAGACAGTTTTCTTCCTTCTGAGTTTACGTTAACCCCATACTTAAAAGAGGGCGAAAATAAACTTGCGGCACAGGTTTTTAAATATCCCGGTACTTCTTGGTTAGAAGATCAGGACTTTTTCAGGTTTAGTGGTATTTTTAGAGATGTATTTATCTTCTCTACGCCAAAAGTGCACGTTTGGGATATGAAAGTGGAGGCAATCCTGTCTGAGGATTTTGCAACAGGAAGCGTTGCTATTTCTACAGGTGTAGATGCAGATTTGGTAAAAGCCAAACTGTGTTTAGACGGCGAAATGGTTGGGGAAGGGCTTAATTTTACAGTGCCAAACCCCAAATTATGGAGTGCGGAGCACCCTCATTTATATTGGTTAACCTTGGAGGTATGCGATAAGTCCGGTGTGTTGCAGGAAGTTATTACGCAGCAAGTAGGATTCCGCCGTTTTGAAATTATAAATGGGCTGATGTGCATTAATGGCAAACGGATTGCTTTTTATGGTACAAACCGACACGAGTTTTCTTGTTATACAGGCCGTACAGTGCCAAAAGAAATAATGGAGCAGGATATAATTAATATGAAGCAGTACAATATTAATGCGCTGCGTACATCCCATTATCCAAATCATCCATACATTTACGAGCTGTGTGACAAGTATGGCCTTTATGTAATTGACGAAGCCAACTTAGAAACCCATGGCCAGTGGGATAAGGTTGCGACACATGGTGTAGATGTTGCCCTGCCAGGAGATAGGCCCGAATGGCGGGATGTCATTATTGATAGGGCAGAATCTTTGTACCAGCGAGACAAAAACCATCCGAGTATCATCATATGGTCCCTAGGTAATGAGTCTTACGGTGGTACGGTTATGCTTGATATGGCAAATCATTTCCGTAAGCTTGATCCAACGCGTTTAGTGCATTATGAAGGTGTGCATTGGGATACGCGATATCCGGCATCAACAGATATATATTCTCAAATGTATACCTATGCAGATGCGCTCGAAAAATTCTTAAATGAAAATACGGAAAAACCCCTAATTTTGTGCGAATATGTTCACACAATGGGTAATTCTGGTGGTGCAATGCATAAATATATTGAACTGATGGAACGCCAGCCACGTTACCAGGGCGGGTTTATTTGGGATTACGTAGACCAAACCCTTGTAAAAAAAGATCGCTATGGTAAAGAATTTCAAGCATATGGCGGCGATTTTGGTGACCGTCCGTCTGATTACAACTTCAGCGGCAATGGTATTATGTATGGAGACCGCCGCCCATCGCCTAAAATGCAAACGGTTAAGTATAATTATCAGCCTATTGTCGCAAGCATTAAAAATGGCAAGGTAGTGGTAACAAACAAGCATTTGTTCACATGTTCTTCTGCCTATAAATGTGTTGTTATTTTACAAAAAGACGGCAAACAGGTTTGCCAAAAGCCATTAGATACGGCAGTGCCTCCTCTTTCGACAATAGAATATGAATTGCCTTACACCAGCTTTGATGGCTGTGGTGAATATGCAATTACAGTATCTTTCCGCTTAAAAGAATGTACAACTTGGGCAAATGCAGGCCATGAAATTGCTTTTGCTCAAGCAGTGGTGGCAAACAATAAATGCGGTTGTGTAAATGCAGATAATCAAGCAATAAAAGTGATTAGTAATGCGGAGAATATTGGTGTTAAGGGGCTTAACTTTACCGCACTATTTGCAAAAGCCCAGGGCGGGCTTGTGTCCTACAAGTACGGCGGCCGTGAAATGATAGAAAAAGTGCCAATGCCAAACTTTTGGCGGGCACCGGTAGATAATGATATGGGCAACTTTATGCCAATACGCTACGCCCAGTGGAAAGTTGCCAGTCTGTATATTAGCCAAAATAATTTGGAAGAACAGACGCGGGAACTTCCAACATTGGAATATACAGACACCAGTGCCACAATAACCTACACTTATTTTATGCCTACAATACCTGCATCAAGCTGCCAAGTTGCATATACAGTTACAGGGGATGGTACAGTAAAAGTAGAAATGACCTGTACCCCAAAAGACCTGCCGCCAATGCCGGAGTTTGGTATGTTGTTTAAGCTAAACGCGGACTATCAGCACTTGGAATGGTATGGCATGGGCCCGGAAGAAACTTATGTCGACAAGGTAACAGGTGCTAAGCTTGGCATTTACCGTAATAAAGTTGCGGATAATATGTCGGCTTATATTGTGCCTCAAGAGTGTGGTAATAAGGTTGGAGTACGTTATGCTAAAGTTACTGACAATATAGGCCGGGGCTTTATCTTTAAGGGTGACGATTTAGAATTTAGTGCATTGCCATATACCCCACATGAGCTAGAAAATGCCATGCATGACTATGAACTGCCGAATGTCCATTATACCGTTGTGCGTGTTAACTTAAAGCAAATGGGTATTGCAGGAGATAACTCATGGGGTGCACGTACCCATGATGAGTATTTGTTGCCTGCGGGTGAAACATTGAAATTTGGGTTTAGTTTTAAAGGGATTTAGTTAAATTGGAGATTTTTATTAAAAAACCCCTTGGTAACAGGGGGTTTTATCAATTTCATCTTAGTGGGAGATAATTACATATTTGCAAATTAGATGTATGTGCAACGCTAAAATTTTCAACTAGCAACGATTTGTTGCCAGTTGATTTTTTTAAATCTGATTATTAGGCTCGAGAGCCTTGTATGCTTCTAAAAACATCCTGGTAATCCTTATTAACGGTCTCTATGCATTCTTCGTGGCTTTTATGGCTGTTGTTTAATGCGTTCCACGCGGCGTTGTATTTTTCCATGGCTTGTATTAGTTTGGTTTCGCTTCGTGCTTCTCTGCGGAGCGCATCGGCCTCTTTGAGCATGCTGCCTACGGTTGTTTCTCCACTGGTTATGGATTTGCATAAATTGCATACAATCATAATATATTCATCCCCTCTGGTATAGTTTTAGGCCAAAGTCCGGTAAGGTGCTGTATATGTGTTCAAATATGTCTGATTGGATATTTTCGTAGGTTACAAGGTCGGTGGCGGTGGTAAATGCGTAAACCTCAATTGGGATTCCCATGCCACTTGCCTGGAGCTGTCTAACCAGTATTGTTAATTCTTGATTTATATCTGTGCGACTGCGCAAGTGGGTTGTAATGTGCTCTCGAAAGGCGCCGATATTTGTTGTGTGGGGTGCGCAATTATGGATGTCAATCGTGTTTGCATCTATAATAAATGAGCGGGTTATACGTCTGGCTTCGGCTAAAAGCATACCGCGGCGGTTTACAAATGGCTCGGAAACTAGGGTGTATGCCGGAATAGCAACAATGGTTTTGTCAAAACTCTCTACTTTTACTGTAATAAGGGATATGTCCAGCACCGTGCCGGAAATTTGGCGCTGGGGTAGGTCTATTATGTCTCCAACGCTTACCATATCATTTGCAGTAAGCTGAATGCCGGCTACGAGGCCCAAAATCGCATCTTTAAACACAATTGTTACGATTGCAGTCATGGCACCAATGCTGCCAAGTAATGTGGCGGGACTTCTGTCTATAAAAACAGAAATGAGAACGATGCCGCCGACTACAAATACAATAATTTCTAAAACCTGAAAAACGCCGCGCAGTGGTACGGTTTTAGAAACCTCGTAAGCGCTGTAAATATCTCCGATACTCCTGATAATGGAATCGGAAAAAAGTACGATAAAAATAATTAGTAGCGTAGAAACCACCCTGCTCCAAAACACGGCATGTAGACCAATGTCGGTAGCAATAAAAGAAATGATAATTGGCACGGTTAAATGGGCGAGCCTTGTAAAAAATTTGTTTTTTGTTAATGCCGCCTGTGTTACCCCAGTAAATCTTTTAAAGAAGCTTATTAGTAGTTGGCTGACTACTTTTCGTATAACAATACAGGCCACAAGCCCAATTGCCATACAAATTGCATATGCCGCAATGGGGAGATACACTCCTTTTGCCGTCAAAAAATTTAGTATGAGTGAATACATATGTGTTATCTCCAAATCTGTCATGCTAATTTTAATTAAAATCATATCTTCCTGTGGCTCAAAATGTGCCGTATTGGCGCGGTGCGTCGCTCTGGTAGACAGACTTTAATTTAGAAGTGGTTATAGGGACTATAATGTTATAATACCTGCTTTCAGGAAAAAAATCAAAAAATCCGTATTGCAGAAGGACGGCTCCTGCAGTATATTTTAATGCATCAAGTATTGTAGATGGTGTATTTTCAATATCGCTTACCATTACAGATGCAAATGTCTCCGCTAGTGATCCGGGGATGCAGTATAATGCACCGCATAATGGGCAAGTTGTTTTCAGAATTTTGGATAGAAATGCGAATGTGTTTATAGACAACATTACTATATATCGTCCTGATTATGCTGGCGTATCCGGTGCTATGGCATTAGGCGTGCCAGAGATGGTTGTGCCGGAAGATGATATTTGCGAAGGTGCTGGCGAGGTTGAAGAAGTTGGTTGTGAATTAGACGGTGGGCAATATCCCAAAAATCCAGAGAACCCCACCGACACAGACGAATTGCCTGAGATAGTTGACAATCCACCATCTGACGAATGGAAAGATGGTGTGGGTGAAAACACCGAAACAATATACACTGAGTGTGATAAAATGTATTTGCTTACACAATATAAGGAGGACTAGAGATGACCGCATTGGAATTTGTAAAAACCCTATCTAACGGATGGAATTTAGGTAACACGTTGGATGCCATACCGGAAGAGCATAACCCGGATGTAGAAAGCCCATCGCCGGAACTGCATGAAACATCTTGGTTTAACCCCATTACTACTGAAGACATGATAAAGCTGGTTGCATCATCCGGCTTTGGCATTTTGCGTTTGCCTACAAGTTGGCGCAAGCAAATTGGACCCGGTCCAGATTTTATAATAAAAAAACCATGGATGGATCGTATACAAGAAGTGGTTGACTATGGCATAAATAACGGTCTTACTGTGATATTAAATTTACACCATGAAGACTGGTTGTTTACATCTTACGAAAATTATCCTGCAGCGGCTGCAAAGCTAAAAGCCGTATGGTTACAAATTGCTGAACGCTTTGCGAACTATGACAACCGCCTAATATTTGAAGCCATGAACGAGCCACGCAAAAATGGTACAGCAGTAGAATGGAATGGTGGGGACGAAGAAGGCAGAGAAGTAGTAATGAAGTGGAATAAGGTATTTATGGAAACCGTGCGAAGTGCAGGAGGGAATAATCCTACGCGTATGTTAATGGTGCCAAACTATGCAGCTTCAATTGCGGATGTTGCCATGCAGGATTTTGAAGTGCCTGACCCTGCAGATAAGCACACAATCGTATCTATCCATTGCTACGAGCCATTTAATTTCGCCATCCATGAAGATAAAACCCGGGTCACTTTTGATCCTAATAACAAGGAAGAAACCCGAGAACTTGACGAGGCGCTTGAACGAGTAGATAAATATTTTATAAGCCGTGGTATTCCGGTTATTATTGGGGAATGTGCTGCGCGAAATAAGAATAATCTTGAAGCGCGTGTAGCCTGGTCCACTTATTTTGCTAAGAAATTGCGGGACTTGGGTATACCCGGGGTATGGTGGGATAATGGTATATTCGAAGGTAAGGGCGAATTGTTTGGTCTGATGGATCGAAAGGGATTGCGCTGGAAAGACCCGGAGGTAGTTGCTGCGTTTGTAGGTAAGTAAGCACTGATTATATAAAAAGAGAGATGGCAAATCGCCAGTTTGCGGTTTTCCATCTCGTTTTTTTGCTATCAAGTTTTGTACATTTGCGGAATGGTGATGGACCATTCTCTACATCTGTGGCACAGGTTCTTTCTTTTTTGTATCCGGTTTGTGGTCTGTATTGCGTAGGGCTGCGCTTAGCATTAGCTTTATGCGGTTTAGCTGGTTTACTTCGCTTGCGCCAGGGTCGTAATCTACGGCAACTATGTTTGCTTGTGGGTACTGCCTGTGGAGTTCTTTTATCATGCCTTTGCCGGTTACGTGATTTGGTAGGCAGGCAAATGGCTGGGCACACACAATATTGCTTGCCCCTTGGTGTATTAGTTCAATCATTTCGGCGGTTAGAAACCAGCCTTCGCCAGTCATATTACCTAGGGATACGATGGGTTTTGCCAGTTCGGCCAGTTGGTTAATTGGCATGGGTGCAACAAATCTGCGGCTTTTGTCCAGTGCTTTTCGCATATGTTTGCGGTAAAGTTCTATGCCCCAAATGGCTAGATTGCCGCCGATTTTTGCCTTCTTGCTGCCGCCTAAGTGCTCGGCTTTAAAGGTTTGATTAAAGGAGGAGTATAGAACAAAGTCTAGTAAGTCAGGTACTACAACTTCTGCGCCTTCGTTTTCTAAAACCGTAACAATGTCGTTGTTGGCGGTGGGGTGGTATTTTACTAGAATTTCGCCAACAACACCTACTCGTGGCAGGGTTATGTCTTTACATGGCAGGTTGTCAAATTCATCTACCATGGCATAAATATTACGCTTAAACTCGCTGCGTTTGGCATGGTGTACTGCTTTTTTGCATATCTCATTCCATTTTTCGTATAAGGCATTTGCGCTGCCTACAACTTCTTCATATGGGCGTATACGGTATAAAAGCCGGGACAGTAAGTCGCCATATATTAGAGATTGCAAGGCTTTATTTATCATGGCAGGTGTGTATTTTAAGCCTGGGTTTTTTTCTATGCCGCCAGCGTTTAGTGATACTACCGGGATATGCTCCATATTGGCCTTTGCAAGTGCTTTACGAATAAAGCCCACATAGTTGCTTGCACGGCAGCCGCCGCCTGTTTGGGACATGAATATGGATACGTTGTTTAAATCATACTCGCCGGAAAATAAAGCATTTAATACTTGTCCTACCACAATGAGCGCAGGATAACAGGCATCGTTGTTTACATATTTTAAGCCCGTGTCTATAGCATCTTTGTCCATGGCAGGCATGAGCACTAAGTTGTATCCGCTTGATATAAAAGCTTCTTTTAATATGTCAAAATGTATGGGCGCCATTTGGGGGCATAAAATGGTGTGATTTTTACGCATTTCCATTGTGAACACTTCGCGGGTTTTGCGTGGTTTGGGCTTTCGTGCAAGCACGCCGCGGACGCGCCTTTCTGCAAGGGCGGCAAAAAGTGAGCGTATGCGAATACGCACGGCACCTAAATTACTCACCTCGTCAATTTTAAGCAGGGTGAAAATTTTACCTGCGTTATCTAGGATTTCTTGTATTTCGTCGCTGGTTACGGCGTCTAGCCCGCAGCCGAAGGAATTTAGCTGTATCAGTTCTGCATCTGTGCGGGTGCGCACCCAAAACGCTGCTGCATATAAGCGTGAGTGATATGTCCACTGGTCTAAAACCCCAAGGGGGCGTTCTACTTCCCCTAGGTGGTAAATGGAATCTTCGCTTAAAACGGCGATTCCATAAGATGAGATAAGTTCGGGAATGCCGTGATTAATTTCTGGGTCTATGTGGTATGGGCGGCCGGCTAAAACTACGGCAGGGATATTATTTTGCTCGATGTACAGTACGGCATCTTCACCCATTTTTCTGATATCTGCACGATATTTTTCCTGTTCTGCAAGGGCTTTTGCAAGTGCTGCTTTTACTTCTTGTGGTGGAATTTGCGGGAATTCTCTTATAAGCTCGTCTTCTACGCTTTTTGCATGGTTTAAATTTAAAAATGGATTATGGAAATTTATGTTTAGTTCTGCAATTTCCTCTACATTGTTTTTAATGTTTTCTGGATAGGAGGTTACAATTGGGCAGTTAAAGCACTGGTTTGTGCCTTCAATTATGCGTTGTTCGTGGGTGATGCTTGGGTAGAAAATGTAGCTTACGCCTTGCTTAATTAAAGCCATTACATGACCGTGAACTATTTTTGCAGGGTAACATTCGGACTCGCTGGGTATGGATTCCATACCTAGTTCGTACAAGCTGCGAGAGGAGCGTGGGGATAGTTCTACGCGATAGCCTAGTTCTGTGAAGAAGGTGTGCCATAGGGGGTAGTTTTCATACATATTTAGTACCCGGGGAATGCCTACGGTACCTCGGGGAGCGTTTTCTTTTTCTAGAGAAGTGTAGTTGAAAACCCGGTTGTATTTTGCGGCGAAGAGGTTTGGCAGGTCAGCATTTGCGGCTTCTTTGCCAAGGCCACGCTCGCACCGGTTGCCGGATATGAAGCGGAGTATATCGGAGGACGTGCCAACTGTGAAGGTATTTATCGTTAGCAAGCAATTATTTTCGCATGCTTTACATCGGCTGTAGGTTGCTTTAATTTCAAGGGATTTAAGTGCCTCTGGTGAAAGCAGTGTTGTTTCATGGTGTGAGCGGTAATTTTCTCTAGCGAGAAGTGCCGCGCCAAACGCACCCATGAGTCCTGCAATATCTGGACGGATTGCGTCGCGTTCGCTTACAATTTCGAAGGCTCGGAGGACGGCCTCGTTATAAAAGGTGCCCCCTTGCACAACTATATTTTTGCCCATTTGTGAAGGGTCTGTGATTTTTATTACTTTTTGCAAGGCATTTTTTATAACGGAGTAGGCAAGTCCCGCAGAAATATCTGCAACGGGTGCACCTTCTTTTTGTGCCTGCTTAACCCGAGAATTCATAAACACGGTACAGCGAGAGCCTAGGTCTACAGGGTTTTGTGCAAATACGGACTGCTCTGCAAAAACATCAATTGGCAGGTTTAGGGAGCTTGCAAATGTTTCTAAAAATGAGCCGCAACCGGCAGAGCATGCTTCGTTTAGCAGCACGGAATCGATTATGCCGTTTTTAATGCGGATGCACTTCATGTCTTGGCCGCCGATATCTAAAATAAAGTCGACTTTGGGGTCGAAAAATGCTGCTGCCCGATAATGGGCGACGGTTTCAACTTCTCCCATATCTATGCCAAGGGCGGTTTGTAGTAGTTTTTCCCCATAACCGGTTACACAGGAATAGCGTAAATTCGCGCCTTTTGGCAGTTTTTCGTAAATTTCTGTGAGTGCTTTGCGGGCTACGTTAAGGGGGTTGCCCTCGTTACTTTCGTAAAATGTGTGTAGTAGTTTGCCATCTGCGCTTATAAGTACAGCCTTTGTTGTGGTGGAACCGGCGTCAAGCCCAAAATAGCAGTCGCCTGTGTAGGTTTGCAAATCTTCCCGAGGGACAACATAGGTTGCATGGCGTGCGCGAAACTCGGCAAATTGATCTTGGCTTGTAAATAGTGGTGCGAGGCGCGCCATTTCGAAGGGGAGTTCTTGCACGCCCATTAAGTTGTTTAAAAGTGTTGCGATATCAAGGGTGGTGCCTTCACCTTCTGCACGAATTGCAGCACCTAGTGCCGCAAATAGATGGGAATTTTCTGGCTCTACAATTTCGTCATTTGACAGATTTAATACGTCTACAAAACGTGCCCGAAGTTCTGACAAAAAGTGTAGTGGGCCGCCTAAAAATGCCACGTTACCTCTGATAGGCTTACCGCAGGCCAGTCCACTGATTGTTTGGCTTACAATTGCCTGAAAAATAGAGGCAGCCAAATCTGCACGAGAAGTTCCTTCGTTTATAAGGGGTTGCAAATCGCTTTTTGCAAATACGCCGCAGCGGGCTGCAATGGGGTAAATGACTTGATGTGTTTTTGCAAGTGCGTTAAGTCCGGCGGCATCTGTGTCTAACAAGCTTGCCATTTGGTCTATAAAAGAACCGGTGCCCCCTGCGCAAATGCCGTTCATGCGCTGTTCTATTGTATTTGAGAAGTAGATAATTTTTGCGTCCTCGCCGCCAATTTCTATGGCGACATTTGTTTCTGGCGCGGCAAAGGAAAGTGCGTCGGATACGGCAATCACTTCCTGCACAAAGGGTACGCCAACCCAATTTGCAAGGGATAACCCGCCAGAGCCTGTTATCATTGCAGTAAAAGAAAATTGACCGAGGGCCTCCATGGACTCTGCTGCAAGTTCTAGCAGGGTTTCTCTTATGTTTGAATGATGACGTCGATAGCGGTGAAAGATAAAACGATTTTCTGCGTCTACAACAATTAATTTGATGGTTGTAGAGCCAATGTCAATTCCTAACTTATATGTACTCAAATTTTCCTCCTTTAGAATGGGGCTCTGCCCCAAACCCCGCCGCTCCGCTGGGCAAATCCCAGCTACGTTTCCTCCGCGTCCGCTACGGGTGCGCGCTGTGCGCGCAAATAGTTTGGGGTGCGTGCCTGTTGGGTTTTTAACATACGCTTTTGCATTATAGCTTGTTTTACACATTAATGAAAGCGGAAATCCACGGAAAACAATTTATTTGTATTTACTTAAAATTTTTTTTGCTTTTGCTTTTATAATTTCCTTTATATGTGGGGGGTCGAGGACTTCTGCATATTCTCCAAAGGAAAGTATAAATCCGTAGAGCCATTCATCTTCGGGCCAGGTTACGGATATGATGTGGCTACCGTCGGGCTGGAGTTCGCCGGTTTCAAAGTCGTCATACATGCGGTATGTCATTTCCGGTGCCAGTTTAAGCTTTAGTGTTACGTCTGGTCTGTGTTTATTATTGCTGTTGTTTTCGTTTATGGCTAACAGTTCACGTTTTTGAAAGTATTCATTTGTAACTGTTAAATTGCGTATGCGCGTGAGTTTGAATAGGCGTATATCTTGCTTGGTTAGGCAGTATCCTTTTGCGTACCATGCTTTTGATTTGAACCATAGCTGTATGGGTTCCATGTGGCGGGTGGTTTTTTCGCCATATGTACTAAAGTAGTCGAATTGCACTATTTTGCGTTTTAAAATAGCATCTTTTAATCCGTAAAAAGTTTCTCCGCCAGAAAAACTCCAGCTTGTAAAATCTACATCTACCCAAGGGGTTACGTTTTTATTAAACACTGTAGAAAGTTTTTGTAAAATTTGATCGGCGCCTGTAGCGTTAATAACCTGTAGTCCTTGCAGTGCGGATAGAATGTCGTTTTGTTCTTGCTCATTTAAGATGGATTTGTTTAACACAAAGTTGGATAAAAGGCCTATTCCGCCACCTTTGCCTTTTTCTGTGTATATGGGAATGCCCGATAAGCTGAGTACGTCTATGTCTCTGTAAATTGTTCTTGTAGATACGCCAAAATGTTCTGCCAGTTCTCTGGCGGTAGTCGTTTTTTTATCTAGTAGGATATATATTATTTCAAATAGCCTGCTTGTTTGCATCCTCTATCAACCTCTGTAATTTTTTCTCAAATTCCCGGTTTTGGTTGGGTGTGCGTTTTGTGGGGCCTTTTAATCTGCCTCCGGCCATACGAATTTTTCTTGCGGTGTGGCGTTGCATAAGCAGGCTGTCGATGTTGCTGTTGTCAAATACCATTCCGTTTTGGTTTATGGGGATTGCGTCGCGGGCAAGGCACATGGCGGCAAGCCCATAGTCTTGGGTTATAACAATGTCGCCCTTTGTAAGCATGTTTACTAGTGTGAAATCTACGCTGTCGTTTCCGGTTGATACGGTTATTGTTTTTGCACCGGGTTTTTCAAATATATGGGATGTATCGCAAATGATTATGCAGTTTACGTTTGCTTGGTTTGCTAGTTTTATGGTGATATCTACTACTGGGCAGCCGTCGGCATCTATGAATATTGTCATGGTTGATCCCATTCCTTTCAGTTGAGAGATGCGAATCCTTCACACTTCTATGTCCATTAAATCCGCATCGATGTTGGCTTCCATAAAGCGAATGATTTCATTTATAGAATTTTGCGCATGGGAAAATGAGCCTGAAATAACGGCAATACCGATTGTTAGGGTTTGGCATATGTCTTGAGTTTCTACCTCGGCAATGGATGCGTTGAATTTTTGCCGGGACTTATCAATAAGGCTGCGGCATATTTGCCGTTTATCTTTTAAGGAGGTGGAGTGGGGGATGTAAAATGTTAATTTTGCAGATAAGGTATGCATAAATTCTCCTTTATGTAGGAATGATGACTAAATAAATTTTTTCAGTTGGTAAGAATTTCTTGCCAACTGAAAAAATTTCTATCATACAGTATAGCATAATTTAAAGAGCTATAACGTGTACTTGCAATAATATTCCTTAAACACAACATTGGCTTCGTTTCCGATAAGCATAATAACCGATACAATATTAAGCCATAAAATTAAAATAAATACGCCTGCGATACTTCCGTAAATCGCCGGATATTTTGTAAAATTAGAAATAGCAAAGCCAAAAACGGCACTGACTACCACCCAAGCAAGCACCGTAAAAATGGCGCCTGGCAGTATATATTTAAAAGGTATGGGTGTTGCACTTGCAAGCCTGTAAATAATAGTTGTTACTAGTACCAGCACAATTAAAGCACCTGTTCCGCTTGCAATAGAAAACAAAAGTTCTGACCCATATGGGAAAAACAGCATCCAAATTTGATGTCTAAACACCAGTAACCCAAGCATTACAATTAGTGTTGTGGAAAATAAAAGCATTAGCAAGATACTTATCAGCACTTGTGAGATAAAACCGCGTCGGTCTTCTACGCCGTAGGCGCGATTCGTAATGCGTACAATTGCCCTAAAACCATTGGATGTGTTGTATACACTAAAAAATAGGGCGGTAGACATAAGGCCGGTGCTTCTGTTTTCACCAAGCTCGCATAAAAACTCTGCAACCAGGGTTGCAATTTCTCCAGGTAATACAAAAAATAATCCTTCGAGTATTGCAGATTCATCTATGTCAATCGTGCCAAGAAGGGACATGAGGAATATTAAAAATGGAAAGAATGCCAGCATAACGCGATAGGTTAGGCCTGCTGCGCGCTCAAAGATTTGGTCGTGGTGGCAGCGGAGTGCCAGATTAAAAATGCAAATACATAGCTTTTTCAAATTTTTGACTCCATTTCTTTCAACGAGGTAAAGTGCTCCTTGTAGAAGTTCACCTTTTTCGCACTTATCACTTATTAATACCTTGCGCTTTTGGTGGAAAAAGTATACTCTTTCTTATGTAATAAACTAGCCCCATTATAAAAAGGAGAATAGAACTTGAGAAATCTAACATTATTAACGGATTTTTACGAATTAACTATGATGCAGGCTTATCACCACCACCAAGTGACTACTGGGCGTAAGCAAGTTGCAGTGTTTGATATGTTCTACCGGGAGAACCCATGTGGAAATGGATATGCGGTTGCCGCAGGGCTTCAGCAGGTTATAGACTATGTAAATGAGCTATCTTTTACAGCGGATGATATTACGTACCTTCGTTCTACCGGTACATTTGGTGAGGCGTTTTTGGAGTATTTGAAAAACTTCCGTTTCTCGGGCAATATTTATGCCGTGCCGGAAGGTACGGTGGTATTTCCGGGAGAGCCGCTTTTGCAAGTAGTCGCGCCCCTTATGGAGGCCCAGCTTATAGAAACGGCCGTGTTAAATATAATCAACCACCAAAGTCTCATTGCAACAAAATCTGCGCGTGTGTGCTGGGCGGCTCAGGGTGATAGAGTTTTAGAGTTTGGACTGCGCCGGGCGCAAGGTCCTGACGCGGGAGTTTATGGCGCGCGCGCTGCAATGATTGGTGGTTGTGCTGCTACAAGTAATGTGCTTGCTGGGCAAATGTTTGGTGTGCCGGTACGTGGCACACATGCCCATAGCTGGATAATGAGTTTTGATACAGAGTTAGAGGCCTTTTTATATTATGCGGAGCTTTATCCACAAGCATGTGTTTTGCTTGTAGACACCTACGATACATTAAAATCTGGCGTGCCAAATGCAATAAAAGTATTTGAAAAAATGCGAACCGATGGTATAACACTGGCGAACTATGGTATTCGCTTAGATAGCGGAGATCTTGCATATCTATCTAAAGAGGCAAGAAAAATGTTGGATAGGGCAGGTTTTTCCGATGCCTTTATATCTGCGTCAAACGACTTAGATGAATATTTAATATCTGACCTTAAAAATCAAGGAGCAAAAATTTCCCTTTGGGGGGTGGGTACACACCTTATTACATCGAAGGAATATCCTGCATTTGGGGGGGTGTACAAAATGGCGGCACTGTCTACAGATGGTGGGGCGTGGCAGCATAAGATAAAACTTTCGGAAGATCCGGTAAAGGTAACGAATCCCGGTGTTAAAAAGATCTTTCGCTTATACGATAGGGAATCTGGCAAAATGAAAGCTGATTTAATTGCCCTCGCAGATGAACAGCTAGATAATACGGAAGATTTAACGATTTTTGACCCCATTGCCACGTGGAAGCGCATGACACTTAAAAAGGGCGAATTTATAGTGCGTGAACTTATGCAACCTGTGTTTAAAGATGGAATGTGCGTATATCCATCACTCACTGTGTCTGAAATATGTGAATATGCTGTGCTTGAGCGGGATACCCTTTGGGATGAACACAAGCGGCTATTGAAACCCCATTTAATGCCTGTGGATTTGTCTCAAAAATTATATGACTTAAAGCAGTCTATGATTGCTGTGCTGCGTGGTTAGATATATAAAAAAATGATTGACGTTGTCACAGCAACTGGTAAAATAGTAATAGAAAACAAATTAACCCCACATAAAAAGGAGCGTATAAAAATGCAAAATGTGCAAGCATTGCCGGAAAAATTAAATGCAAAAAAAGGCTTTGACCTAAACATGATTATTGGCCTAGACGGATTTGTAGACGAAATTATTCACGTGGTGGATAAGCGTCAAGATTTTCAAAATTACACTCGCGTTAACACCATTGCGGAGTTTGGTGAGCGTATAAGTAAGGCTGCCGGTTTTAGTGCAAATATCGAATTTGTACCTGTGCAAACGAAACTTGGTGGAAATGGCCCAATTTTGTCTAACGCACTATTAGAGTACGGTGTGTCACTAACATATGTAGGTTCACTTGGTGCACCTGCCATCCACCCTGTTTTCCAACCAATGGTAGATAAGGCAAAGTCCGTCATCAGCCTTTGTGGCGCAGGTCTTACAGATGCTTTGGAATTTGAAGACGGTAAACTTATGCTTGGTAAACACGCCACATTAAAAGAAGTAACATGGGATGCATGCAAAAAAAGCCTAGGCGGCCCAGAAGGCATTGCAAAAATGGTAAACGAATGCCAACTTTTTGGTATGGAAAACTGGACAATGCTCCCATACATGAGTGATATATGGGAAGGCATGATAAACGAAGTTTTCCCACTGCTTGCAGATAGGGCAGAAAAACCAATCGCTTTCTTCGATTTGGCAGACCCTGAAAAGCGCACAAAAGAAGATATTGCACGGGCAATGAATTTGATCAGCAAATTTGAAGGCAAGTTCCGCACAATTTTGGGACTAAACGAGGCAGAGGCCTATCAAATTGCAGATGTTATGGGTGTAAAAGTAGAAGAAGGCCCTGACAAGCTTAAAAACGCCGTAACCGCAACCTACGAAAAACTTGGTATTTACTGCTTGGTGGTGCATCCTGTGCGCAGTGCGTGCTGTGTAATTGGCGGCGAATATTTTTATACAGATGGTCCTTATTGTCAAAAGCCAAAGCTGACTACAGGTGCTGGAGATAACTTTAATGCCGGGTTCTGTCTGGGGCAGTCTTTGGGGCTTGACCCGCTTGCGTCGCTGACATTGGGTGTATGTACATCCGGGTTTTATGTGCGTAATGCTCAAAGTCCAACTTTTGACCAAGTGATTGGGTTTGCCGAAAAGTGGAGTGCTGGTAATATTGATTAATTGTAGGTTGTTCTTCGTATAGCTGGTTTTGTTCATAAAAGGAGGCGCTATGATTGTACCGCCAGACATGGGGAAAATAAAAGAAATTGCAATAGGCCTCGAAGATGAAATTAAAACACTTGAAAATAAGTTGAAAAACGAAACGTGTAAAAATAAACTCAATGAGTTGCGAGCTGAAATCAGAGCTAAGGGATTAACCTTATTTGGGTATCAGCGTACGCTTAGTTCTAGGAAATATAGTTAGAATGCTTGAACTGAAAAAAGTAAACCCCACGGTTGTGGGGTTTTTTCGTAGATTACATATCCTCAAAAGCCAGTTTGCCAAAGCTACCCATATCTTTAATAAACTGCTCAATAATTTTTAGGGAAGCAATGCAATCATTTATGTTTAATACCTCGACAGGTGAGTGTGAATAACGGCGAGGAATGGTGATTGTCGCAGAAAGAATGCCTCCTGCCTGAAGATGCATGGCCGCAGCGTCAGTATCCCCATCGGTGAAAAGTGCCAGTTGGTAAGGCTCGCCAGAGCGTTCGCAGACTTCTGTCATCAATTTTTTCATGATAGGGTTTATAATGAAGGAGCGGCTCATTAATTGCAGCAGAGGCCCTTTGCCAATTGCTACAGGAAATTCCCGAGTAAAGTTAACATCTGGGGTATCGCCGGAAGGTACGGTGTCTAAAGCAATAGCAAAATCCGGTTTGATATTATTTGCAGCTACATGGGCACCGCGTAGGCCTACTTCCTCTTGTACGGTAAATACAGCGTATAGAGTTCCTTCGAAGGTTTGTTCCTGTAACTCGCGTAATAACTGTACCAAAATGGCGCAGCCGGCGCGGTCGTCCAGTGCTTTGCTGCAAATTAGATCTGTATTGGAAAACTCATTGTAATAAGGCCATTGGCAGATTTGCGTTCCAATTTCTATGCCCAGACCGGCAACTTCTGCGTCGCTGCTACAGCCGATGTCAATATATAACTCGTTATGTGATTTTACTTCCGTTCGCTCGCGAGCAGACATAAAATGTCCAGCCTTAACGCCCACAATACCGAAGTGTCCATTTACGGAAACTTGTCGCCCTAAAAGTAGCGCGTCGCCTACGCCTCCAATTTTTTCGAAACGTATCCAGCCGTCTTTTTCAATGCTTTTTACAATGGCGCCAATTTCATCTGTATGGGCGGCTACAAGTACATTTGGACCGGGTTTGCCGCCATTTTTTACTGCAATGATATTTCCGAAAGAGTCGACACTAACATCATCTGCCAAAGGGCGTATGTGATGTAGTAGCGCACGTACTACCTTTTGTTCTTGGCCGGAAATGCCGTTTACGGCTACCAGTTCTTTGATTAATGTGCGTAGATCTTCTTTCATTACGAACACTCCCTTTTGACATTAAAGTTTTTTGATGAATATTTACTTTCAACTGGTCTGGTTTTCGGATCAGTTGAGTTTTTAGATTTACGCCATTATTTCATATATTTTTTTAGTTTTCAAGTTTGTGCTTTGTTTAAGATGGATATGGCTTCTTGGCGCTCAAGTGTAAAATAAACATTTTGTTGTAAAACGGAATATTATGTAGTATGCTTTGCCAGTAAGTCAGCATTTGAGCGGTATTGTCTTAGCAGGGTCATGTTTGATAATTTGCAATAATTTGACACGCTGTTGTCATATTAACAATGCTATACTAGTCGAAAAATAACCGAGGAGGAAAAAGTATGAAAAAAGAAAGTAATTGTCAATCTTGCTATATGCCTATGGATGCCCCTGATAAGTTTGGCACAGAAACAGATGGAAGTGCGAGCAATGACTATTGCTGTTATTGCTACAGCAATGGAGATTTTACTACCAAGCAAACCCTTGCAGAGGCTGTTGAAGGCAACTTGCAATTTTGGAAGAGCGAAGAAGAGGGCGATGATATCGCCCGGGAGCGTATTATGGCAGTTTTCCCTACACTAAAAAGATGGAAAGAGGGTGCGTAATATCATGGCTAATGCCTATTTTATTAATTCTTATAAATTAAGAAAAGGTTCGTCTGTGCCGGATTTTTTGGCGGCATTTGAAAATCTGATTAAGGAGTATGCATCTAAACAAAAAGGATTTATATCCTGTAAACTGCTTGTGAATGGTGACACATGGACAGACATCGGAATTTTTGAAACATTGGAAGATGCGAAAAGCTTTGAAAATCCGACAGAAACCAATGTGTATGCCGAAAAATTTTACTCATTTCTCAACTTTAACAGTTGCAGGAGCAGTATTTCTTCTGTAGAGTTAGAGTTTTAAGCTGTAATGGAAGATAAAGTGCACACCACCGTGTTAGGCGCTGTACGAATTAAAAGAAATTTAGGCCTGCCAGATGAAGACCCGGTTGCATGGTGCAAGGATAGGATTAAAAATGCAGATAACATTGTAAGACGTGGGAAAAACTGGTATGTGTATGTAGATGACGTAGTCATAACCGTTAATGCATCTAGTTTTACAATAATAACTGCACACAAAATATAATTAGGAAAATGATTTCAGTTGGTGGCGGAACGCCACCAACTCAATAATTCGCTTCATGTTCGAAATGTCCATAATAGGCGATAGGAGAAAAGTGTGAAAAATAAATTTTCACACTTTGATATTTTGGGGTCAAATGTCTACGCAGGTGTGACCGCTTGACCCTTGGAGGAAAATGATGACCCAAAAAATTAGATGCGGTTGGGTAAACAACATCCCAATATTTGAAGATTATCACGACAACGAATGGGGACGTCCCGTTCGCGATGACCGCAAGCTTTTTGAAATGTTAATCCTTGAGGGCGCACAGGCGGGCCTTACATGGCTAACCATACTAAAGCGGCGGGAGAACTATCGCGCCGCCTTTGATAATTTTGACCCGCAAATTATAGCTGCATACGATGATGCAAAAATTCAAGAACTTTTGGCAAATGAGGGCATTATCCGCAACCGGCTAAAAATAAACTCTGCCGTAACAAATGCCCGAGCATTTTTGGCCATTGCCGAAAGGTACGACAGCTTTGCAACATTTTTTTGGAACTATGTAGATAATATTCCAATCATCGGCCATCCTACAACATTGGAGGATGTGCCTGCAACAACACCGTTGTCTGATAAAATAAGCAAAGATTTAAAAAAGCTTGGCTTCAAATTTGTTGGTTCGACCATAATATATGCCTACATGCAGGCAACAGGCATGGTTAACGATCATACTATGGATTGTTTTCTTTACAACGCATAATATGTAATTATTAAGCGTATTTGCTATAATATGTTAGTTTTTGTAATATTTACTTCATATCTTTTTAAATATATTGTAAGGCAAGCGTAATTGCATAGTATATTGGCCCTCTGTACAATGTACACTACATTAATATGTAGAATGAGAGGTAGGCTATGAGTTCCATGCATAACAACAAAC
>Ga0123355_10003719_pt1 | contig 22012 bp, 18 predicted proteins | sample TergutEmb28metaG_3_FD_89872 | JGI IMG/M metagenome (GOLD analysis project Ga0123355, IMG submission 89872) | Embiratermes neotenicus P1 segment gut microbial communities from Petit-Saut dam, French Guiana - Emb289 P1 | ecosystem: Host-associated > Arthropoda: Insects > Digestive system > Gut ... | reverse complement strand
TGGCCATTATCTCCATAACCGTTCAACTTTGGATATAGGTGTTTTGGGTTATATCGGTATAGTTTAACATAAGGAACACTCTCCCAAAGTCTGGCACATTCCTCCTGGGACACCCTGTATATAACAGATATATATATATATATATATATATATAACGAAAGAAAATTACAAGGTTCAATACCAATCCAATGCATGAATTATAAATCATTTGAAATCAACAATGCTGCCAGATTTTACCAATATTATCAAGACCTAATCACATACTTTAACTATACTTCACAGTATCTATATACACAATAAATCCTGGGATCCCAAGGTTAGGTGGCACTGCATGCTCACATACACTTTAATTTTGATAACTGAACTTGCAAGCAGATGATGGGAAATTGTCAGAGAATTTACCAAGGTGTACATTTTAACAAAAACACAGTTGTGCTGACTGAAAGAGTGACAATATATAAGATTTTAGAGCTGTGTACTCAACCAAAGCCTATGTACACTGTCATAATCAGGTACACTTTCAAGAAACACAGTCACTCACAGAATATTCACATTAACACACTTCCTCACAAAAAAGCATTAAATTCATTATTATCTCATTGGACCACTGGACAAACCACCATCTATCACTGCAACATATAAACAAGGAAGGCAGTCACTGACAACATTACCTGGGAACTTGAAGGTAGAGAACATTAAAATTCAACTAGAAGTAATATGAAATAAAGTGAAATGCCAACTTGGCGCAACTAGGTAATTTTATTGATGTATTCTTAGCTCGACATGTTTCGGGTACATACGCTCGTCATCAGGAGCATTAGATGTTGAGTTACAGCATATGGTTTTCTGCACTGTAAAGAATGAGATAATATGAAGTGTGTGTGTAGTGGCAATGGGTGTGTGGTATGATTAATCACACCACACACCCATTGCTACTATCTAACCTAACCACCACACTAAACACCCACAACCTACGCAGAGACTTGATCACAAACACACACAACCCCCAACACCTTAAACCTCCACCTCGAACCTCCGCTACACACACCCCTCCCACAACCAGGTGAGCACAAACCTCTAGTCCCCACACAAACAGACCTGTACAATGCTCCATAGACCACACTGATAAACACCTATATGACATGGCATATAGCCACTTCACACACACTTCATATTATCTCATTCTTTACAGTGCAGAAAACCATATGATGCAGTTCAACATCTAATGCTCCTGATGATGGGCGTATGTACCCGAAGCATGTCGAGCTAAGAATACATCAATAAAATTACCTAGTTGCATCAAATCAGCACTCCACTTTATTTCATGAGGAAGATGCATGGTCAAACAACCCCCTAGAAGTAATATGTAACAACTATATATGAAAAACAGTGATAAACAATGTTACTCATCAAGGTGTGAGAACAGAATATGTATGTATGCTTGTACATGTGTGTGTGTGTGTGTGTGTGTGTGTGTGTGTGTGTGTATATAAGTTTATTAGCATACATAATCAAGGGTGGTTACCACAACCTAAAGAAAAATATAAATATTTTAGCAAATTTAAGCCACACTGGAACAGACCAGGCATATTTTTTTACTGTAATCAATAATATTACATCTTTAGTACCTTCATGGAGATGTACAATGTTCCCCTTTAAGATGGTCAAAAGAGTCTTAAAACATGTGCAGAATATTTAGATGAATATATATACTGTATCCCCTTATTTATTTTATGCAGTTGTGTATTGCACTAGCTATTTTTTAAATAAAACAGAAGAGCACAGTCAAAACATACTACAAAAGTATGATAGAAAATAACTAACCTCTTGCTTTTGTAACAATGAGAAACAATCTGATTGCTATCAAAATTTTCATCTTTAACAAGCTCCACAGTATTTCTTTTAGATTCCTGTGACCTCACATGTGCTGTACTGATGGTAGATCTTGCACAAGCATCATCAGGTGACTGACCCTCAGGACCAGCTGTGTTGCTGTTGCTGCTACCACTCAGAAGTTCAAGAATACTTGCTGTGCTCCGAACAGCACTTGGAAATGGTGCAACTGCCAGATTCACAACATAGAAATGGACCTCATTAACAAATAAATACTTTGTCATAAACAAATACTGTCAGCATGTTTAAAAAATTGCACAAATCAGACTGTAAAAAGCAGTTTTTCCTCAGTACAAAAGAAAACAGTAAGTGGACATCAACCACAGTTTTTAAATAGAATGTATGCACCTGATGTGGCTATTTCTGAGCTACTCTAGGAGTTTAATGGGGATAGTGGGGGCACTTACGTATACAGGCATGGTATCATTCCACATAAGTAATAATGTTTTCACTTTGTTCAATTCCAGTGTTAGTTATGGTACTTCGTATCACCAAAAAGATTGGTGTGATCTGTAATATGGGAGTTTTAACAGGACCCTTCGAGGTGAACATGTAGGTAAAATGCTTAGGATAGTGCTGACGATGTTCATGGACGGGGGGTGGGGGCTGTTTTTACGCTTTTCGACAAGGATTCCCTATAGATTCTATGCGGGATCTTCATTTTATCTTTGGTTGTACAACATGAAATGTGGTCTCCCCATATTATACGAACATCTAACGCTATACAAACAAATATTACTAGATTATTAAAATATATCCATAAACTATACGGCCCCAATCTTAACCAACAGCAACAAGGATTATCAACCACATCTGGGAATGAGCATTCACACTTATTCTCGGCACAGTTGAGATGGGGGCCTTACAGATCTGTTTACTGAAAATGTATGCTTACCACTGTGTCTAGCAGCTGAACTTGTTTCTGCAACGTGAAGATCATCGCTTTGCCTTTCTAAAGTCGGACAGATAAATTGGGAACTGCGACGAAGGGAAGGTACTGCAGAACGCCGCATCTTAACGTAATGGAACCCGTTAATATACCAAACAAAATGTTCCTGCAGGTTACAGATGCACAAATACCAAATAGTCGCTGGAGTTATATAAAGATATTTTGCTTCTACTATAAAAATTTGCCACAACAAGTTGCCAGTATATTATTACGCTAATTTATTACAAGTATCGGTTAAGTTAGCGGTGTACTGGAATTTAAAGCTATACACAATCCAATTACAATCCTTTCCCGCGTTTCTCAAAGCCATTTCAAACCACAGATTACTTTTCAAACCCTTCACCACGGTTTCACACATGGTCCATCAACGTTAACGAACGAGAACCATTGCGACCAATCGGTCAATGTTTGATCCGTGACAGACTCCCAAACGGACCTCAACTTGTTTTAGTCTGTGATGGAATTTATGTTTGTGACACATACATTTTCGACATTGGTTTTATATGAGTAATATCGCCAAAATTGACTAGGAACTTTTTTTTCCGTGGTCTAGGGGGTCGGCCATGAGCAGATGAATTTGTGACAGCTGTTGTAAGCTGCTCAGCTTTTATCTCTGTGTGTAGAAATACCTGTTGTTGTGTTTTGGTAAGCCGTATCCGCCGAATCAATTTCTGGGTTTGATTTCTGGAACGTGCCGCAGCGCGGGAGAAGCAAATACGTACATGACGGTTTATTGTTTGCAGGCAGAGTGCAAACATGAAGTCTGCGAAGACACTTTTTAGCTTAACAAAGAAAGTGGCACGGTAAGTTCACTGTTGTTAATGTATTTTGCCGAGGTCTGCAGTGTAGTGTTTCGCATTTGGAACTTTACAGGCTCCAGTTTTGACAACTATGCTGGTATGTTACTTTTATCAGTCCCTCCTGGTAAATAGTCTTTTAGTACTTTCAAGTGCAACACGATAGCTTTCATCATCGTACTTTTCCCCGTTTTGATTGATTATATTACTTCTCATCTGATGTAATCTGTTGATTTTAATAAGGCATTATACAGACTGATATTTTAATTGTGAACCCACAAAAATTTCGTTGTGCTCAGTGTTGTATGCAAGATGACTGGCCATCATTTTAAACACTTTCTCTCAGTGGTGTGAAACAACAAAGATCGTTTCTTGTAAGTTTCATATACCTATGCATCATTTCAATTTTCTTGGATCTAGTAATGAGATTATTACAATAATTTGTTTCATTCAGCTGTGTATTGTTAATATACGGACAAAATCTGAATTCAGTAGTCCTTTTACACACAGTTTTATTTAAACATTCTTTACAAGAGTTTCTATAATTGACTACACATTTGGGTCATATTTGACCATTTTAAAGTCATATATTTGGGTATTTGATGTAATTTCTATTACATTCTGTTGTGCAACTCTTTAAAACAGTTAATATTCCATCAAGAAATGATGTATAATGTTACTTTTATGCCAAAATTATAACCAGTTTACAATGTATGATTTTGAGTGTATGTATTTAAACATATGTTCTATATGACTGTTTCCCATGTCTATGGATCAGTGGAAATAATAAAGAATAAGTAATACATTGTCACTGCTTTATAATGTTACTAAATTGTTGAGTAGTACTAACAGTATGAGATGAAGGTAATCATGCTAAGAATCAATGTTTTGTATATCATTGTTTAAAGATGAAGAAAAATTGAACAACAAAAATGTGAACAATTAGAAATTTTGACATTTTGCTGACCGTGCATCTCAGTATATTTATGTCAGTAATTAACCAACTGGATGCACAAAATTTTTGTTTTGCAATAAGTTTATTTCACGCCTCTACATGTTTCGAGCACATGTGCTCATCATCAGGCGGTCAAAATTGCATTACACAGCCTCTGGTATCATCACGCCTATAGGTGGCCGTCTAGTGCACAGGTTGAGAGAGGATTCTCTCATACAAGAACACAGGAAAGAAACTACACAATCATCTATATAACCTTTGATGAAGAGATTTATCTCTTTCTCTAAGATCTGATGATGGCCTGTAAATAGGCCAAAACTGTATACCTCAGAAGTATAACTGCGCTGTGTATGACAGAATGCTGAATAAATCTACAGATAAAATTCCACCAGGAAATGATTTATAATGTCATGATTATGACACAATCATAATCACATTAACAAAATTGTGTCAAGTATGTTTTAAAAACATAGAAAGAAATTAGGATAACAGTATTAAATTTTTAGCACTGTGTCTAATAAACTATAATTGTTCACTTTATCTCAGTAAGGAGTATAACCATTTTGTGTATGACAGAATGCTGAATAAATACATCGATTGGTCTGAGCACATTGGGGATGTGTCACTTAAAGATTATAAGCACTAGGAATTTTATCTGTTATAGAAAGTTAAATTAAAGATTACAATAACCATCAGGCATGCACCTGAAGGAGGGGCTTTTGGGCTGCAGCCTCCCCAGTTTGAAACAAAAGACTTTTTTAGATGTGATGATATCAGACATTTACATATAAAAATGTGTCAGTCAATAACACAACACTTTATTTTATACACAATAAAATAGTATATTGTCAGGGCAACATGTTTTGACCTTGATTAGGTCATCTTCAAGCCCTCTGAGAAAACAGATCCAAGAGCTATATTTCAATGCATTGGGGGATCCCAGACATTTACATTATTTACCCTTCAGCTGAAGTCAGACACTGAATTTGGCTGATGACTAATACATTAGGATTTAAAAAAAAAAGAGCAAAAACCTCAGAAAGTATCAGATAAACTTGATAAAACCAAGAAGACTAGATCCTGTGATTTAAGTTAGGTAAGTCAAGGAAAATATAGTTGTCTTTATATGTATAAAAATGTATTTGCAAACAGTGTTAAGTTGCAGTTGTATGTTTACATGATTTTTGTAACATAGGTTTTAAAGTCAAACATAAATTATGTAGAATCTCATGAAAACTCCCCCCACCATGAAAATTCTCAGTGCATGCCTGGTAACATTATCCTGAAATATCCTGATATACTCGTATTACTTTAAAACTGTCAAATATGACTGAACAATAGAGTGAAATTTGAAAATTCTTGTACTTTCTCTTTTAAACATAACCAACTTAGTTAAGAGGAATATTACTTCAGATTCTGGCTCAAAATTACTACTTTATGTAATTTGAGAAAGAAACATTAGCTTGATTTGGGTATTATTAACCAGTTCTTTAATGATGCTTCGATGATTAGATGGTCTAATAAATGGCAGGAATTTTGGATATGGCTAATTCTATCTTTTTACATATTTTGTAATAAATTTGCTCATCTGCTCCTCTGTTTTTGATAGTTAAAGAAAGAAAATATTCTTGTTGAGTCTGGAGATGATGACTGCAAGCGGTAAGTAGGATGTGTTTGCCGAGTATTTTAAGGAAATTTTCTAAACCAAACCTTGAAAATAGGGTATCTGATATCAGTGTGATTTGAATAATTTACCGCTATTATGAAGTTGTGTGTAACTATTGTACCACAATTTGTAGTAGATGAGAAAATGGTTGTGTAGATTCCCAAAATTGGCCTGATATGTGTATAATATAATTCAGACATTAAATATTACATGTATATTGTAATATTTAAATACATATTTTTTAATGCTGAAATTCTGTGCTCTTTTCCAGTTGCTTTAGAAGTATTGTTAAGTACACAAACATATATTAGGCTTCTTCATATCTGCATTATTTAACCAGACTTTCTTTTTTATCACCTTTTTATATTGAAGTTTTTTTTTTTCTTTCTTTCTTTTTCCAGAGAGCTAGACCTTGTAGATACAGTGTGTGTGAATAGATCAAAAAGTGCTAAACATCTCATGTTACAACCATTCCATTTTCTGATTGTAATTGATTTTGAATCTACATGTTGGGAAAACAACGCAAATGGAAAACAACCTGAAATTATTGAGTTTCCTGCTGTGTTACTCAATATTAGGACAGGAATGATAGAAGAAGAATTTCAGCAGTTTGTTATACCAGTTGAAAATCCCATCCTTAGTGACTTTTGTGTTAAGTTCACTGGAATTAAACAAGAAGTTGTTGAAAATGGAGTACCATTACGCACATGCATTTCACTTTTCTGTTCTTGGATTAAAGAAATCTCTGAGAAGAAGGGTTTGGTATTTCATGTGGATCAGAAAGGGAATAATGGAGAAAATAGTTGTACATTTGTTACATGGTCAGGTAAGAATGCAGTATACTTTATACTAGGGCTCAAAATAGTTTCTCTGTACTAGGAGATGGTCCAGTATCCATTGAAAATTGAGAAATGATTTTGATGCATTCTCACCCACATTGTTAGTTTATTAAGTTCTGACTTAAAATTGCTAAGCACAATGAAAGAAATAAGCATAGCTTATGTCATTGAACTGTATAAATACATTTTTTAAAACCAATTAAAATATAATTTTCCATTTCACATGTTACATAGGCTCAGACATTTTTGACACTATAAGAGAGCTTCCAATGATGAATTATCAGCAGATGTACTGTCAATACAAAATCTATGGGGTTACTTTCATATTTTCCATAGGATTTTCCACAGTGAATTGTATTCAGCATTTTTTATTCAGTGCCCTCAATTTGTTGTTTGCAAGCAGCCTTTCAGGATGCCTTCCGCCACTCAAAAACCACATCTTCATATATTCATCAAGTAACTCAATATAGGACCTGTCAAGTTATATTATTGTGAAGATATGCAGTGTGGACCAGCACATAGTGTTAGGCCTACCTTTGATACACAGTGCATTTGTTCCCCGTAATTAGCAATGGAGGTCCAATGCAACGTCTTATTGGTAGTGGCATTTAGATGTTCGATATGAATTCTATTGCAAGGAGCTCTGGAACTTAGCAGATGGTATCTATGCATGTATATGTACCTCCCTTTTCCATTTGTTCTTGATATAGGAAGTAGACATGTTGCTATTAGTAGGAATTTTAAACTGCTGGTTTACACCGTACAAAAATGGTTCTTATTTGCTTATTTAATGTGGATGTGAAAGTTAAGTTTTCAACATGAATAACAAATTGAACTTGAGAATAAGAACATTTTGACCTAAGAGAGGTGAATTAACAGCAGATTTGTGGAGTCCATGTAATAAGGAGTGCCACAGTTCATAAGAACATGAGTATATAAGGTCAATTGACACGGTTTATGATGAAAATTATGAACCCTTGTTTTCTGCAACAGGGGTCTTCTTGATTAGCCATCAGTGCTGTAGGAGCCCTGCTCTTACGTGGAGTTGTTTCAATGTTCCAGACTGGGACTTGGCTGTATGCCTACACAATGAGTGTACAAGGAAGCAGCTCTACAAGCCAGAGATTCTGTGTCAGTGGATCGATCTACGAGCTACCTACAGGGTTTGTGTCCCATAGTACACTTAACCATCATGAAAAATTAAGGAATATGGTGAAATATAAAAGTACAATATGCACAAAGGCCAGTTTTCAAAAAGCTACTATCTATATTTGGTAATATCCTGTAGTAGCGCATACACTGCAGTTGCAGAATCCTTCCTCCCGTTACTGTTGTCACAGTCTAGTATATGTGGGTACATATAAAGGTCCAGCATCTTTTGTAGGGACAAGGCTAGGCAGGCACGTAGATGAGTCATCCAACAATAATACATACAAAATTATGTAGATATTTTTCCTGAAATCGTCTGCTGTGTGTGTATTCAAGTTGAGCCACGCCGTGTATTCTGTGCTTAGGTAGAAAATACTTTGCGCTGATAGTAATCCATCTGGCAGCCAAGACAGATCATCATATAGTCTTTATCATGTTTCTCAGCCATAAACTGAATCACAGCCCCAGTTAAGTGTGCCAAACAATAGTTGTCTTCTCATAATCCTTGTATTTGGATGAAAGTCATTTAATGCAGTACACAAAATACAATAAGACCCTGCACATGCTAAAACAATATTCACTTTCATATTGTGGTCTTTTAGTTAATGGTACCATGCAAACTGTATGTTGATACCATCAATTCAAACAAAGTCTCCATCTTTTGAGACATTTCTCAGACACACTGTCATTCACCAGACTACATGGTGTCAGCCTGTAAGACTGCAATATGTGTCATCATCATGATGCAAACCTGGAAGTTCTTACTACAACATAAACTTCCTTCCCAATCATACAATGTAGGTAAATTTCTTAAAGTTATCCTTCTGCTGCTACTGCTACACCATGCATAACTGTACCTACATTATACTATTACAATATTAGTTTGAACTTCCAGCCACTATAGAACACAGATTATGAATAACAGCAGCAACTCTTGAAAGTTATTTTCCCCTGAGGGTGGTGCTACTGAACATGGAGACAGAAAATGGTGTGAATATGCCACCAGGGAGAGAATGTCCATCGCATAGACATAATATAAAATGTGTCAACACACACACACACACACGACACATGGGAGGGTTTCATGAGTTGTGGATATTACTGTAAGATTTAATTTCCTGGGTCTTGTCGATAAAAATATTGTATATAAACAGGATTCTGACTTTGATCACTTACAGAGTTATATCCACTTTACACTTAAAAAAAGAAGGTACATTTGGGAAATCAGTGTATTGCTGAGGAACCTGTATGTTCCTTGTTTGTTCAGTTTAGGTTCTTGAAGTAGTAATAAGATCAATATGTGACGGTGCCACCATTTTATACTAAAGCTTTATAACTGCTCTGTGTAATTGGTCACATCTTACAGAAGTTTTACATGAGACGGCCACAAGGTCTCCAGCATGCACTCTCCGAACTTGGTCTACAGTTTGAGGGCCGGGAGCATTCAGGTCTATGTGATGCCCGTAATACTGCCCTCCTTGCTTGGCGCATGGTGCAGGATGGAGCAATTCTAAAAGTTACCAAAGATTTCCAGAGAAAAAGACAAGCATCTAGAAGGACTCCTTTTAAAGTTGACATATAACAGTATGCAAAGAGAAATGATATTGGTTTTGTAGTAGTCATAAGGCAAGTATACTGGTCATACTCACTACAGGTTTTGAAAATTGTTCTAGAACATACACAATTAATGATCTGTACTTCAGCATGAATACAGCTATTATAAAGTGACCACAGGCTGGTGAGCCGTATACAATTAACTGTACTAGAAACATTTTTGAACACTTCTCTGTTGTTGGCAGTGATTTCCTTATCATGCAGATATATCAAATGATATAAAGTAACCAGGTGTTTGTCACACCCTATTCCTCAAAAACAGTATGTCACAAAAAAGAGGGAATATAAAAAATGTTCTCTTTGTGAAACAAGCTTGGTGAATTTTTTTTTCTGTGCCTAACATCTGACACAATGAAGCCAAGCAGACTGAAGTATTAGGAATTCCTCAGAGAAAACAACACTTACAGTATTGGGAAAATACACTTTTTCTGCAGTACAAACTCATCCCTTGGAGACAAATGAAGCAAGCACTTTAAAGGGACATGGTTAAAAGCCGGCTGTGTATATGGTCTGTGTAGGAGCTTATCTGATAAAGAAAATTTTAGGGCCTATGTTAAGCAATCACAAATACTGATACTTCAAGGTGGCTTAAAAATATAAAGAACTTACCTCTTGGACAAAGTGGTAGTATTGTAGGGGTAGTCTGGTGAAATACTGAATAGGTCTGAGTGAATAAGTGGAGGGAAGAAATCTATACGTTATACACCGATAGCAAAAACTTTATAAGACTGACAAGTACAAAATTTTTAATTATAAACTGTACATCATTTTGTATACCATACTTATACTCATATGCTTAATTATTACATTAACATGTAACAACTGATACCAAATGGAGTATTATGATATTTACAATAATAATACTGAAAACTTATTTCCATAAACACCACAGATACATTGAAATGCAAAGGAGATTCACTGGAAACAGAGTGTGAGGCTTGTATCACCACCTAATGTCAGAAAGAAAATGACACGACTTCCTCTTAAATTAATATCAGAATAACACAAGGGAAATCAAATATGAGTAATGACACAGCAGTTAAGGAAGCAGTGGGCAAGTTTTCAGTGAAGGATGGTAATACTAGGAATGTTATGCAGAGAATCTTTTTTTTTTTTACACCATCTAAGATTGTTACAGGTCCTAAGGTTCAATCTGCAGAAGGAAATATGACAACCCCTCAAGCAGTAACTTGCCAAGGACCTTCAAGTGCTAAGCGAACCCGTCCTGCTTGTTTGTGTGGTTCTCATATTTCTCACAAATTTGTCTCACTTCAAGGGGCCAAATAACAGTCACAGCTTCTTCATCCGTCCAAAATGGAAGTCCTTACGAATACACAGACATTGGGATGTGGATTTATTTGTTGATAATTTTAACACTGTGTATATGACAGAATCAACTTCGTCTACAACTCTCTCCATATGATGTGATGATCTTGATGGGCAGAGGCTAGTTTGCTTGGCAAGTATTAATATCTTATAAACCAACACCCAATATTTTATTCTAATAAATCTCTTATGTATTGCAGTCTCTTGCATTATCCATTCTTTACATAACTTTCTGGTAATCACACAACCAATAGGAGGTCAGATGATAAGAACAATGAAGATTCACTCCAACTTTTAAAAGTGAGGTAGACAAACTTTTCCTGCAAAAAGTTCTGAGATAACAGTTATCCACAGAGCTAGTACAAACAGAATATACGACACTCCAACTTGATGGCTGTTTGGTAGTTGGTATGGTTGTCCACCAATCTCATCAACGTGGAAACCCATCGGAAATATGACTGCAGCAAGGCAGAATAATACCACTGGAACAAACACTTTTGTTTTAGCATATGCAATTTAATGTACTAGTTTTAAATTAATTGTACACTGGATTATTGGCTTAATAATATTTCTGTATTATGAAAGTCTATACATTCAGTGAGAAATACCTCTGTTTTGGTTGTAATGATGTAGGTTGATGAATTAGATCAATGATAGGGAATATTGGCGATGGGCATGAACACAGAAGCAACCAGTATGCAGTTTTAGTAACAACGCATCTGTTAAATGACTTTACACAATTCCAGTCTTGTTTGTACTTACTTGCAGTAAAGCCAACCCATCGAGCATATGGAACAACATTTCGATCCCAGTGCGATGAAGCTAAGAGGATGATAGTAGTAGTGATACAAATACAACCAACAAATATACAAACTAGTGCCAGCAGCCACTCTGGTTGTAAATCTGGAGTGAAACATATTTGTGGTCGGTTGTAAAGGGTTATACAGGTCCACATTAATCCAAGGCGAGTGTCTCCTGGTGAAAAAAACTGGTATGAGTTTTTCACATAACTGTATATAGTACAAACTAATGCCAGTGTTCCATCCTTTATGGTACTAAATTAGTATTTAAGCATTTTAAAATCTAAAGCAACTTAAATTCTTAATCCCCTACCTTGTTTCAAGTAAGTTCTGGCACAAAGAATTTATTACGAATGGAAGTTACTAAATTTCACATACAAGCTTATTATCCAGACCAACAAATGAACATCACATATATGAATAATATTTTATATACCGTAAGCACTCCTCATGCGAACATTTAATCTACTAGCTTTATTGAGTTGTAATCTTAATAATTTTGTGAGTTGGCAAAGTACAAGTTTAAGACTCCCTAAAGATGATGCATATGCATCGAAACATGTAGGAGTGCTTACGTTATATAAAATAATATTAATATATATGTTGCGCATTTGTTGGTGTGGTTAATAAACTGTAAAAGACATACGGTACATACATTAACATTCATGTACAAGATTAATGTGGTCTAAGTATTCTGAATTACCTCCAACGTCTGTTATTATCCAATCTGGCATTGCTAAGCTAACGATGGCAAACACATCAGCTGCCATGAAAAGCGTTCCTGAAATTAAAGTCAACTTATCCATTTCTGAGATTTGTTGACTGTACACACCAAACCTTTAACTGTACATAACCGAAGTCGAAATCATCCCAACCACGATCATGCAGCTCTTGACAAAATGTTACTATTTGGATTATTGGTTTTCCAAGTTTGTGCTATCATATGTAATGACATGCTAAGGCATCACATTTAATTTATATGTTTCATAGCTGCACATGCTTTAGGTAATAGTCAATCTTGTTAAAACATTCGCGGCTCATATTTCTTAATGCGCAACACAAGACACTCGTATTTGACGATAACACCCACACAGAACAGAACCTGTAAACCATGGATTAGAGTTCCATGATATGACCACTGTGATTCAGGGGCACCAACATTTTGTTAATAGTGATTGGCGAGTGGTGTCAATTGTAACGAAGTATGTAGGGTCGTAGCTGTTCGTAAATTTCGGACTGATGAGTTAAGTTAATTAAAAGTCTGCGTGGTCGTTGACATGAAGTCAAGGGATGCAGAGATTTATTATGAACCTCTTCACACATTCTATTTTGAGAGCGATACTGAGTGCGAATGGGTATTCTTAAGGCTGACAACCCAGTCATTTAAAACTGATTTGGCGGTATTCAGAGATACTTCTTATAATGTCAATAAAGGGAATTATATTAAGGCGGTACTGTTAATAAATTTGTTAAATGAACTCCCTTGCAGTGCGAAATTCCGACACATTAATATCGTTGATTGACACCAGTCAAGGGAGGATTTCATAAATGTGCAATTATGTGTAATTCGGCATGGCTTAAGTTAGTTCATTGGGAAATCCCTTTCAGTATAATGACTATTACGGCTAATAGGGGGGAATCCATGGAACTGTACTTCCACTTCGATGTTCATGGCCTGCACTTTTTTAAGTAAGCATGGGGGCCCCTGATTTAACGATTTTGTGTTACGAAGGTATTCTTAATGGCTAGTTACTTTCACCTGTAAACCTTCGCGTAGAGATATGTTATTTTGTTTGGAATAAATAAACGTTGTTATGAGTGAAGTAAGTGAACCATTTAAATTAGTTGGAAGTTCCTATGCTTTTCTCCTAGGGGAGGTTGGAAGCAAATTACTTAATGTAAATAACCGTGAACCCCCACGAACTGTGCATCTAGGAAGCCGTACAAGGAGGCGTGCAGAATGTTTGGCGTCCGCAGAGAATGAAAGTTACCCGTTTAATGTTACGATTTAAGTTCAGAGATTAATTTACCGATTCTTTGTGGGTAGTCTCCGCAGCAGACGTGCGAGTGATTGCATGTAGCCGTACGTAGTTGTGTGTGTTGGTCAGTAGCTGTTTATACACTGCGTGAATGTAGTTTTCATGGATGGGTGGTTGTAATTAGAATTTTATTAGTTTTCCGTAAATCCCATTAGGAGTACAATCGTGAGGATGTGGAAATAGTCATATGGCACAAATAGTAATTATAATAGGTGTAAATGCATTGCTAGTTTCGCAGTTGTCATAATTACAATTTTAAAACATTTAACTTTTAATTTTAATATAAGAAATAACTAAATGGCCTTAACAAACCTACATATGATAAAGCATTGTAAAAACAACAAGTCATGTGTAGTTATATGTTATAATTTAAATATTCTTCTAGAGTATAAAATTTGTTAGAATATAAAAACATTTTTAAGGCAGGCCTTAAAATTTTATCTCGTATGATAAACTTTTTATGTAGGAGGGGGGATGAATAAAAATTTGTATTCCAGACTTATAAGCTCCTTTTTTGAAGTTTAGCTCTATTAGTGATGGGTGGGTGAGGATTGCTTCTTATTTCTAGTACTGAAGTTATGAGTCTCAATATTCATGACAAATGTTTGTTATTTTACTATGCACAATAATGAAGAAAATATATACTGGGAATAAAAGGGTAGTATTTTCATTTTTTTTTTAACAGATTCCTACAAGAATCTGTATTCTTAGAATTAGTTCCCCCTCCTTTCATTGTGAACACCTTAGTGCATTATGGTTTGAAACTGTTGCTTTAACAAATGTAGCCCATTTTGTATTTCGTTAATGTGTGTGTACTTGTGACATATCTACATATTGTAGCACAAATTAGAAGTGACAGAAACAAATAGTTTCAGAGAGAAAGTTACATATACAAAAAATGAAACTGAGCAAAATATGGTAAAAATGAATAAAATAAAGAAGGGGAGACTTGTGTTCAGATTTATTTTAAAGATTTTTCATTCCATGCATTGTGATACAACTGTTACAATGTAAACCAACAAATGACATTCACCCTGTTAAAATCACGGTGGTGTTCCAATATACATAAACTCCTGCAGCTTATGTTTATTGGACCGTGCATCATCTTGATAGTTGAATAAAGAGAGACCAACTTGATGTCACTTGCTTTATTATTTCATTATTTAATGATCCAACACGTTTCGGATGTTAATACATCCATCCTCAGGAGCTTGCGACTTATTTTTTTAGTTATTTCATGGGTTGTATTGCTCTGTAAGGATAGAGGTTTTTGCATTAGGATACTTATTTAGTGGCAAGTGTTTAGTCGTGGTTCTGTGGTGTCTTATGGTTAATGAGGTTTTCTTTGTGTGTAGTATGTTTTTTGATAATGTTTCCTGAATATATTCTGATGTCGTGTATATGAGCTTACACATACCTTGTTCGATGTGTGTTGGTGTTATGTTGTAGTTTGGCTGGGGTGGTGTGGTATCCGTATGCAGGCTGAAGCACTACTGCCCTGTTCATGTGGAATGTGGGGGTTGGGGGTTAATGACCGTTTGGAATGATGGGTTTATTTCTCCTGGGCTCTCTGGAGCAGAGCCCAGGAGAAATAAACCCCCTATTCCAAACGGTTTATTTCTCCTGGGCTCTCTGGAGCAGAGCCCAGGAGAAATAAACCTCCTATTCCAAACGGTCATTAACCCCCAACCCCCACATTCCACATGAACAGACCAGTAGTGCTTCAGCCTGCATACGGATACCACACCACTCCAGCCAAACTACAACATAACACCAACACACATCGAACAAGGTATGTGTAAGCACATATACACTACATCAGAATATATTCAGGAAACATTATCAAAAAACATACTACACGTAAAGAAAACTCAATACCCATAAGACACCACAGAAGCCAATATTTGCAGAAACACGCTTTCTAAAACAACCACACACATCATGACTAAACACTCGCCACTAAATAAGTACACTAATGCAAAAACCTCTATCCTTACAGAACAATACAACCCATGAAATAACTCAAAAAATAAGTCACAAGCTCCTGAGGATGGATGTATTAACATCTGAAACATGTTGATCATTAAATAATGAAGTAATAAAGCAAATTACATCAAGTTGGTCTCTCTTTATTCAACAAACTCTTGCATGTTGCAGGCCTGACTGGCCCATCATCAGGGAGTGCACAGTTGCATAAAACAATTGTTAAAACTTTTGTCATCTTCAGTGGGTAAAACTGTTGGATGTTCATCAGTGTATGAATTATAGAGATGGATATGTGTTGGATATTTGCACATATTCATCTCCATAATTCATACTTTGATGAATGTATGACAGTTCTATGTACTGGAGATGGCAAAAAGTATTAACAATTGTTTTATGCAACTGTGCACACACTGATTGTGGGCCAGTGAGGCCTGAAACATATGGGAAATTAGGTATATTAAAATAAGCCTGTGATTTAAATGAAGTATATGCATTTGTTGGTTTATATTGTAAGACGTGTGTACAGAATGTTACTGTAGAGCGACTATGTAGGTATCATTACTTTTTTCTTTAGAGTAGCATATATGTATGTGCTTGGTGTATGAGTGCATAAGATGTTAGTGCACCACATTGTTTAGCGTATGTGTGGAATGTCAGGTAAGTGTGCATATGTGTGCCAATGATAGTATTGTTGTTGGTTTGAATAGTACCAAGTCTTTTTGAAACCATGTTAAGCCAAAGAAGCTAAATCAGTAGGATTTGCGGTATTAATTTGTTTATTTTTATTGTCAGTGCAGAATATCTTGAAGGGTGGTTGGCTCTGAGACGCAGGTATCAGTAGGGAGATGTGTGTAGTGAAATACTTCTAAGAGCACAAGAGGACTGCTATGACAAAGAAGGAATTATTGCTGATTTCATTCTTCATGGTGACCAACTGACATATTGTAAGCACAGAATTATGATCTATGTACTGGACTGGGCCATGTTTTAATTAGGTATTTGTATGTAATATGGTTTTTTAAGTCTGTTACTAGTATAAACAGGGACCGCGGTAGCACAGTGGTTAAGGTGCTGTGTTACAAACCAGAAGGACGCTGGTTCGATCCCAGCTGGTGTCAGTGAATTTTTCATTTAAATAAAATCCTTCCAATCGCACTATAGCCCTGGGGTCGACTCAGCCTCTAACAGAAATGAGTACCAGGAGTATTTCCCGGGGGTAAAGACGGCCGGTGCGTAAGGCTGACAACCTTACCACCATCCTGTGCCGTTGTCACGAAATCTGGGAACCTTAACTTCCTGGAACCCTCTGGGCCACTCAAGGCCTGTAACGGGACTGCTTTACTAGTATAAACTTGATATTTTGATGAAGAATATATTGTTTTGCTCTTGCACATAATTTGAGAAAATGTTAAAGGGGCAGATTTGAAACTTGTAGAATATGATGGTATAAGTATAGGCATGTTTTATTTTCAGTTTGAACTTAAATGTCAGGAGGAGGGGTGGGACTGGGAGCAGTGTACTCTCCACTACCGCAGTCAATTAGTGACACAGAGTCTACAGAAGAGGAGCTCAATAGTACTCTTCGCCGCAGTAACAACAGCAAATTTGTTGTAACTAATAAAGACTCAGTGGATAAGCACAAAGGTATATGACTCTCCTTACACATAATATATGTTTAAATATTTTACTACATAGACAGGTTTACAGTGTACACATATGTCTTTACTGGGTATCAGTTGTATGTGCTACATAATAAGTTATTGTAGCCATCATTTTTAGTATAGTTGTTTATTAGGATTGCTGGTGTCATTTATGGACGGTTCATGGCTATGCGTTGTATCTGTCAACGTATGTTTGGGACCGTTGGTGATAGGTAGGAGGGGTTGTACAAGAAGAAATTTAAACGGCAAAATGGTTGGGAGCTTCTAATGGACGCTAGCAATCCAGTGCGAAAGCAGTTATGTACGAGTGTGGTGTAAGTGGGAGTACAGAGAAGTGACTGTCAATTTCCTAGAAAATGATCTAGTTGTTTTAATGGATATAGCACTCCATTTATTATATCAAGAATAAAATGAATAAATGAAACATAAGCAAAAAGAAAATAACTAAAACTAAATGTGAGTCAGTGACCCACACCTGTTTCCCGAAAGGGTATCACCTACCAGACTGAGCTTGCCTGTGGAATAATGCCTGGCAGGTTTTTTTTTAATAAAAAAGGAGAGAGTTTCTAAGAAAAGAAGATCTGTTCAATTTTGCGCTGAAATAATGTAGCTTAATTTGGGTGATGCATGTATGAAAATTATGCACAATGTTTTGTGTGGTGCATGTTTATTTTGTTGTGTCATATGATTTAATTCATTTATTCCTTCCTTCATTCATTCATTCATTCATTCATGCAGCTTCACACCTTATCATTGTTTACCTCAGAAAGTTTTCATATCCATTGGATTATATTTGTTTGCACTGTTTGGTATTATTTCATCATTCATTTGCTGTGAACATTAAGTCTTTTGTGACTGTAATTTAAGACTGTGAAAGGTGAAGATATCAAAGCAAAATGAAATAATAAAAACATTAATAAAGTCAGTACTAAGTTATAATTCGCATAAATGATGTGGCATATTTTTCAGGTAAAAAGATGGGTGAATATTGGCCATTGGGTCATGATGGGGAGCATGAGGTCTCTGTAAATGGTCTGCAAAACCATGATTTGACTACTAGTGATGAGATTCGAATTATTAAGCCTGATGGACCCCTCCCACATCACCTGGAGCCAATGTCTCCATTACGTAAAATTAGCTTCATTATTTCAATCCTCCTCTGTGGACTGACCGTTGTTATATTCCTGTGGATTCTGCCGTGTGATTGGGCAACCTGTCCATCGACATCTGTCAGGTTCAGAATCAAATCATGGGAGAGAACATTGCATGGTGTAGGTGAGTTCATGTGTCATGACATTTAACAATTTTTAGGACCATGGCATCTTGTCAGGGTAATGACATAGTGGTGTAGTATTGTAATAAAATGGCACTGCTGCTCTGTACCCTTTAATGATAGGCTTGCTGCACAATAGTGACATTTAATTCCTCACATGCTGTTGGCCCCAGTACACCATATTGTTTTGAATGCATTTGAGGGTGCTATGAATTTGGAACCTTGCTGTCCTGGGCCGTAGTTTGAATACAAACTACAGCATTATTGCAGCTTAAGCCTACCATATGATATGATATGTTTGTTAACTGCAATTGGGTAGCCACCCGGTGGCAGTAGTACAGTACACATTTACGCACACACAATACATGGGACACAAAACAAACAATACATAGAACAACACAGAAATTTTGGAAGAGTGCCGGCTGTGCCCCATCTTTGCAGGTTTTACCTAGGCATTTGCCTTACAACTGAGAAAAAAGCATGGAAAAACCTCAGTCAGGGTAGCAAAAAAGATGAAGATACATAAACATACAATAATAATACATAGACATAACAATAAAAATACATAAATTACAGTATTAAACAGGAATACAGCCATATATACATTGATAAAAATATTGTGATACTGAGGCAGTTCAATCCACTTGCCATCTTCTCAGTCTTGCAAATGGCCGCTTCTAAGAGGGTTTTCCACAACAATTTTTGGCTCTGTACTAAGTGATAGAGTTTCTACTGCATGGACTCATATGGGTGATTCTGTAGAGTTGTATTAACGGCTGCCTGTTTCAGGTCTCAGCCAGATCATCGATTGCTTTGATTGAGGATTTTTGTGGATTTCCTCATACCCTGTACATAAAGAATGGTTTGGTACCTCGAGCAGGCTTTCCATTTTATAATGTATGAATCATCCTGCTGTTTGATGCTAGATAGTCTGAGTAACTGATGTCATAATGGATCCATATGTGTGCATGCACGTACGCACGTGCACAAGTATGCATTTTATATTATATAATGGTCTAAATTGACCAATTATTTCAGTCCTTTGAAGGTCAAATGTTTACATCTATATATTATTTCTTGTGCTTGTAACTGTATGTTCTTCAATGTAGGAGGTCACATTTTATAACCATACAAAACAACTGCTAAAATTGTTTTTGTATTTCATAATTTTTAGTGTTTTGGAAAGCAAACATGATGACAATTTTTGACATGTATTTCCTGAAGTAATTCTTATCTTTATTTGTAAACACAGTGATGTTTAAATTGTTTTCCCTATTTACTTAAACAGGACCCATGGTAGCTTAGACAATGGAGTGAGTAGGTCAAGTGTTGAATAACAGGAATCAATTACTTTTGGAGGTCAGAGACATTTTCTTGTACCACAATGGTGGACAGGGTTGGGTCCCACCCATGCTCTGTTCCAGTGCATACAACAGGCCCTTTCATGAGAAGTACATTGGCCTTGGTTTTGAAGGATGAATGTAGTGATTGTGATGATCATATTGACTGCAACTGAAAAAATAACTCCCACCAAAATGTTTGTGAGATGTTAAGCAAGCAAAATCAGTGTAGCAAACAGTAAAAGATACAAAAATTCTGTACTACATTCCTAGAACCTACTTATATGCTGTGGCATATATTTTGTTTATTAATGTTGAGACAGATTAATCAACCTGATGTGTAAAAATTAATGTAGAGCATATGGTTATTTAACAGAATTGAGGGGCGGGATTAACGTGGTAGCTGGAGTCCCAGGTCGAGGCCAGAACTTGGTGTTCCTTGCACGTGGCAATATTATCAATGCAGATCAAACAGATCAGGAATTGAGAGACTTCGCTGCAAGTGGAGGTGGACTCATATCACTGATTGGATCTACAGGAAAGATTGCCTGGCATTTTCACTTCTCTAGAACTCCTCATACCATGGATTGTTCACTTATTGATGTCACAGGTGATGGAGCAGAGGATTGTATTGTGGTGGGGACTGGCGAGCTGTTGGTGGCTATTAATCCGATACCAGGTATAACAAAATTGAGTAACTTACAAATGTACATATTTTCCTTTTTAAAGGGTTCTGATGATGGTATATTATGTGGAATAAATCTTAATTATTTTTTTTTTTAATCTGCTGTAACAGACTGTTACAGCAGATAGCTTATTTCAGAGTCTGAATAACTGGAATTAACCAGTGTTTCATAGAGAGAAATTTTCATGAAACTTGGCCTGGACCAAATTTAAGTCATAACTGTTGTATCTCATTAAGATCTGTATGTTAGAAAAGTATCTTAAATTATCATTTTGGGTGTCCATAAACTCAGTGTGTTATGTATTTTACTTTATTAGCACACAGCTAATTAATTCTGGGGAAATCTTATGTTTATTGGACCGTGCGTCATCTTGATAGTTGAGTAAAGAGAGACCAACTTGATGTCACTTGCTTTATTATTTCTTTACTTAATACATTGGCGACGGGCTACGGAGATTTCCGTACTTCGGTAGCCAAGCGTAGGCGCCGGGCCACGGAGATTTCTGTTTTTCCCTACGGGTGGATGGAAGAGGGGGTTGGTTTTGTTATGTGTTAGCGTTTGTTGTTATACAACCGTAATATATCATTGGAGAAAGTTTGTAGGGGTCCTTGAACTTATTTGTCTCTCAATTTTTTTTTTTTTACCAAACTGTCATAGAACTTAGGTTTTTTTTATTGAATTTGAAAACTAATAAAATATGGAATTTTGGTGAGAATGGTAAGTGAGGCTACTACAGGTTACATATGTAATATGGAAATTTACGCTGCAGAAGGGAAGAAATTAGAAGCCACAATTTTCTCTGTCCTGCAACCGAACCTTGATCTGTGGCATCATGTCTAAAACTCCGTGGCTTTAGTCCGCGAGCGAACTATACCGACAGAGCGGCCGCCGCCGGTAGGCGAAGTTAGTGCCAACTGTCTATCAAGACAATTATTATAATAGTGTTGCCATAGCGGAACATCTGCTTCAAAGAAAGACTAGGGTTTGCGGTACAATAAGAAGCAACAGAGGTCTTCCAAAGTCTTTCGTACAAGCTGGC
>Ga0123355_10003716_pt1 | contig 22019 bp, 22 predicted proteins | sample TergutEmb28metaG_3_FD_89872 | JGI IMG/M metagenome (GOLD analysis project Ga0123355, IMG submission 89872) | Embiratermes neotenicus P1 segment gut microbial communities from Petit-Saut dam, French Guiana - Emb289 P1 | ecosystem: Host-associated > Arthropoda: Insects > Digestive system > Gut ... | reverse complement strand
TAATCATTTATAATTTGGTCGCCAAAAAATAGAATATCTATATCAAGCTCTCTTGCCGCCCACCTCTCTCTTTTTTTTCTGCCTGCAGCTTTTTCTAATTGTTTTACAACACACAAAAGCTCGCGTGCAGTTAAAAAGGTTTCTATCTTTGCAGCCGCATTTATAAAATCTGGTTGCTTAATTGTGCCGTAGGGTTTAGTAGAGTGCATTTTAGATACAGCTAGCACCTTGCAAGTTCCGCTAACGGACAAACCATTTAATGCACTCGCAATATTTTCTTTTCGGTTGCCCAAGTTAGAGCCTAGTCCCAAATAACATATTGTACGGTTGCGTGTTATGGTAGCCGAAACAAATTTGTGAGGTGCATTTAATTTAGCCTCTGGCTTTTTAACCTCTACTGTTGCCGACACCACAAGCGAAAACTTTTTTAGAATACTTAAAGAAATACGATCGGCAAGAGTTTCTATTAGATTAACACTATCACCCTCCAGCACTTGTATAATATCGTCTACAACAGAGGAATAATCGACACTAGCGGTAATAATATCGCTAGTGTCTTTTCTGCTACATTCTAAAACACAAGACACTAAAAACTTTTGCCTTGTTTCTTTTTCGATTGCAAAAACTCCGTGCTTTGCATATATTTCTAAGTCTTGAATTTTAATGGTCATGGTTTGGGGAATAGTGCTTTATAATGTTCTTTAACATTATGCACCCTAATATAAGTTGCACCTAAATTTATTGCTTGTAGATTTTTAGCAATGGTTTTTTCTAGTCTATCATTTTTGTCGCCACCTAAAAATGACTTGTTTGACAAACCTACATATATAGGATACCCTAATTTTTTTAGTTTGTCTATTGCTTTAATAGCTTGTAGATTTTGTTCTACCGTTTTTTTTCCAAAACCAATTCCTATATCTAATATAATTTTTTCTTTTTTGATTTTAGCTTTTTTAGCTAAGTCTAAACTGTTATTAAATCCAGCAACAATCCATTCAAGTGTACTTAAATTTGACGGCTTTTCTGTACTAGAGTTGTGCATCAAAACACACATGGCACCACTAGAGGCAATTAAAGACGCCATGCTGCTATCATACTGTAGCCCCCAGACATCATTAACCATAAAAGCACCTGACTTTATGGCATTTGCTGCAACACTAGACTTATAAGTATCAATAGAAATTTTTGTGTCAGGCATCACTTTTTTTATAGCCGCAATCACGCTACTGGTTCTTTCTATTTCTAAATCGTCAGATACTTCTGTATGCCCAGGCCTTGTACTCATGCCACCAACATCTATAATGTCAGCCCCCTCAGCAATCATCTCTTTTGCCCTGTTAACCGCTTTCTCTATATTGCAAAACTGCCCCCCATCATAGAACGAATCAGGAGTAGCATTTAATATGCCCACTATATAAACTTTGTTTTTTTGCTTATCGAATATCATTAAATTCTATCCCCCCCTACAATTTATACACCCTAACTTCCCAAAAGTTAAAGTTTAGGGGCGTGGCACGCACTTGCATTGTGTCGTTGCCGATGTAGGTAAAAAATAATTGCGTTCCTAGCATCGACATTGCAATTACTGCAAAACTCTAACAATCTCGCTAGCTAGCTCATCAATTGTTACTACGCTTGTGTCGATATCGTAGCCTTGTTCTTTTAATTGCAATGCGAAATCAGTAGCATTTGGCATTGCAATATCTAACTTCTGTAGAGTTTCTTTCTCACTAAAAAGTTCTTTAGGCGTTTTAACGCAAACAATTTCACCATTTGCCATTACAGCAATGCGATCAGCTATTTTAGACACTTCGTCCATGTTGTGACTAATCATTACAACTGTTTTACAAATGTCCTTTTTGATTTTAAGAATAAGGTCTAAAATCTCTTTTTTGCCGCGTGGGTCTAACCCGCTTGTCGGTTCATCAAGAATTAAAATTTGCGGACGCATAGCAAGTACTCCTGCTATCGCAACTCTTCGCTTTTGCCCGCCAGAGAGTTCAAAAACTGACCTATCCTTTATTTTTTCGAAATCTAGCCCAACCCATTCTATAGCTTCTTTCGCACGAGTAAAAATCTCGTCTTTAGTCAGTCGCATATTCTTAGGACCAAAAGAAACATCAGCCAAAACGCTATCGGCAAACAATTGATGCTCTGGATACTGAAAAACCATTCCAACAACATTCCGCAACTCTTTGGCAACTTTGCGTTTTAGTTTTTTAGAAGTCAGTACAAAAGTATTATGCGGACGGATAGGAACATGCGCCCCTACAGAGCTTGCGTCATCCATAGGATTGCTGACACCATTCTCTTCAGTCAATAATTGTCCATTGATTATAATTTCCCCCGACTGCACCGCATTTAAGGCATTTAAGTGCGCTATAAGTGTGCTTTTACCACAACCCGTATGCCCGATTATGCCAAAAAACTCACCTTCGTTTATCGATAGGTTAATATTTTTTAATGCCCATTTCTCATACGGAGTTTTGCGGCTATATACATAGTTAAGGTTTTTAATTTCAATTATCGCTGACATAACGCTTTTTTAAACTCCTCTATCTCAACGATGTTACTAGGCAAACTCATACCCTTTTCGCGTAGCTTATCCGCTAACTTAGTTGCAAAAGGCGAATCTAGACCAACCTTTTCCATCTCGACACTATCCGCTAAAATTTCCTTAGTGCCAATACTATAAACTTTGCCCTCATTCATGATAATAATTTTATCGGCAAGAAGTGCTTCCTCTATAAAATGAGTTATCAGTACAATGCTAGTGCCTTCTTTTTCTTTAAGACTAATCGCAGTATCAAGCACCTCTTTTCGCCCTTTTGGGTCAAGCATTGCAGTAGACTCGTCTAATATCAAAACCTGCGGTTTTATTGCAAGAACACCCGCAATTGCAATTCGCTGTTTCTGTCCGCCGCTTAATCTAAACGGAGTACCCTTTCTGTGTGCCGTCATTCCAACTGTATCTAACGCCCACGCAACCCTCTCTTCAATCTCGTGCCTGGCTAACCCTAAATTTTCTGGCCCAAATGCAATATCGTCTTCTATAATAGATGCCACCATTTGATTATCAGGATTCTGAAAAACCAAGCCCACTCTTTTTCTAACTTCAAACTTTGTTTTTCTATCTTTTGTATTAAACCCGTCAACTATTATGTTGCCGCTTGTTGGTAAAAAAAGCCCATTAGCAAGTCTTGCTATAGTGCTTTTACCACTACCATTATGCCCTAAGATTGCAACAAACTCACCTTTTTGTATCTCAAAACTGACGCCCCTAAGCGCCTTAACTTCTAAATCCGTTCCCGCATTATAATTATAAAATACATTATCAAACTTTATAAAACTCATTTAGTCCTCAAACAAACACTCCTTAATATCTTGCAATTTAGGTGGCTTATCAGTCAATCGCCAAAAAAAATATCTTTGGTCAATATTAAAAACAGTTTGTCCTTCCATTTGTTGACGAGTAATCCAATTTATGTCATTATCAGGAATTTTACTAATGTTTACAAATGCAACTTGTCCATTAAATAAATCAAAGTGAATAACAACAGAGTTTAATTTTTTGTCATTAAATATTTTTTTAGCTTGCCTAACTTTATGCTCCTTAATGTCATTTGTACCCTGATAACCCGACTGCATTTCTATAAAAATCTTTTTATTTTGCAACGACAATTCTAAGTCTGCAGTTGGCTGTCTTTTAAAATTTTCAACAGCATCGATTTTATCGTCGCCTATTATTCTAATGTCTTCTACTGAAATATTAAAAATCTGAGATAACGCTTTTGTGAAAAAATGAGAAGTTAAGGCACCACGCATCCAACTAAAATAAACTTGCTCTGGACGACGACCTTGGTTATTTAATTTAGGCAATATTCCACTATTTTTTAAGATTAAAAAAGCATTATCAATATGCTCTTTACAAAACGACTCAACGGCAGCAATTTTTATATCACTATGCACAGCCGAATTTAAAGAAACAACTATTTGCCTTAGTCTTTTGTTTAAATCGTCCAAATAAGAATAATTTATTTCGCTTTTAATATCTCTAGCTGACAAGAAATTTTTAAGCTCAACTTGATTAGAATAACCTAGTTTTTGACGATATGATTTGAAATCTATTATATTAAACATTGCGTTCTCCTTTGTTAGTAAAACATGCCACAACTTGCTCCGCCAACTTAATTGACATTAGCGGTGGCACTGCATTGCCTATTTGTAAATTCTTTTTTTGTCTGGAGCCATAAAATTTATAGTCATCAGGAAAACTCTGCAACCTAGCCCCCTCTCTTGTAGTAAGTGCCCTAGAATCTCTTGGATGTACACACCTAGACGATGAAACACATGCAAAATTTCTTGTAACAGTAGGCACTGGACGACTCCACCACAATTTGGCGTATGTATTTCCGTAACCACTCCTTGGTCTCAAATTAGCAGGCAAATCGTCTTTTGTTCCACCATCTGGCAATGCCTGCATTATTTTTATTAAATGTTCGCCATTTTGGGGGCTTGCATTTTCGGTCAATTGAACATTTTTTTTTCTCATTAGTTTTTGAAAATCATTTTGTGGCGACAACGCATATAAATTTTTTTCTTGACCACTCCCTAAAACAGGCAAATCGCTTAAAGCTTCATTCATTGTAATGGGCGGTGACAGCAAAAATCCTTCACCATGAGTAATATGAGGAAACTGAAAAAAATTTTCTGCTTTTGTCCCTACCAAAATTACTCTTTCTCTAATTTGCGGAACACCGAAATTAACTGCGTTCAAAACTGAATGCTTTAGAGAATACCCTAGTTCATTAAATTTTTTTTGTATTGTCTTAAAAAGTGAGCCACCTAGCATACTTAACATTCCAGTAACATTTTCGAAAATAAATAACTTAGGTTGTATTATTTTAAGCAGTCTACAATATTCATTAAACAACTGTGCCTTTTCATCATTTTTCCTTTTGCCTAAAGTAGAGTACGATTGACACGGCGGCCCACCTATAACAATATCAATGGGTGTTTTAAGATATGGTGCTAAAATTTCCTCATCTATACTGGCGATGTCGCAATCTATAACAGGAGTGTTAGGATGATTAAGGCTATACGCTTTTGCAGTATCTTTATCATATTCGTTTGCAAGCACAATAGAAAAATTATCGTTATGACTAAAACCATAACTTAAACCACCAACCCCCGCAAATAAATCAATAACTGCATACTTCGACATAATTAAAACCCTTACTCCAATCCCTTTAACTCACTCGGAACATCGTCGTCTTTATCATCCTTTACAACTCTAGCTTTGAATATTAAATCTTTTACAGGATATTCGCCAAAAGAGTAACTTTCTTTATCAAAAATTTTAAGCTTAACTTTTTCTTTTAAGTGTGCTAGTCCTACCACTGTAGCCTCTTTACCATCGTTTGTTTTAACAGTGCTACCTATTTTAGGTAAGCGAGTATTTATCTCGGCATAGTGCTTGTTTTCGTAAGATAAACAACACATCAGGCGCCCGCAAGTTCCGCTAATTTTTGTTGGATTAAGAGATAACCCTTGAGTTTTTGCCATCTTTATAGACACGCTTGGATAATCATTACCATTTGCAACACAGCAACAAACTCTGCCACAACAGCCTAGCGTGCCAATATTACGACATTCATCTCTAACACCAATCTGCTTCATTTCGACTTTTCTTTTATAAATATTGCTAAGTCGTCTAATCAAATCTCTATAGTCAACTCTGTTGTCAGCAATATAATTAACCGTCATTTTTTCTTTATCAAGCGATAATTCAATATTAGCTATTTTTATAGCTAATTCCATTTGCTCAACTAGCTCTTTTGCAGTAAAAAGTGCCTCTCTATAAATTGAGTCATTCTCCGCTACATTCGCAATATCTTCGTCTGTCGCTAACCTTAAAATTGGCTTTAATTCTAAACCTTTCTTTTTCACATCTAAATCAAAAGGTAGCTTTGCAACAATCGCATACTCTGTGCCCTTAGCCGTTTCTACCACAACACCTAACCCAAGGCTAAACTCGAATCCTTTAGTTGCCTCAAAATAATAAACCTTTGCAGAATACTTAAATTTTACTCCAATTGCTTTTTTCATACCTTAATTATACCATGATAAAACTTATATGTAAATAGAATAATAAACAAAAATCCCTCAACTTAACTCGAGAGATTTTTGTGCACTGCTAATCAAGACAGCAGTTTTTGTATTTTAGTCCACTTTTGCAGGGGCATGGATCATTTCTGCCGGTTGTTGTGGGGTTTATGTAAGGCTTGTTATAACTGTTACTTTTAACACTGCTTTTATTTTTAGCACTCTTTTGTCTGCCACCTGAAGATTTTTTCTTGCTACGCTTAGAGAATATAATAGCAAACAAAATAGCGCCTATTATAATAGCACCTATAACAGAAACCACTATTATGGTAGCAGTTGTATTGATACCACCACCACCGCCAAGATGTGAGTCACAATCAGGGTCACCAAGACAAGCGTGTGCTGTCTGTAAACCCGTTGCTTGTATAGCAAATAACACACAAAGCACCATTAACGCCATTGTCATTATTGCTAATCCAATATGTTTTAATTTTATTGTTTTCATGATTTTTTTATCCTTTGATTACTCCTGTGAAAGTCCTCACACAAGTATGATATAAGTATATATTATTTTTAGGCGCTTGTCAATAGGCTACTTGTTTTTTTCTTAATAAAAATCCCGTTAGGCACATTGCACCAAACACAATGATATTTACAATAATAATCGTTGCTGCTGGCGGAGGCCCGAACGGTAGTGAGATTGCAAAAAACACTCCCACCATTGCGCTAAACGCCGCAATAGCAACCGAAAAAATAGTTACTTTTTTATAAGATTTTGCAATTCGCATAGCACTAAGTGTCGGAAAAATAATTAGTGCAAATGTAAGTAGCGAGCCTACATACTGCATAGACAATGATATTACTACACCCACTATTACTGCAATTATAATTTTATAAATAATAGGCTTTTGCCCCGTTGCTTTCATAAAATTCTCGTCAAAAGTTGAAGCAAAAATTTTATTATGAAAGAACACAAACACTACAGCAACACCAAGAGTAATCCCAAGACTTATCCAAACATCACTCCAATTTAGGTTAAGTAGCCTATCGCCACCAAAAAGTGAATCTATGATGTCAGATACCGCTGTTCCTGCATTTAGCGGAAAAGAGTTGATAATGAAGAAACCTATTGCTAGTGCTCCAACAGAAATCATAGCTAGAGCAGCATCTCCCTTTACCTTGAACTTGCCGCCAAATCCCAGTAACAAAACTGACGCCAATACTGTAAGTGGCATTACTATAGCAAGGCTATTATTAAGGTTTATAAGAACCATACTAAGTGCCATAAACATAAACGACACATTAGAAAGTGCAAAACCCATGAATGAATATCGTTTTAGCACAAGTGGTGTTCCTATTAGCGACGAACTAACCGCCATTAGCATACATACAAATAGAGCCATTTGCATAAAACCAAATCCTAATAAATGCATTAGCGTTGCACCTCCTCTTTTTTATTTTGAGTATTCTCAAAATTGCACGAGTTTTTTGACAAATGCAAAATATGCGATGCGTATTTTAAGGCATTAGTATGGTCATGCGAAACTACGACTGTAGTCATATTTTCATCTTTGTTTAGTTTTTTAAGTAACTCAAAAAAATCTGCCGTTGCCTCTGGGTCTAAATTTGCCGTTGGCTCATCTAGTATTATCATGTTTTTACTAGCAGCTAATGCTCTAGCTAACAACACCCGTTGTTGTTGTCCACCACTAAGTTCACGATAGCATCTCTTTTTTATATCGCCACAATTAGTCTTTTCAAATGCCCACTCTGCACACTCTTTTTGTTCTTTAGAATAAAATGGCTTCCACCATTTAGATTTAGCAAATGTGCCAGATAAGACAATCTCCTCACAAGTCGTAGGAAAATCTTTTTGAATATCGTTTTGCTGTGGTAAATATCCAAGCTCACTTTTTTCTAAATATAAAAAAACCTGCCCTTCTATTGGTTTTAGTAATCCTAATATGGCTTTTACAAGTGTACTTTTACCTGCACCATTGTCACCAATAACGCAAAGAAAATCTCCTTTTCTTATGCCAAACTCTATATTGCAAGTTACAGGAACTTTATTGTATCCAAGCACAACTTCGTCAACTTCCAAGATATATTCTCGTTCGTCAACCATAGTAGCATTTTCGTTGTTTTCAATCATTGATAAAGTGCCTCCCTATGCTAACGCTCTTGCAAGCGACTCCAGATTTGCCTGCATGCCTTGCAAAAATGTAAAACCATTGTTAACCATATTTCTACTTACAGTTTGGAAATCTTGCAGATACAAAATGTCAGGCTCATAATTTGAATCCCTTCTAATTGTTTCTGCCAATGCCCTGTTATTTATTGTTAAAATAGCTTGCGGGTTTAATCTATTTATTGCATTGATTAAGTTAGCACGCCTAGCCGGTGGCACATCAGTTGCAGCAGTACATCCGTCAAAGGCTGCATAAAAATCAATGCCTAAGTCGTTTATAAAATACACAAACGGAAACCTGTCAGCTATAATAATAGTGTCTTGCGTCGCCTCTTCTACCATTTGTGAAAATTCGCTTCTTAGTGCTTCTAAATTTGCAATATACGCTGCCGCATTTGCACTATATATACTGGTATTAGCTGGGTCTAGGGCTATAATTTTATCTCTAATAGCCTCTACAAACCTAATAGTAAAATTTAGCGAAAGCCAAATATGTTCGTCAAACGATTCGCCTCCACAACAATCATCGCCCCCCATCACTGCTTCGTCTAGAACTAAATTCATAAGACTTAAAGTTTGTCTTTCTTGGTTTCTTCGATTAGCTAAAGCATTTAGCGTCCAACCGTCAGATTTTCCGCCAACATAAATAAATAAGTAACAATCCGATATATCTGCTATGTCTTGAAAAGAAGCAGTATACAAATGCAAATCTACACCCGTTTCTAATAAATAGCGAACCTTAAAATCGGCTGGATTATCACCTAAAATAACCCTTGTCCAATCATAAATCGGAAAAATGGTTACTACAATTTCTGGCGACCTATCACCATCGCAGCCGCCTGCAAAAAAAGCAAACGGCATACACAAAATAAAAATCACCCCTAATATAATCGTGTTTCTAATTTTTTTCATAATTATTGTTCATCCGAAAACACTTCGCACAAATATTTTTTGAAAATAATCAATTTTCTTATCTTGCGTCTAAGTTGTTTTCAAAGTTATAATTTAAGTTTTATAATTTAGAGATTAGAAAAATAAATCTAACCTCTAAATTGCAAACTCAACAACCTACATTTATTATAGGTTACTCCTCCACAAAAATTCTTGTACTTGATGTTGCCACCGTTTCAAAAATATGGAAATGGTTGTTAGTATCAGGCAACTCAATTGTAAAGTTAATTACAAATCCACTAACTGTATCTTGTACTGGGTCAGTGGCACCTGCTGGTGTTCTGTAAATTCTCTCAGGTACAATAGTTGGCACGATAAACAATTCTAGCTCGCTAAAATCTCCTACCGTTTCACGATTAAGACGAATAACAGGGTTTGCACCACCATGTGATAAGCTATAAATATGGTGATTGCTTGCCCTTGCCTCATGGCTGCCTACAGTTTCTCTAATTATATTAAACCAATGTCCGTTAGCTGGATTTCTCCAAAGCACCATTACGCTAGGCGATGTTTGCGCCAGTCTAGTTGTCAATCTACCATGTCCTGAAAATTCATATGCAAATGCTACAAGCCTTACATAAAATTCCCCGTCGCCATCATAGGCAATATTTACCGTAGAGCGTACTGCTCCCCCTGCCACAAGAGCCTCTGCTGTAATGTCAGAGTTTGCTCCGTCAAATACCATAGGATTCCCGCCTACAGCAGTTCTTACTAAATCCGCCCCGCTCCAAACAGTAGTTTCGTTATTGTCTACTTCAAAAGAAAGCATTGGGCTTATCCAGCTTACATCGTTGTCGTTTCCGCAAGCTACAAAAGCTATCAGCGAAAAACTAAGTATTGCCACTATGGCAATTATTTTTTTAATATGTTTCATAATTTTTTTAATTATCTGAAAATACTTTGCACAAACTATTTCTGAAAATAATCAATCTATCTATTTCGTGCCTTAGTTTTATCAAAACTTTTTCTCCTAAAATTGGCTTATAAAAAAGCCTTATTATTAAATGTTTCCCATGTAAAAATTTAGGAAACTATATATTTGTTAGTTTTTTAATTGTTTAGTTTAAGAAAAATCTAATTCTGCATTATATCTCTTTTTGTTATAGGTGTTTTAAATAAAAAAGCAATAAATAAAATAAACACAATTATTAGCGAAAAAAAGGTCAATCCTGTCAATGCCAAACTAGAATTTCCTAATCCTCCCGACAAAAAATTTTGCCATCTCTTTGCTACTGTACACGCTACACAAACTTCGCTGTTGTATTGGTTAGACGAAATATCGCACTCACCACAATGATAAGAATTAAAAAAAGTAGTGCCTAGCATTATACCAACCACAAAAAGCATCACAACTAATGCAACACTAATTCTCTTGATATTTACTTTTTTTGCTTTTTTTGTCATATTGCAAATACTACATTGCAAACACATTTTTATGAATGTATCTGCGTTTAATCACAGTATAACAGGTGTTCTTTTTTTTTGCAAGTGTTTTTAATTTTTTTATTAAAAATTTGTTAATTTGGACAAAACACTGTTGAAGTAGGCTAATTTATATATAGCTCTTAAGAATATGAAAAAAAGGCACTTCAGCCTCTGTTGGAGGATTTATTGTTTTACCATAAAGCTCAGGCACAAAACTATTTGCAAAAGCATCAGCTGCAACCTTAGCATCTGCTACACTTTTATAAATTGTCAAATCGTAATATTTGGTACCATCAAACAGCAATTTATTATTGACAAACCCCTTGCATTTTGAAAAGAAATCTTTATAGACTTTTGCATGAATCTCAAAAAGCTGTTTTTCGGTTACGCCCTCTTTAAGTGTAAACGCACCAAGGTCCATAACCTGTGTGCCTCTATCTTTTATTGTAAAAACATTTTGCATTTTATTTTTTAATTGGTGCCGAAGGTCGGACTCGAACCGACACGGGGTTGCCCCCACTGGATTTTGAGTCCAGCGCGTCTGCCATTTCACCACTTCGGCACACACACAAGGTATACCTTGTGCGTAATTTTCATGACACTAAATAAGTATAATTGATTCAGTGTTATTTTGCAAACAATTTTTTGATTAAATTATGCCCTTCTTTTTCTAACACTCCTGTTTTTACGCCAGCTTTTTCTGTGTAGGCAATTTGACCGTTAGATAAATCTTTTTTACTGTCATAAAACATATACGGCACAGCATCGCTTGTATGAGTTTTTAACACAAGCGGAGTCGCATGGTCAGGCAAAAATAACATTCTTACATGATACTTCTTCTCTAAGTCGCTAAGTAAAGGTTTTACAACCCTATAGTCTAAATACTCTATAGCTTTAATCTTGCCCGCCTTATCGCCTTTATGTCCCATCTCATCAGGTGCTTCAATGTGCAAATAGACAAAATCATGCTTGTCAAACGCTTTAACTGTCGCCTCTACCATACCTTCGTAATTTGTATCAAGCGAGCCATCTGCACCGTCTACATCAATACTTTGCATATCCGCACAAATGCCAATACCCTTAATAAGGTCAACTTCTGATATCACAGCACCACTAAAACCAAACTTTTTCTTAAATGCTGTCAGCATCGGTTTTGTACCAGCACCCCAAATCCAAGCAGAATTGCATTTAGTATCGTTATCTTTACTATTAGACAATATCTCGCTTGACTTTTTTACAAACGAAAAAAACGGCTCTTCAGGCAAATAGTCCGTTATTTTTTTGTCTGTAATGTCATGTGGCGGAGTAAACTTCCCTTTCTCTGTTTTTTTGTTTTTATAAACTAAACAGTGGCGATACGATACCCCTGTGTATAACTCGCAGTCTTTAGGAATAAAAGGCCTTAGCAATTTTATAACCTTATCTGCTTCTTTAGTAGTAATTTCGCCAGCCGAATAATCAAGCATAGTTTTATTCTCAAACTCTTTTTCGCCCCCTAACCTAACCGTATTTAGTCTATATGTTACATCGCCATCCTCTAGCTCAATACCAATACTGGCCGCCTCTAATGGCGAACGGCCTGTGTAATAAATTTTTGGGTCGTAACCTATTACGCTTAAGTTTGCAGTATCGCTACCAGGACTCATGCCCTTTGGCACTGTTTGCACTAGCCCTAATTCTGATTTTTTTGCTAGCCTATCAATAAATGGTTTTTTTGCTAGAGTTAGTGGCGTATCACCTTTTGCGTCCTCATAGTCCGCCATGCCGTCCCCTAACACAATTAAATATTTTGTTTTCATTTTTTCTTTTTTTAATATCCTCTGTTTGCGAGATTAACTATAATGTTTATTCCCGCTCTCTTTTTTCCTTGTAACACGGTTTTTAGTTAGTCCGTTGTTAAGTTCGTTTTTTTGTTTGGGGGAAAACTTTTGAAAAAGCTTTCCCCCAAACCCCCTTTCAAAACTTTTAAGCATTGGTTAGTGCGCTGTAAAAGTATAAAAGTTTTTTGAAGGTTTGGAAACTTTTATTCAAAAAAGTTTCCAAAAAAATCCCAAATCACTAATGCAACAACTTTTGTCGTCTCTCATGCTTTGGCTTTATCCACATAGATAGCAGTATCAAGAACGGCAGCGCTCCTAAACTCAAAACTATTGCAATCCATAAATATTGCAGTGGCAAGTTTAGATATAAGAAATTAAACGGCTCGTATAATCCCAATATCCTCGTTATTCCATAGCTAAACAACCACACCGCCAAAAAGAAACCTATCATAGTAAAACTTGCTAGGAATATCCGCAATTTGTTCCACTTTCCATTTTCTTTTTTGAAGGGCACACACGCACGAATTGCAGCACAAGCGCTTATAAACCCTAACGCAATAAAGGCTATACTGAATAAAATTTCTTGATTTATCGCAGTAACTCTACCAACTATAAACATCACTGAAGTTACCACAACAACCATTATAGCGTTAGGAAGTGCCCGCATAAATGCAGTATTTACAAACTCGCCTTTTATTGGTTTTGTTTCGTTCTCAAAAGTTAAAAAGAAACTTGGGAAACCTTCAATCGCTAAATCTATAAATGTAATTTGCACAGGAATAAACGGAAACGGCATATTTAGAATTATAAGCAACACACTCAAAATAACCGTGTAAATAGTTTTTATAAAGAAAATTCCACCAGCCTTTGTTATGGTGTTTACAACTCGTCTACCCTCAGCAACCACCATAGGTAGATGTGTAAAGTCAGAATTTAACAGCACAATTGAACTAACTTGTTTGCTAGCACTAGAACCACTAGCAAGCGCTATGCCACAGTCTGCCTCTCTTAGGGCAAGCACATCATTAACTCCGTCGCCTACCATTGCAACTCTATGTTTTTGCTTCTGCCTACCATTAAAAAACATCGAAAAAAATCCTGTCCTTTTGCCCTTGCTAATTTTTTCTATTTGCTTAAAGGCTATTATAAGTTTTTTCTTTTGCTCGGGCGAAACTCTACCAAATACTGTGTAGTGCTTTGCTGCATTTTCTAACTCGGCGTCCGTTTGAACTAAACTCATGTCAATGAATTTATCGCCGTTTTCTAGTCCCGCCGCAAGTGCTATATGACTAACAGTTTGTGCGTTATCGCCCGATATCACTTTTATAGCAACACCGTTATTTTTGAAAAACTGAAGTGTCTGTCTAGCGTTTTTACGAATTGGGTCGTTTAGTTCGATAGTAGAAAATACTTCTAATTTGTATGGATTGTCATTTTTTTCTTGATTTGTACTTATAGTCGAAAAACCAATGAATATAACACGATTTAGTTTGTTGCTAGCCTTAAAACTAATTGCTTTGCCCGTATGCACCGCTTGCAACTTTTCAGGTGCACCAATCGTAATTGTACCTATCCCGTCTATAGTAACACTACTAAATTTGCGGCTTGCAGAAAATGCTGTTTTAACAATGCAAGAGTATTTTTGCTTTAGTTGACTTATATTGCTCGAGCGTTCATTTTGGCTATCTCCCACAAAAAATTCTCTTAAAGCATTTGCCGTCAAATTATTATCATCTGTAAATGCTAAAAATAACTCAATCAATTCTCTATGACTTAAAGGAAACTTTTTAGAAGTCTCAAGTTCTGTAAACTTATCAACTTTCATTTTGCCCTCAGTGATTGTTCCTGTTTTATCCAGACACAAAATACTAACCCTTGCTAGAGTCTCTGTTGCATAAAGGTCTTGCACAAGTACATTTTTTTTAGATAATTTTATAACGCCAGTAGCTAATGCAATGCTAACAAGTAGCACTAGCCCTCTCGGCAACATTCCAAGTAACGCCGCGCTTGTTACAGGAACAGCAGCCTGCCACGATAGCGGTACAGCATGAGTAAACATTGCCTGAACAAATAACATAACGCCAATCGGAATTATAAAGAGACTTGTTAGCCTTGTAATTTTATTCATGCTAGCAATAAGTTCACTAGACTGCTTTTTATCTTTTTTTGCGTCCTTTATAAGCTTTGCAGCAAAACCATCTAGCCCCACCTTGTCAACTCTAACGCTCGCTTTTCCACTAACTACAAAACTTCCGCTAAGTAGCATATCACCCACTTTTTTAATAATTAGTTCCGATTCGCCTGTAAGCAATGCTTCGTTAACTTCTAACTCACCCTCAAGCACAATACTATCCGCCGCAACTTGTTCGCCACTTGATAGTTCCAAAACATCATCAAGTACTAGCTCATCTGTAACAATCTCTACAACTTTTCCGTTCCTACGCACTTTAACCTTGTCGGCTAAAACAACCGTCAGTTTATTAACTAGCGCCCGTCCTCTAAATTCTTGAATCAAACCAATAACAATATTAAGCACAACAACCGCCAAAAATAAAAGACTACTAAAATGCCCAGCAACTGCTAAAGCAACGCCTATTCCCACATTAAAAAAATTGAACAGAGTAAAGACATAATCTCTAAAAATGCTCCAAGTGCTTTTAGTAACACGGCTAGGGGTAACATTTGTAGCACCTTGACTAACCCTAGAGGCTACTTGCACTTGACTTAAGCCCGACGACGCATTTACTTCATACCGCTCTATATTTTGATTTTTCTTGTTTTTCTTAGAAGTCATACTAATGTATATGTAATAGTATGCCCCATTAGACAAGTAGCTGTCAAATCTTTATTAGCACTTTTAGAGTAGACGAGAATAAAAATATGCGTTGGAAAAGCACAACGCATATTTTTTATATTCTTTATATTAAAACAATCACACAATGACAAGTTACACAACAGCATAAATGATGATTCATGTAGCCACAATTATCTAAACAAGTGCAGCTACAATAGTTATAACAGCAATCGTCTAAATAATCACAATAGTCAAGGCAATTATTAGAATCGCAATTTACTCCGTCACAATCGCAATCAGCGTAATAACAATCTGTTATACAACTACAATTACCCATGTAACAAGCACACACACACGCACAACTACAGACATCATTGTAGCAATCTCCTATAGAACCCACTACTTGTTGACCTGACAAAATTTCATTATCACGAAAAACTAAATTCCCAAATCTCCTGCTTGATGCAAAACCCGCAATGCCACCTACTGCACTACCAGAGCCTGTAATTACTCCGCTATTAGAACTAAACGCAACACCTGTGTTTGTTCTAGCTATCATATCATCGCCTTGCCAAGATAACCTACCTATAATTCCACCTACATAATCATTACCACTAATGTTACCATCATTAACAACATTTACAACTGCTTGCCCCCAAATATTAAATGATAACTCTCCTACTATTCCGCCAACCATATTACCGCTACCTGCAACTGCCGCAAGATTTTTAGAATTATGAACTTCGCCAGAAAGCATTTTACCTGCAATCCCACCTACAAAATTAGCACCCCCAATAACTCCTGTATTTTCGCTACCTTGTATAGTTAGACCCATATTGCCATGCCCAAAACCTAAAATGCCTCCTACCTTTACATTGCCTACAACAATAGCCTCGTTTGTATTATCAAAAATTCTACCATTAGTTCGTTGCCCTACTACACCACCCACAAAATCATTACCACTAATAGTACCGCTTGTAGCTATGCCGCTAACAACACCGCCTCTTAATAAACCTACAGCCATGCCTACATTATCTGCACCTATTATACTAGCATCGTAAATAACTAAATCTCTTACTGTGCCACTGCTAGCTGGTCCAATTGATGCAATTACTCCAAAAAGTCCTACGGCGTCCAAATTAGAATCTATGCTTAAACCACTAATTATTCTACCGTTGCCGTTTAATACCCCCGTAAAAGGATTTTCATAAGTCCCTATTGGTTGCCAATTTGAAATATCGCTTAAATCAATATCTCGGCCTAACTGAAAAGTCCCGTTAAGATTATTTCTTATGTTATCAAAATCGTCTACAGTCAAAATTGTTTCGCCCCCCCTTGGGTTCGCTTCAAACAACACTGTTGCTAACTCACTAACCACTGTGCCAACTCTCGCCCTAAAGGTAACATCACCTACTTGACTAGATACTAATTTATCATAAATTGTTCTAGTCCTTAATATATCATCGTCATCATAATATGACATTATGTAAAAACTTGCACCAATTGGATTATCTACAAGCTCGAAAATCAAGTCTCCCGCATCCATTGCAAAACGAGGATAAACAGTCGCTTGCAATCTAGCGAAACCAGTTACAACAGTTGCCGTTCTATCTAGCACTGTTATCTCTGTTACATTAGAAGGATATACTATATTTATCTCGTGTACAGCACTAACGCTACCCGCCGTTGCAGCAACAGTAAATGTCCCTTTTGTCGTAGCAGTAAAAATTCCGTTACCTCTACCTATTGATGCGCCAGCTCTAACATCACTTGCGCTAATCGAAAAAACAACTTCACAAGTTGCATTTGATGGATAAAGCACTACACCAAATACAATATTTTCTCCTGCATAACTTGTCTGTGGTGCGTTAATGCTTATAGATTGCGCTACAATCACTTCTGTTTGGCTGCCTCCTTTGCTATAGCCACAGCCAGTCAGAGCCACAACAAAAGCCAACGACATTGCTATAGATAATACTATAGCTAAAATTTTCTTTTTCATTTTAATTTTTCCTTTCTTTACAAGCCATTAGTGGCAAGTTATCCACATTGTACATTTTTCTTTTCCGCCTAAAAAATTTTCAATTTTTTAGGCGATTGTGGATAAGTATAGTATAACTGCTGCTGCTGCTGCTGCTGCTGCTGCTGCTGCTGCTGCTGCTGCTGCTGCTGCTGCTTGTCCAGTGATTTTTTGTGTTTTTTGCAACTTTTTTAGGTTTTTGCGATTTTTGCAAAAGAAAGTTATCCACAATGCAATTACTAAAAAGAGGAGTGCTAAATTTATGGGATTTTCAAAAAACGCCTTGTCGCCCGTCATTGCGAGCAATAGCGAAGCAATCCAGAATACTAGAATAACAAATCCTCGAATAAAGAGAACTATATTTGCTGATTTTCTGGATTGCTTCGCATTCGCTCGCAATGACGGGCGACAAAAAACCCACAAATTCAGCACTCCCCAAAAAACCAATTTCTAAAACTGCAAAACAACTCTTGACAGCGATTTTTAATTTGTGGTACAATTAGATTATAAATAAAGATATAGACTATATTGTCTTAAACGGAGAACATACATATGAAACTTATTTGCAACGGAAACGACTTATCCATCGCTGTAGGACAAGTGTCTAAAGCGGCAAGTCAAAAAAATACTACACCTATTTTAGAAGGTGTACTACTAAAAGCGACAAAGGGTACGCTTACCCTTACCGCTACCGATTTAGAAAATGCTATTGAAAAAACAATTGCCGCAGATGTAAAAATTGAAGGCAGCGTTGTTGTGCCTAGCAAAATTTTTAGCGAGTTTGTAAAAAAACTTGCTAGCGAACAAATCGAACTAACTCTTGTTGACAGCAAGCTAAAAATCAAATACGGCGATAGCGAGGGTTATTTGCAAACTCTTAATGCAGACGAATTCCCGCCTATTAAAGAGCTTACGAACTCTGAAACATTTAGCATTGTTAGAGGCGAATTCAAAGACCTTATAAATAAAATTGCTTTTAGCGTTTCACTTGACGATAGTCGCCCTATCCTAAAGGGTGTTCTGCTTGAGGTTAGCGACATAACTCTAACAGGTGTTGCACTTGACGGTTACCGCTTAGCTAAATGTACAAAACCAATCGAAAAAACTTCTGCTATGATGCAAGCAATAGTACCATCTCGCTGCATAAACGAAATAGCTAGGCTACTTGACGATAGCACAAATCTAGTCGAAGTTTCTATCCAAAAAAATTATCTAGTAGTAAACCTTGACCACACTAAAATTACCACTCGCCTACTAGACGGCGACTTTATAAACTATCGTCAAATTATCCCAACAGACTTTAAGACTTCTATCACTATCCCCAAAGAACTTTTCGAGTCAGGTATCGAACGCGCAATGCTACTAGCAAGGTCAGAAAAAACAAACCTAGTAAAATTTGATATTAGAGAAGACATTCTTAAAATTGAGTCAAATTCAGAACTAGGCAACTTATCCGAAAAAGTCCCAATCCGCCACAACGGCGAAGATCTAGCTATTGCCTTTAATGCAAAATATTATATGGACATATTGCGTTTTGTAAATGTAGACCATGTACTACTAAAACTATCAAGTCCCTCAAGCCCTTGTATCCTAGTACCCTCTGGCACCGCCGAAGAAGAATTTTTATATCTAATCTTACCGGTAAGATTGATGTCGTAAAAAATTCAATTGTACTAAATAAAAAGCTAAGTATACATCAATGTTTTACTTAGCTTTTTATTTTAACCACTACTTTATGTCCACAAATTCAACACTCCTTTTTATTCTAACTTTTATTTTTGAACATCTTTACAACTCTCTGCCAATTAAATAATCCGCCGTACAATCAAGTGCGTCAGCGAGACGAAACAAGTTTTCTATATTTGGAATATGTACACCCGCTAGCCAGTGATGAAGAGTAACAGTATCAATTTTGCCGTTTTTTGATAAGCGATAAGCTGTGATTTTTTTATCTTTCAAAATCTTGGCATAACAAAAAACTCTAAAACTAGAAAATTCCAAACTTAGAATTTTTCTCTTTGATCTTTTTTCCACTTTCATTAAATACTCTCTTGTGGTTCGTCAATATTAAACTACTCTCACGATAAGTCGTCATCTTCTTGTAATACGCTATTATTTTTATCAATAAAGACACAATCATTTAGCACACTGCTGTCGCTGTTGCACCCTACAACGCAATCGCTATCGACTTCGCTAGGCTTTTCGTTTTCAGACTCTACATCGTTTGTACTATCTATCGGATATACATACTTCTTTTTGCAAAAAACAAATTCATGACACCATTTGAATTTTTTGTTACGCTTAAACTTGTTGGTAACGCGTGCCAAGAAGTCCCAAAATATAAATGTACCCATAGCTATTGCAGCACCCATCGCCCAACCTGCCAATACATCAGCTATATAATGAATTTCTATCAGCACTCTTTGAAAACCAATAACCGTTACAAGAGCAATACAAAAACTTGCAAGCGGTATTTTTATCGCCTTTCTATTTACATTGATAAACAACATAATTACTAAGCCAATATATAATGTTGCTGCCACCTGTGCATGCCCACTAGGAAAACTATACTCGCCCCAAAAACCGCCACCCATAGGCCTACTGCGCCTAAAAATAATTTTTAGGAGATTATTAAGAAGAGCACTCAATCCTGACGCTGCCGCAACCGGCAAACCATAATCACGACGCGTCCAGGGCAACGCGACTAAAATTGCCACTATAATAATTATAGAGCGCCTAACGCCTAAATCCGCAATGATTTGCATAGCTCTTCTGAATCTATAGCCACCTAAACCACGCATAGCATAATGCACCCTTGCTTCAAAATTATCCAGAACACCAGTTAACGCCAAAGTTGTTATAATCGCAAACACTACAAGCAACACAGCTATTGCTATAAGCTGATATTTATATTTCCTTAAATTTGACACCATACATATGATAACATGCACGACTTTATTACTCAATGCAATTAAATACATTTTGCATTTATTTTTACGGGCTGCTTGTTCACCACCACCTCAACAAAAACACATTGCATATCCTTACCTGCTGCAAAGGGCTACAAAATATGCACCGCATAAACTATAATCATAGCCGACTAGGCGATTTGGTTTTCTCTTGGGTAGAATTTTTTTACTATCTATGCTTCTGCTTATTAGACTTTTTTTTCCTAACCTAATAAACACTCAACACTGACACTAAAAACTTTTGCAAACATTTTTATTTCGATGTCAGTTACAAATCTCTTTCCGCACTCTATTATTTGTATTGCGTTTTTATCTAAGTCTATGCCCTCTAACTGCATTCTTTCTGCTAACTTTCGTTGAGAAAAATCTTCGCCAAACTTTTTACATAGATTTGAAATTTTATCTCCGCAGATATTATTTTTGTTTTCACTTTTATTTTTAAACATCTTTACAGTTCCCGACCAATCAAATAGTCCACCGTGCAATCAAGTGCATCAGCAAGGCGAAACAAGTTATCCATATATGGAACATAGTTACCCGAAAGCCAATAGTGAATACTACTTGCATCTATTTTACTTTTTTTACACAACCCATAAGCCGTTATTTTTCTCTCATTCAAAACAAACTTAAACCTTTCACCGAACGCTGGCAAGTCAGGCTGAAAATTTTCAACCTTTTCAGCAGTAGTGCGACCAAAAAGAAATTCTAGCGAGCAATCAAAATAATTTGCTAAATTTACAGCAATAGCAATTGTAGGCACTCTTTCACCCTGCAAATATCGAAATAAAGTTGAACGACTAATGCCGATAAACACAGCAAGTTTTTCAACAGCTATTTCTTTTTCCAAAATAAACTCACGCAGTCTTTCAGCAAAATCTAAAGTATTACAATATATTCCCATAAAAAAATTATACAGGATATTGGCGACAACTTGTTGACCATATCCATTATCAAGAGATATAATGTATTTATACAAACAAAAAAAGGAAACACTTATATTATCATGCCCAACGACAACTACGACGACAAATATTACTATACGCCCAAAAAATGCGAATTTTCGATAACGGTAGCGGAGTTTGTCACATATATCATATATAATGGATTTGCTTGACGAACTTTTTGTTGCAAAAATTGATATGACCCAAAGCAACTACGCAAACGAAGCGGAACTAAAAGTTCGTTTTAGCAACAAGCAACGGTTTAAGATTTCCGTAGTCGAATCATTTGGATAATTGGTGCAATAAAAAAACTCTAAGGTTAGAGGGTTCTAAACTTAGAGTTTTATGTATTATGTTCACACGAAACGATGTTTGTTTCGGAACAAAGAATGTTTACAAAAGATAGTTTGAATAGGAAGTCTACGAGGAACTAAAGTAAAGGTGTCCCTGTGGGGTAATTTTGTTTGCCCAGACTTACCCAATCTGGGAACGATACATCAATCAAAAAGGTTATATGATAATCGCATTATGAAGATATGCCTCTCTAGTTGAGGCGCTCTTAAAGGAGGTGATCCAGCCGCACCTTCCGATACGGCTACCTTGTTACGACTTCACCCCAGTCATCGGTTTTACCTTAGGCAGCTGCCCCCTTGCGGTTAGCTCACTGACTTCGGGTACCCCCAACTCCCATGGCGTGACGGGCGGTGTGTACAAGACCCGGGAACGCATTCACCCCGACATTCTGATTCGGGATTACTAGCAACTCCTGCTTCATGAGGGCGGGTTGCAGCCCTCAATCCGAACTG
>Ga0123355_10003715_pt1 | contig 22023 bp, 20 predicted proteins | sample TergutEmb28metaG_3_FD_89872 | JGI IMG/M metagenome (GOLD analysis project Ga0123355, IMG submission 89872) | Embiratermes neotenicus P1 segment gut microbial communities from Petit-Saut dam, French Guiana - Emb289 P1 | ecosystem: Host-associated > Arthropoda: Insects > Digestive system > Gut ... | reverse complement strand
CGGTTTGGTTATCGTAGACGGTATTGTGCAGACAGCCGTATAAAATGGCGTCATAAAACGGAGCGGGGTCGGCGCATGATTGCAATTCAATCAATGCACTGCCTAAGCCACGCAAAAAATCGTTTCGGAAAGCTGTCTTTGTCACGCAGTCACCTCTTCAAACTCTCTGCACTGTCCACCACAAAACCAGACAGCACAGCGAATATTCCTATTGTCATGTATACTACCAAAAAAACACAGTCAAATCAAGCGCCCATACTCTCGCCGATCCATATGGGGTGGCACATTTCTTTTAGACACGCACAATCAGAGCCCCTAACTATTGAAATGCCAGGGGAGATATGGTAAAGTAATGAAAGCAAAATCCTGTCATATAATTAAATATTTTTTGATGAACGGGGGCAGACGATATGAACGACCTTCCGGTTTATCTTTTCCACCAGGGCACAAACTACCGCTCCTACGATTTTCTGGGCTGTCAGTTCCATGCGGAGCACAACACGGCGACCTTTCGGGTCTGGGCACCGGGAGCCGCGGCGATCCATTTGGTCGGGGACTTTAACGACTGGCGGGAGGACGCCTGTCCCATGCATCGTCTCTCCGACGACGGGATCTGGGAGGCAGTTCTGCCGGATATCCAGCCGGGGCAGCGGTATAAGTACCGGATCACCGCTGGGATGGGAGAAACCCTCCTCAAATCCGATCCCTTTGCCTTCCACGCCGAGACGGACGAGAAAACCGCGTCCATCGTCTGCGATCTAAGCGGATACCAGTGGGGCGATCAGGCATGGCAGGCGGCGAGAGGGGACGTGTACGACAAGCCGGTGAACATCTACGAGCTCCACCTGGGCTCCTGGATGCGGGCGGAGGACGGGGACGTGTTAAACTACGTCCAAATTGCGGAGCGGCTGATCCCCTACGTCAAGGAGATGCACTACACCCATGTAGAGCTCATGCCCGTGATGGAGCACCCCTACAGCGGCTCCTGGGGATACCAGGTGTGCGGATTTTTTGCGCCCACCTCCCGCCACGGGTCGCCCTTTGATCTCATGCGGTTTGTCGATCTCTGCCACCAGGCCGGGATCGGCGTGATTTTAGACTGGGTGCCGGCCCACTTCCCCAAGGATGCCCACGGATTATACGAGTTCGACGGCACCCCCCTCTACGAGTGCCACGGCATAGACCGGATGGAGCACCCGGAGTGGGGGACCCGCTGTTTTGATTACGGTCGATCCGAGGTGCAGTCTTTTCTCGTCTCCAACGCCATGTTCTGGCACGAGCTGTACCACATAGACGGCCTACGGGTGGATGCGGTCAGTTCCATGCTGTATTTGAACTACGGCCGGAAAGCGGGCCAGTGGCTGCCCAATACCTATGGCGGCAACGAAAATCTTGACGCGGTGGCTTTTTTGAAAAAGCTCAACCAGGCGGTGTTCCGCGCTTTCCCCCACTCCATGATGATTGCCGAGGAGTCCACGGCGTGGCCTCTGGTGACGAAACCGGCCCACGACGGGGGATTGGGGTTCAACTACAAGTGGAACATGGGCTGGATGAACGATATGCTGGAATACGTGAGCGTGGACCCCATCTACAGGAAAGATATCCACAACAAGATCACGTTTTCTTTTTATTACGCCTTTAGCGAAAATTTTATCCTGCCCATCTCCCACGATGAGGTGGTCCACGGCAAGCGGTCTCTGATTGATAAAATGCCGGGGGAGTACGAGATGAAGTTTGCCGGCCTCCGGGCCTTTCTCGGCTATATGATGACCCATCCCGGTAAAAAGCTCACCTTCATGGGGACGGAGTTCGGACAGTTCAAAGAGTGGGATTATAAATCCGCTCTGGACTGGTTCCTCTTGGACTACCCCATGCACAGCCAATTGAAGGCCTACGTTCAGGCATTAAACGCCTTCTATCTCCACACCCCCGCCCTGTGGGAGATCGACTTCTCCTGGGACGGGTTCGGCTGGATTTGCGACGGGGACAACGAGCAGAACATCATCGTGTTCACCCGCACAGATCGGCGGGGAGAGCGGATCATTGTCCTGTCCAATTTCGCCCCCGTGACCAGATATGACTACCGGATCGGCGTCCCGGCGCCGGGGGAGTATGAGGAGATTCTCAACTCCGACTTGTCGGAATACGGCGGATCGGGCGTGAGGAACGGGCGGCTCCGAACAGAGGAGATCCACATGCACGGCCTCCAGCAGAGCCTGTCTTTGACCGTCCCGCCCCTGGCGACGATTTGCCTTCGCCTGGCACAAAGTGAGGGGAGCTAACCGCCGGAGGTCCGGCGTCCAAGCATTTTTGCGCAGCAAAAATCTTGATACCGGCGGGGCTTTGCCTCGCCGAGGAGATAAAATAAAAAGGGGTCCCCGGGGGACTTGTCCCGTGGGGAAAAAGAGAGGAGAGATAGGGTATGAGCAAGATGAATCAGAGCAAAGAGTGCATCGCCATGCTCTTAGCCGGGGGCCGGGGGTCCCGGTTGGGGGCGTTGACGGAGGATATTGCAAAACCTGCCGTCACCTTCGGCGGGAAGTTCCGGATCATCGACTTCCCCCTGACCAACTGTGTCCGCTCCGGGATCGACACCGTGGGGGTCATGACCCAGTATCAACCCCTCCTGCTCCACGACTACATCGGGAAAGGCCAGGACTGGGATCTGGACCTGCTCTACGGCGGCGTATCCATCTTAGCGCCCCACGCCGCGTGGTACACGGGGACGGCCAACGCCGTGTATCAGAACGAGAATTTCATCGAGACCTACAGTCCGGAGTGCCTGTTGGTCCTAGCGGCGGATCACGTCTATAAGATGGACTACTCTGTGATGCTGGACTACCACAAAAAAGTCAACGCCGACTGTACCATTGCCGTAATCGAAGTCCCCCTCAAGGACGCCTCCCGGTTCGGGATATTAAACACCGCCCCGGACGACAGCGTGGTGGAATTTGACGAAAAACCGGAAAAGCCAAAAAATAATCTGGCCTCCATGGGGATATACATCTTCGAGTGGGACGTGTTGCAAAAATATCTGGCCGCGGACGACAAAGACCCGGATTCCGAACACGATTTCGGCAAAAACATTCTGCCCAACATGCTAAAAGACGGCCGCCGGCTCTTCGCCTACCGGTTCGACGGATACTGGAAAGACGTGGGGACGGAAGAGAGTTTATGGCAGGCCAATATGGACCTGCTGGACGATATGCACCTGGGATTCAAAAACTGGCACATCCTCTCCCGGAGCGGCGGGCGGGCGCCCCATTTCATCGCCCCTACGGGCAGCATCCGCAACACGCTGATTACCGAGGGGTGCGAGATATACGGAAGCGTGGAGAACAGCGTGTTGTCTGAAGGCGTCGTAGTGGAAAAAGGCGCTGTCGTAAAGGACAGCGTGATTATGGAAAAGGCCTATATCGGCAAAAACGCGACGGTACAGTACGCGATTTTAGACGAGGACACAATCGTAGAAGAAAACGCAACCGTGGGGCAGCCGAAAGAACAGGGCGGCAAGCTGGTCCTGATCTCCCGGGGCTCCGTCATTGGAAGGGAGGCGTAACAATGCCAATGTACACAGGACTTTGTCTTTCCGACCCCCATCCGGACTACTTTAGTGACGGCAGCGGACTGCGCACCCTGTCCGCCACCCGTTTTGCGGGTAGATACCGGGTTGTGGATTTTATGCTCTCCAACATGGTCAACGCCGGGATTTACGACATCGGCATGATTTTAAACAGCCACTACCAGTCCCTCATCGGCCACATCGGTATGGGGAAAGAGTGGGGACTGGCGAGAAAGAGCGGCGGCATCACCTTTTTCCCGCCCTATCTGACCGATGAGCGCCAGAGTGTAAACAGTGAGATTGACGGCCCCCTCCAGCGGGCTGTACAATCTCTCTCCGCGGCGAAAACAGAGTATATTGTCCTGGTGGACAGCAGTATGATCTACAACATGGACTACCGCCGCGCCATGGAGGCCCACAGGAGCAGCGGGGCGGACGTGACGGCCATTTACTCCAAAAAGAAGCTGGATCCCGGCTGTTGCGAAAACACCGTGGTATTTGACATCTTAAACGGCCAGCGTGTGGTGGGCGTCGGTCTGGCGTCAGATTCCCATGGGACAGAGCAACGCAACGTGTCTCTGGGCGCGTATATTATGCAGAAGAAGATATTTCTACAACTGGTGGCCGGGGAGAAAAACTGCGGAATGCTCCGGTTCTCCCGGACACTCCTGGCAGAGGCCCTGGGCCGTCTGCGGGTGCTCGCCTATGAGTTCAAGGGCTATTCGGCGCAAATTTGCTCGGTGGAGACGTTTTTTCAGCACAATATGGAGATGCTGGACAGTGAAAAACGAAACGCCCTCTTCAATTTTGAAAACCGGCGCATCTTCACCAGCCGGCGGGACACCTTGCCCACAAAATACGGCCAGTCAGCGGAGATCACAAACTCCATCATCGCCGACGGCTGCCAGATCGAAGGGACCGTAATCAACAGCGTCATCTGCAGAAACGTACTGATTAAGCCCGGTGCAGTTGTAAAAGATTGCATCTTACAGGGTGGCACTGTGGTGGAGAAACACGCGGAACTGGGCTGGATTATCACGGACCGCTCTGTCATTATCTCCGAAAACCGCAAGTTGATCGGCGCAAATACATATCCGGCACATATCGCCCGGGAGCGGGTGATCTAATATCATGGGGGTGGATGTGATGAACAAAAACAAAAGCGGAAAAAAGATTCTCTTTGCCGTCTCCGAGGCGGTTCCCTTTCTTGCCACAGGGGGCATGGGACAGGTGGCCGGCGCCCTCACAGGCGCTTTGGCGGGGCTGCGTCCAGACTATGACATCCGCGTGGTCATGCCCCTCTACGCCGCATTTCGCGCCCAGTACGAGCCCGGTATGAAGCTGATCGGGGAGACCACGGTACAGCTGGCCTGGCGCAACCAGCACTGCGGTGTATTCGAGTTGAAACACGGTGCCGTCACCTACTATTTCGTAGACAACCGGGACTATTTCGACCGCCCCCGGGCCTACGGCTATTTCGATGACGGGGAGCGGTTTGCCTACTTCTCAAAAGCCGTGTTTTCCGTGATGGAACTGACGGGTTTTACCCCCGATATCATCCACGCCCACGACTGGCAGACGGCCCTTGTGCCCATCTACATGAAGACCCGTCTGGCAGGCGAGTGTGCCGACATGAGATCGGTTTTCACTATCCACAACTTAGAATACCAGGGCCAGTTTGCGTGGAACACTCTGGAAGATATATTTGAACTGCGGCCGGAGGAGGCCGGACTTGTGGAGTACAACGGGTGTATCAACCTGGTCAAAGGTGCCATCGTGTGCGCCGACTGGCTCACCACGGTCAGCCCCTCCTACGCAGAGGAGATCCAGAGCGGCGGCGGATATGGCTTAGATGCCATATTGCGGGAAAACGCCGGGAAACTCTCCGGTATCATCAACGGCATCGACTACGGGGCCTATAACCCCGAGACAGACCCGCTTTTGGCGAAGAACTACACAGTGGACGCGTTAGAAGACAAGGTCGCCAATAAGATGAAGCTCCAGACTCTGTTCGGCCTGCCCAAAGCGCCGTGTAAGATGGTGATCGGCCTGGTCTCCCGCCTCGTACCCCACAAGGGGATCGACCTGGTTACCCACATCATGGATGATCTGCTGGGGCTGGACATCCAGTTTGTGCTCCTGGGTACGGGGGATCACGCCTACGAATTGTTCTTCACCGAAAAGGCGGTCTCCCATCCCGACAAGGTGGGGGTGAACATCGTGTTCAACCCGGAACTGGCCGCAATGCTTTACGCCGGGGCAGACGTGATCCTCATGCCCTCCAAGAGCGAACCCTGCGGCCTGGTACAGATGATCGCCTGCCGCTACGGCGCGATTCCCATTGTCCGCAAGACCGGGGGATTGGGCGACACCATCCGGGACTGCCGCGCAGGTGACGGAAACGGATTCCTGTTCGAGGAGTACAACGCCGACCTGCTCCTGGACACAATCGTCCAGGCATTGAACCTGTATAAATATCATGAAGACGATTGGAAGAATCTAATCCGCCAGGCCATGCAGAGCGATTTTAGCTGGGACAACTCCGCACGGGCCTATGGGGAAATCTATGAGCGCTTCCAGGACGGTATTTAATGTTTATTTTTGATCCATTTGACGCCTATTTCAGGTCGCCGACAGGGGCATTGACCGCCTATAACGGCCTACAATTGAGGATAAAACTCCGCCGCGGCGAGACTTTTGGCGCATGGGTCTGCTGGCAAGCAGACGGCGGCGAAATGCAAAAGACCCCCATGGAATTTCAAGGCGTGTCCGGCAGTTATGATATCTACGGGTGCGAACTTGAGTTCAAAACCCCCGGTCTGTACTGGTATCATTTCCTGATCCAGACGGTCCATGACGGATGTCTTACCGTCCCGGAGAAGGGGGCGGATAACGCCTTCCAAATCACGGTATACGGGGACGTCCAGCCCACCCGGGACTGGATCCGGGGCGGGGTGATCTACCACATCTTCGTGGACAGATTCCGCCGCAGTGACCGGTCCTACGCCCTGCGCCCAGGCGCTATCTACCGAACGGACTGGGGCGGTTGCCCCACTTTTCGGCCCGATGAACAGGGGATCGTACACAACAACGATTTCTTCGGCGGCAACCTGGACGGGATCATCGAAAAACTGCCCTATTTGGCGGAATTAGGCGTGACCTGCATCTACTTGAGTCCAATCTTCGATGCGGCCTCCAACCACAAGTACGACACGGGGGACTATATGGCCATCGACCCCGCTTTCGGCGGTGACGAGGCCTTTGCCCGCCTCTGTGCCGCCGCAAAAGAGCGGGGGATTCGCATCGTGCTAGACGGTGTGTTCAACCACGTAGGCGTTGACAGCCGTTACTTCAATCGGTACGGCAACTACGACTCCGTCGGGGCCTATCAGAGCCGGGAGTCGCCCTATTTTGACTGGTTCCATTTCCAGGAATGGCCGGACAAATACGATTCCTGGTGGGGGATTGAACTCCTCCCCGCCGTCAACGAGCAGAATCCGGCCTACATTGACTACATCTGCGGCCCAGACGGGGTAATCGCCCACTGGACGAAACAGGGCGTCTCCGGTTGGCGGCTGGACGTGGTGGACGAGCTGCCGGATGCGTTTCTGAACCCCCTCTGCGACGCCATGCGGCGGGAGAATTCCGATACGTTCATCGCCGGTGAGGTCTGGGAGGATGCGTCTAATAAGATCGCCTACGGCGTCCGGCGGCGGTATTTCCTCGGCGGGCAATTGGACAGTGTGACCAATTATCCCCTGAAAAATGCCATCATTGCCTATGTAAAGCACGGGGATACGGCTCAATTGGCGGGAGTGATGGATATGCTCTGTCAGAACTATCCGGAGCATGTGCTCCACGGGCTGATGAACGTTCTTGGTTCCCATGACACTATGCGGATATTGACCGTCCTGGGCGGAGCGCATCTGCCCCAGACAAAAGAGGAGATGGCGCATTACAAGCTGGATGAGGCCCAACTCCAGACGGCAAAGCGAAAGCTAAAGCAAGCCTCTCTTCTCCAGTACACCCTGCCCGGCACCCCCTGCCTCTACTACGGCGACGAGGCAGGCATGGAGGGCGGCGACGATCCCTTCTGCCGCTACTGCTACCCCTGGGGCGAGGAGGATCACGATTTGATCGCATGGTACGTGAATCTCGCCAAACTCCGCCGGGATCACCCAGCGTTGGGAGATGGGCGGTACGAACTCAAACAGGCCCGAAACGGCGTGTTCGCCTTCACCCGAGGCCAGGGGAGCGGGCAGATTCTTGTTGCGGTGAATGTATCGGATAGCGACGTCTCGCTTACGGTGGATGGGTTTGATTATGATCTGCTGGGTAGTGAATCTGTGGATCGGTTGGTTGTCAAAGCGGGGGGATTGGCTGTGCTTGGGGTGGGGTAGCCTCCCCCAGTCAGCTTCGCTGACAGCCCCCTCACAACGAGGGGGCCAGAGGTCAAGGGCAGTTGCCCAAAGCGTTCAAAAGCCTCCCTCAATTTGAGGGAGGTGGCAGGCGAAGCCTGACGGAGGGAGCTCCAGAGGAGGCCAAAGGAGCGGTTACACTATGCGGCAAGACCGAAAACATAACCCGGCACTTACGCCCCGTGCTCGGGAGCTCCGCAAGAATATGACCAAACAGGAGCGACGCTTGTGGTACGACTTTCTGCGCCAGTATCCTGTGAAAATTCTACGGCAAAAAGTAATCGGCGTATATATTGCCGATTTCTACTGTGCAAAAACAAAGCTTGTGATTGAACTGGACGGCAACCAGCATTTTACAGAGGAAGGAAAACAATACGATACCGAAAGAGAGCAATTTATGCAGAGCTTTGAAATCAAAACCATACGGTACACAAACTCAGAAATCGACAAACAGTTTGAGGCTGTCTGTGCCGATATAGATGCCCATATAAAAGACCAAGTGAAGTAGCCACTATACAAAACCGCACATGTCCCACGAAAGGAACTCACAACCATGAACCTACAAGACAAAAACGTATTCTCCCTGCTCTTCCTCGAAAAGCTAGAGGTCGCACGGGGGGTCTCCGTGGAGGAGGCCTCGGCGGAGGACTGCTATATTGCCCTGTCCTATCTGATCCGGGATCAGATTATGAAGCGGTGGGTGCAGACCAGCCGTGCCAATGATAAAAACAAGAAAAAGCAGGTGTATTATTTCTCCCTGGAATTTCTGTTGGGTAAAATGTTGGAGAACAACATCATGGCCCTGGGGCTAAAGGACGTCTGTCAAGAGACCCTGCAAAGTTTCGGATTCGACCTGGACGCCATCTGCGGTGTGGAGTTAGACCCCGGTTTGGGGAACGGCGGTTTGGGCAGGCTAGCCGCCTGCTTTATGGATTCCTTGGCCTTTTTGAAGATCCCCGGCCACGGGTGCAGTATCCGGTACAAATATGGGCTGTTTGAGCAGAAGATTATTGATGGCCACCAGGTGGAGTTGCCGGATAACTGGCTCCGCACCGAGGCGGTCTGGGAGGTCAAGCGGCCGGATAAGGCCGTGCTGGTCAAGTATTTCGGCAATATCCGAGAGGAAATCACTGCCGGGCGGCACTATTTCCACCACGAACACTTTGAACCGGTCATCGCCATGCCCTACGACGTCCCCATGGCGGGACACGACGGGGGAGATGTGAACACCCTCCGGCTGTGGAGTGCGGAATCCACCCACCAATTCGATTTCGGCTCCTTTTCCAGCGGGGATTATATTAACGCCGTGTCCCGGAAATATGCGGCGGAGGCCATCTCCGAAGTCCTCTATCCCGACGACTCCAACTATGAGAACCGCCTGCTCCGGTTGAAACAGCAGTATTTCTTCGTATCCGCCGGAGTGCAGGGGATCATCAGCCATTTCAAACGGCACTACGGGGATATCCGCACCCTGCCGGACTATGTGGCCATCCACATCAACGATACCCACCCGGCCCTGGCTATTCCGGAGCTTATGCGGATTTTAATGGACGAAGAACACCTGGACTGGGACGAGGCATGGGCTCTTACCGTGCGGACCATCTCCTACACCAACCACACCCTGCTGCCGGAGGCATTAGAGCGCTGGCCGGAGGATTTATTCTCCAAACTGCTCCCCCGGATATACATGATTGTCCAAGAGATCAACGAGCGGTTTTGTAGCTTGCTCTGGGAGAAGCTGGACGGGGATATGGACAAAATTGCAAATATGGCCATCGTGTCCCGCGGGGAGATTTCCATGGCCTATCTCGCCATTGTGGGGAGCCATGCCACAAACGGCGTAGCGAAAGTGCATAGCGAACTCTTAAAAAGCCAGTTGTTTTCCGATTTCTACGCCGTGTTCCCAGAGCGGTTCCACAACCAGACCAACGGCATCGCCCATCGGAGATGGGTGCAAAAGGGAAATCCCAGCTTATCAAAACTCATTTCCGACACCATCGGCCCGGATTGGATCAGGGAGCCGCTCAAGCTGGCCCGGCTAGATGAGATGGGAGCTGTCCGGAACAAGGCGTTTTTGGCAAAACTCCAAGAGATCAAGAGCGAGAACAAGTCTCGCTTGGCCAAGTTGATCCTAGACAACAACGGGATCACAATCAATCCCCGGTCGATTTTCGATATCCAGGTCAAGCGGATTCACGCCTATAAGCGCCAACTGCTCCTTTTGCTTTATATCATGGATTTATACTACGAAATCCAAGACAATCCGGGTCTGGATATGGTCCCACGGACGTTTATCCTGGCGGGGAAGGCGGCGCCCAGCTATCACTTCGCCAAGGAGATTATCAAGCTCACCTCCGTTGTGGCGGACAAAGTCAACAACAATCCCAGAGTGGGGGATCAGATCAAAGTCGTCTTTTTGGAGAACTATCGAGTCTCCCTGGCCGAGACCATCTTCCCGGCGGCGGATTTGAGCGAGCAGATCTCCACGGCGGGGATGGAGGCCTCCGGCACGGGGAACATGAAGTTCATGATGAACGGGGCCGTGACCGTCGGCACCCACGACGGGGCCAATATTGAGATTTTTGACGCGGTGGGTGTGGGGAACTACATCGACTTCGGCCTCACGGTGCCTGAAGTACTGGAACTTCGCAGGAGCGGGCGCTATAATAGCAGGATATTTCTCAATAATCATCCTCGACTGGGGCGGACTATCTATGATCTAATCAACAGCCAGAGCAAAACGGGGGGCCTGGCCTTTCCTCATATATACGACTCCCTCACCGGGCAAAATGACCCCTTCCTCGTCCTGTTGGACTTTGACTCTTATGTAGACGCCCAGAAACGGGCCGACCTGCTCTATCGGGATACGGATCAGTGGTCGCAGATGGCGGCCATGAACATTGCCCACTCCGGCGGCTTCGCCAGTGACGAGGTGATCCGGCGATACGCCAAGGAGATATGGCACGTTTAATGGGAAATAGCGCCGTGGCGTGTCTGGCGGTGTTCTGTTCGCTGTTTTTCGGGCATCGGACGCTGTATAATGAGCGGAATCAGATGATGGTGTAGGGCTTCGTGTGAATGATATTTATATACGGCGGGGGTGACTCGTGAAATATCAAGATATTATACACTATGCCCTAAATAAAAGAGGTGCCTATGAAACGTATCCCTTTGGTCCTGTTCCCATCTGCGTAAAAGTGTGTAACAGAATTTTTCTACAGGGATACTGGACGGATAAGAAGAAAATGATGACTGTGAAATGCGATATGATGACGGGAGATTTTTATCGGAATCTTTTCCCCGAGGCAGTCGTTCGCGGATATCATTGTCCGCCTGTACAACAACCGTATTGGAATACGGTTTATCTTGAAAAAGATGTTCCGGATCATGAAATTTATAACATGATAGATCACGCTTATGAGGTTGTAGTCAATAAGCTATCTCTAAAAAAGCGGATAGAACTAGAGAGACAATAGTTGCCTTTCTGAATAAGCAAACCCCATAAGACAGGGTAATTTCAGCCCTAGCTTATGGGGTTTCCCGTGTTTAAAAAATTTAGAGCACTCTTATCCTACGGCGTGCGAAACCCAAAGGTCGTGGTGGACAGATATACCTCCCCGGGCCGTACTACGGGCGAGGGAAATGCCGGGATGTTGGGGGAGTCGGGGAAGTGTTGGGTCTCCAGGCAGAGGCCTTCATACTGAACAAAAGATTCCTTGAGGAAAGACCCGGTGTAGAGCTGAATCCCCGGCTTGTCGGTGAACACGTCCATGACGAGATTTCCATCCGGAGCCACCAGGGTGGCCGCAGGGCCGGGGGCGTCTGTCAGGGCAAAGTTGTGATCGTAGTGCTGGGCCACGGAGCGCATGGTGCGGAAGTCGAACGCCGTTCCCGTCACCGGGGCGACCTCTCCCGTGGGGAGGGAGGCATTATCTACGGGCGTGTATCCGTCCGCCCGGAGTTGTAATTGATGGGAGAGGATGGTATCCTCTGTGCCCAGGTTAAAATAGCTGTGCTGGGTCATATTGAGTACCGTGGGCCGATCCGTCTCGGCCCGGTAGGTGACGCCAAGGGTCATAGGGTCCTGCCAGAAGAACCGGACAGAGACATCCACACTGCCGGGATAGCCGCCCTCGCCGTCGGGACTACGGTAGGTGAGCACCAGGGCGTCCCCGTCTTGCGCATAGTCGTACACCACCGTGTGCCAGCCGGAAAATCCGCCGTGGAGGTTATTTTCGCCCTCGTTTTTTTCCAGGGGATAGCGTACATTGTCCAGGGTGAACTGTGCGTCCTTAATCCGGTTGGCGTAGGGGCCGATTGTCATACCGATAAAGAAGGCACCTGCGGCGTACTCCGCCGGGGTATCGTATCCCAACACCACTTGACGGCGGGTTCCATCGGCCAGGGGGATAGTGAGGGAGCGGATGATCCCCCCGAAGTTGGATATCTCCGCCACCGCCCCGGCGGGGCTGGTCAGGGTGATGAGATCAGCCGACCGGCCGTCGGGGAGGTTGCCCCAGAATTTTGTGTTATACATGCGTGTGTCCCTCCATGTTGTTTCTATTTTGTAGGGCCGGATGGCAATCCGTCCGTTGCTTGTCGTTCATCCACGCAATTTTACCACATCCCTACCCAAACCGCCAGTACAACTTTTTTGTTCATTCTGCACTGAAAAACAAGACCCTATTTGGCGCCGCCAAACAGAGTCTTGCCGTTTCTAAGCAAATCTCTACAACACCCCAACCGTGAGTAGCAGTGCCGCAAAGAACACGCCGATGCACACGCATACGCCACGGAAACCCAGTTCAAACCGGCCCATACGTTTGAGTAAATCGCTGGTGTTTACGAAATACTTGAAGATAAAGAACCCTGCGACCAAGCTCACAAAGAAGATTCCGGCCTTTTCCAGATACCCCAGCGCATCAATGTATACGGTGGCGTTGAACAGGAATCGGATGGACTGGAGGCCAAAGATACCTGTGATGAAACAGAGCGCCCCCAGGATAAAAGTAGAAACTTGCTGTTCAACGGGAATCTTTACGTCCGCTTTCGGTTCAGTATCGGACTTTCCGAAGAGTATAGTGGAGTATTTGATAAAAGTAATAATCGTTCCCAAACTCAAGAAGGTCAGGATCCAGTTCATCTGTGTGGTGGTATCAGATACCATGAAATATTTCGAGATGCTGCCGTTGAAAAACGGTGCACCGATCATGCCTAGAATCGCAATGAGGGTCGCAATGCCCATCACGGGATAGCGCCGCAACACGCCCCGGATTTGATAGACATTCCGTGTCCCATAGGCTTTCGCAATTGCGCCTGCGCCGAGGAAGAGGCCGCCTTTGAACAGGGCATGGTTGACAATGTGATACATGCCGCCGATATGGGAATAGTAGGAACCCATGCTCAAAGCGGTAAAAATCAAGCCGATTTGGGAAACGGTAGAATAGGCGAGGATGAGCTTGATGTCCGATTGGGACATGGCCATAGTAAACCCGACTACCGCTGTGATAATTCCGATGACGAGGAAGAACTCGTGAGAGGCCACGGCGGAAAACATGTCCTGCATACGTAGGAAGAGATAGATCGTACATTTGATGTGCAGCCCGGACAAAATCGCCGAGACGGCGGAGGGGGCCGCCGGGGAGCCGTGGGCTTTGGGTAACCAACTGAACAGGGGGAGGAGGGCGCATTTAAATGCGATAGAGGTCATCATAAGTGCATAGGGTAACAACTGGGATGCCCTGTCCACATTGGCGAGAGCCAGTTTCGCTACCTCCATGTCCATAGTTCCGGCCATCCGATAGAGATAGCCCAGACCGAAGAGATAGAATTTGATGGCGAGGACGTTTAGCATTAGATAGAGCATGCCGTCGTACATGGAGCGCTTGTCTCGGTTGAACATGATCAGGATTGCAACGACAATAGTGACGACTTCAATGAGTACAAATGCGTTAAAGAGATCCCGGGTGAGGAAAATGCCCACGAGGGCACCCTGCCAGAGAAACATGAGAAACCAGAACAAGCGGCTGTCGCGCTCGCGGAAGCTGTAGATTGATGCAATCAAGAAGAAAATCGCAGTGATCAGAATAAAAACAGTCGATACGTTGTCCGCTCGGAGGACAATGCCCAAGACGCTCTCATAACCGCCGATGGTGGTAAGGATTTCTCCTTGTCGGCTCAATGTAAACAAATAGTAGGAGGCGCCGGCAAAGCCAGCTTGGAAGATAATCGCAATCGCTCTACCCGCCTTCACGTGAGAGAGCATGAATAGAAGCACGGCGATTAAGATGGGGACAATGATAAAGTAGGTAAGCATAGTTTACGACTCCAAGATATTCTGATTAATAATAGTATTGCACAATCCCAACGGTGAGTAGCAGTGCTGCGAAAAACGCCCCGATACAGGCACATGCGCCTCGAAAACTCAGTTCAAAACGACCCAACTGCTTAAGTAGCTTACTGGTTTTTACATAGTACTTAAAGATGAAGAATCCGATAATTACACTGGCAAAGAAGATTCCGGCCTTCTCAAGGTAGCCAAGCGGATCAACAGTGACAGGGGTATTGAATAGGAATTGGACGGACTGGACACCGAAAACACCTGTGACGAAACACATGGCCCCCAGAACGAAGGCGGCCGCCTGTTGTTCAGCGGGAATCTTCACGTCCGGCGCCGGTTCTGCGTCGGATTTTCCAAAGAGCATAGTGCCGTATTTGATGAATGAGATGATCGTCCCCAGGCTCATAAAGATCAGGATCCAGTTCATTTGAGAGTCTGCTCCGACAGACATGAAGTATTTTGAGATGCTACCGTTGAAAAGCGGAGCGCCGGTGATACCTAAAATCGCCATAAGGGTTGCAATACCCACTACGGGATACCGGCGCAACAGGCCACGGATTTGATAGACATCCCGTGTCCCATAGGCCTTTATGATTGATCCTGCACTGAGGAAGAGGGCACCCTTGAACAGGGCGTGGTTCACAATGTGGTACATGCCACCGATATGGGAATAATAGGAGCCCATGCTGAGACCTGCGAAAATCAGGCCCACCTGAGAGATAGTGTGATAGGCGAGGATAAGCTTGATGTCTGATTGAGCCATAGCCATGAGGAATCCGACAATGCCTGTGAGGATTCCAATGACGAGGAAGAACTCATAAGCGGATACCAAGGGAGAAAACATCTCCTGCATCCGCAGAAAAAGGTAGATAGTACATTTAATGTGTAACCCGGACAGAACCGCCGAGACGGCGGAGGGGGCCGCAGCCGAGCCGTGGGCTTTGGGAAGCCAACTGAACATAGGGAGGAGCGCACACTTTAGGGCGATGGCTGTCATCATGAGTGCATAGGGTAGCACCAATTCAGACCGCTCCATGTCGGCAAGGACTTCGGTTGCGATAACAATATCCAAAGTTCCGGTCATCCGGTAAAGATATCCCAAGCCGAGGAGGTAAAATTTGATGACAAATACATTTAACATCAGATAGAACATGCCGTCGTACATGGAGCGCTTTTCCCGGTTGAACATGATCAAGATCGCAACGACAACAGTGATGACCTCGATTAGAACAAATGCGTTAAAGAGGTCTCGGGTGAGAAAAATACCGACCAAAGCTCCCTGCCAGAGAAACATGAGGAACCAGAACAGACGGCCGTCACGTTCACGGAAGCTGTAGATTGTCGCAACTAAGAAGAAGATGGCCGTGAGGAGTACAAAGGACGCTGCCATCGTGTCCTCACGCAGGTAAATACCCAAAATACTGTCATAGCCGCCAATATTAGTGACAATTTCTTCCTGGCGGGTCAGGGTGAACACGTAGTAGACGGCCCCTACGAAGCCGGCTTGGAAGATAATCGCAATGGCCCGTCCCTTTTTCCCGCAGGCGAGCATATATAAGAATACAGCGATTATAATGGGGATCAGAATGAAGTAGGTAAGCATATCTGTAACTCCAATCTATGACTCCAAGCTTTTCTGTCGAAGAATATCCCAGTTTGCGGACTTGTGCTTCCGGAGCAATGTGATTAGCATGGTGATATTGACCGCCGTAACGGCGAGGCCGATGACGATGGTCGTGATCATGAGCGCCTGGGGCAGGGGATCCGCCACCTGGCCCGGGACCAGGTCTGCCCCGATGGGGGCCAGAATGCCGATGGTGTAGCCGATGCTCAAGAAGAACATAATCACAGCCATCTCCATGACCCAGAGGAACACGATGGATTTGATTACGTTTGTCGTCGTAATCAGTCCGTAAAAACCGAGGAAAAATACGAGGATGCAAATCAGTTCTATTAAATCGGTATTCATTGGCTACCTCCTCTCAATGGCGACGAAACGATAAAACAGTACGATACACGCACAGGCGACTTTTAGGCCGATTAAGATGTTCATCAGGATGAGATATGATTCCTGGTACAGGCGTAAATATTCCAGTGGGACAAAGGTGCCCGCGCCCAGGAAGACGCCGAATACGGCGATGGCGACGGCGGTCATAAAGAGAACTTCTTCTAGGCGGATGATCTTTTTCACAGGGATATCATAGATGTTGTAAATCATATATCTGCAGATGAAGAAGGCCGCCACGGCGACGCCGCCCTGGAATCCGCCGCCGGGTGAAATGTGGCCGTTCATGACGAGATATACGCCAAATACGAGTAGGATCGGCGCAATGATGCGGATGGTGAAAACGGCCAAGCCATCTCGTTCGATATCGCTGTGTTCGCCATCTGGGACAGTCATCTCTGTAAATGCGGACATATGGGAGACTGCTACAATGGCGATAACGAGGACAAGGGCCTCAAATAGAGTGTCATAGACACGATATGCCAGGTAGATAGAGGTCACCGCGTTCACGCCGCCTACGTCCTGGGCGAAACGGGTGATGTATAGATCTTTCAGATACGTGCTGACCTCGGGGCCGGGACGAAAGAATATAAATAGGACAAACAGGGGCACAACGAGGAGCAGGGGCAACACATATTTTTTGGCCGCCGCCATCTTGGAGACCTCTTTCTTTTCCGGTTCTCCCTCGCCGTCGGCTTTTAAGCGAAAGTGCCTTTCAAAGCAGATGACAAAAAAGATGGTGGAAAAGGTACTGATCGCGGCTTCCGCCATGGCCACGTCGGGGGAGCCCAATAGGAAAAAGCTCAACGCCGTGACCAGAGAGAAGATGGCAAAGTAAATGATGATTCGGATTCCTCTGCGTTCCGGGATAATGATGGCCGCGAGGAATATCCAGAGAACAAGTATTGCGTATATCATACAACTATCCTCATTTTTATTCGCCGCTCATGTAGGCAGAGCGGGAGAGAATGTGGGCAACCAACGGGTTGAGTATGAGCAAGATAACAATGATTAACACGATCTTTGCAGAGAAGAAGCTGATGCCGTGCCGAACCACAAGACCCAGAAGCAGCGTGAGCATCCCCACGGTATCAATCTTAGACGATATGAGGATCCTGGGATAAAAGTGCTTGAACTTTAACAGGCCCAACGTACCCAGGAGCATGAGGAGCGCCCCGGCGACGATCAAAACGCTTCCTGCGATTTCTAATATACCCGCCATATGCTTTTCCCCTCCTTTTTCTCATCTTGTTTCTGCTTTTGCTCCTTTTTGGAGAAGAAGAGTGCGATAAAGATTGTCCCGATAAATCCGGAGAGGGTATAAATAATGGCCGCATCCAATAAGAAGGCGGACTCGTAAATGGATGCAAACAAAATAATGATGATCGTAACTTTGACGGCAATCAGATTAATTGCAAGCAACCTGTCCCAAATGGAGGGACCCGTTACAACCACAGACATATACAGGACCGAAAGTGCAACCATGCACCACATAGTACCCCATAATACAGCCATACGACATTTCCTTTCGCGAGTAGAACACATTCTATCTATAAGATCAAGGCGTTTTTGCGATGCGTGCTCACTTTTGTGCTTTTTGCAGTTGGGCCTCCAGCCAGTCAAAGCCGACGACCTCCTCGCGGGCATTCTGAATCTCGTCCGGGTCGCCTTGTTTGCGGAGCCAGAGCACCGTCAAGGCTTTATCCTTTGCGTCGAGCATGACGGAACCGGGGGTCAAGGTGAGGGTGTCGCCCAGGATATCGATCAGTGTCTCGCTGGAAAGAGTTGTCTCCACCTCTACGATATCCACCCGGGCGCCTTTGAAAACGACCTCAATAACATAGATGGCACACTTGAATATTTGACCGACCATCTGGAAGGGGAAGAGGATTAGTTTAAAGAAATTCACATCTTCCGCCTTTTTAAGCGGCAGGAACTTGTTGAAGAAAAATGTGCAGGCAATGCTAATCACAAGGCCCTGTACAAGGACCCAGACACCGATGCTCTCTCGCAGGATAATCCACAAAGCAAGTAATCCCAGTGTAATCAATAGGTTTCTTACGTTCACACATCTCACCTCCCGCGCTATCTGCGGATATGAATTTATATCAGAATTATATCTACGCATCATACAGAAAATTCGGGCGTTCGTCAATGACGTATTTGTAGATTTTTGCGCGAAGAATTTGTTGAAAAGCACTGAAATGTAGAATGTCATACAAAAATGGAAGTTACATCCATTACATTATCGCCGTATCATGTAATTGCATGGCATTACTGGTGTGATTGACACCTGTGACAAAAAATATTTGATAACTATAGAATTTCCTGTTGACAATTTGAAATATGATGATATTCTGTATTAGAGCGACATGCGTTGCGGTCGATTTCAAAAAGTGCAAAAAGTGAAGGAGATGTTGGATATGCTAACAGCGAATAGCACAGACAAAAAGGCCACATTTAAGGTTGCATTTCTCACGGCGGCGTCCATATTCGTTATGGGGTACTTAAACGGATTGGCACTAAACACAGAAGACCTAGGTGTCATGATCACGCCGCAGACCGGAAATGTAATTTGGATGGGGCTAAACACAGCGGCAGGAAATTGGGCCGGTCTTGTACAGAATTTGGGATTGTTCTTCGGGTTTATGGGCGGTGCCGTTTTGGCACTGTTCACGCAAAACAGTTTCAAGAACAAAACAGTACAATTCTTTTATAACTGGACCGTGTTCGCCCTACCCATCGTGCTGTATCCCTTTGTCCTGCAATATAACGTGCCTCCCGCCCTCTCGTTCCTCCTCTTAGGCCTTTCGGCGGGTGCGGCCCTTGGGTTCTTTAGAAAAATGTACCACATGGAAATCAACAACGCCATGGCGACGGGCAATGTCCGCTTTTTGGGCCTACATTTTGCCGGTGCGTTTATCAAGAGAAATAAAAAAGAAGTCTTTACGTTCTGGATCTTCTTTATCTGCGTATTTGCATTTGCAGGCGGTGCATTTCTCTATGCGATCTTTGCCGCGGCTGACGTCACTATTTTAAACATAGGGCTTCAGTACATCGCACTGGTTGTGTTCTGCATCATCCCGTATTTCTTTAATCCGAAGGCTGCTGCCTAGTAAAAAATAGGAACCGCCCGCTCAGCGGGCGGTTTTGTCAAACAAAAATTAAAATCTCATAAGTTTTTTGATTTCCCTATTTACAAAAGGGACAGGGGGCTGTAAAATAGGGATTGTCTATTCCCTCAATTAAGCGTTTTATCTCAAAATAATGTTATATATAGGCGATATGAAAGCCTACATATATAATAGGATCAAAACCTAAATTTTGAAAGGAGAACAACTATTATGAGCAAATATCAAGATCCAGCAGTAAAAGTAACCTGTCCAGACGAGGCGCTAAAGCTACTTAAAGAAGGCAACGCAAGATTTGTAGCCAACAATCTTGTTCCCACTGACTACCCTGCCGCGCTTGGTAAAACAGGTACCCAGCAGAGTCCCTTCGCCTCCGTTTTGACCTGCGCTGACAGCCGTTGCTCACCCGAGATTTATTTCGATCAAGGCATTGGAAACGTCTTTGTTTGCAGAAATGCCGGCAACTTTGCCGACAGAGAGGCCATTGGCTCTCTGCAGTTTGCCGCTAATGTTCTTGGTTCTCAAATCATTGTGGTTGTTGGCCACACCGGTTGCGGCGCTGTTAAAAACGCCCATGCCGGCACTGTTACCTCGCTTCCAGAACTTGATGGTATCCTGGCTGACCTCGGCCCGATTGTGAAAGCTTGCCCTGACTGGGAAAAAGACGGCGTTCCTGCCAACGTGAAAGCCCAAGTAGAAGCCCTTAAAAAAGCGCCTGGTATTTCCGTGCCTGTATACGGTGCAGAGTATGATATCGCCACCGGCGTGGTTAAGTTTTACGACTAATGCTAGAATTCTAAGTGAAAAGATCGCCTGCGGGCGGTTGCAAACAAAAAAGTCGCCCTCGGGCGACTTTTTTGCGCATTATCTGTTTTTTTGGGTTATCTCACACTATTTATAACAGATGCCCCAAGAAGATGCTGACAAAGACGAAGTAGATTAAAAGCCCCGCAATATCTTTGATTGATGTGATAATCGGCGCTGACCCTGCGGCTTGGTCTACGTTGAATTTGATCAGGACGTATGGAACTAAGAAGCCCAGCACCGAGGCCAGTGTCATCGTGACTACCAAGGCGAGGCCAACTGCCAACCCGACCATGGGTACGCCGTCCCAAAAAACACCGGCGAGTACAGCGGCGACTGCGCCGGAAATTGTTCCCACCAGCACACCCATGCTAAATCCAATGCCGATTTCTTTCAAAAAATGCTTCCAAAACTTATTTACTTGAATATGTCCAAGTGCCACACCCCGGGCAAACACAGTGGAGGACTGAGTGCCGACATTGCCGCCCATATCCATGATCAACGGGACAAATGCGAAAACGGCAGCGACCGACTCAAGAACCTCTTCAAAACCCTTAATTACTTGTGCGGCAAGGAGAGCCGCAACCAGTGTGATGAATAGGAACGGTAGTCGCACTTTCCAGATATCCCACAAACTGCCGCTTACGAGAACCTCGCTGCGGCTTGTCTCGCTCTTCGTAATATCCGCAAGGCCCGCCTGGTCAAAGATGTCTTCTGTGACTTCCTCTTCCAGGATATCTACGGCGTCGTCAATGGTGACGATACCGACCAGTCGGTCCTCTTTGTCTACAATGGGGAGCGCCAAGAGGTCCAGCTCTTGCAGGAGGTGTGCGACTTCCTCCTGATCGGTATCTGTAGACGCTTTGATGACCTGCTTGGACATGATATCTTCTATTTTGGAACTGCCGTCTGCGATGAGCAGTTCTTTTAATGTCAACACGCCCTCCAGTTTTCTGGAGGCGCTGGTGATATACAAGGTATAGATGGTCTCTTTGTCTTTCGCCTGTCTGCGGACGCGCTCTAAGGCCTGTTCCACGGTCATTTCTTTTTTCAGAGAGATGTATTCTGTGGTCATGATACGCCCGGCGGTTTCCGGCTCATAGCCCATGAGGAGATTCGTGATTTTCCGCTCCGCCGGAGAGAGGGAAGCGAGCAGCTTTTTTGCCACGGTTGCCGGGAGCTCATCCAGCAGTTTTACCCGGTCATCCGGGGCCAGTTCGTTCACAAACTCGATGGTTTTTTCGGCTGTAAAGGAGCGGAGCAAATTCTGCTGTTCATCGGTATCCAATTCCTCGAAAATAGATAGGGCACTGTTTTTCGTCAGCAGCCGGAACACGATGATTTGCTCTTTGGGGGACAGGTCGTGGAATGCATGTAAAATTTCCATATCCTCTGCGCTGTTCAGCGCAGCTTTTAGGGCTTCCATGTTTTTGGTCTCAATGAGAGATAAGATTTTTTCTTGTAGCATAGTGTACCTCCGGTGTTAGTTTAATCGTCGGCAAAATCGACCGGTTATATTCATCGCTCTACTACCGTCGGGATCCATTTTCTCACTCCTTTCTTTACGCAAAAATCCCTTGTCCAAAGGGATCAACCCGTGGCAAGGGAAAAGCACGAAAATATGCAATCACAAAACGTGTAATCACATCACCGTTTGAGCTTTAGCTTCACAGGGCTTGTCATTGCATTAGACTATGCCTTGGTTTCGACATAGACTGATAACCAGCTCATAGTGTCTCCACTATTTTGCGGCAGCAACCCGT
>Ga0123355_10003714_pt1 | contig 22024 bp, 17 predicted proteins | sample TergutEmb28metaG_3_FD_89872 | JGI IMG/M metagenome (GOLD analysis project Ga0123355, IMG submission 89872) | Embiratermes neotenicus P1 segment gut microbial communities from Petit-Saut dam, French Guiana - Emb289 P1 | ecosystem: Host-associated > Arthropoda: Insects > Digestive system > Gut ... | reverse complement strand
GCTAGTCTTTTTGCCGCGCTCCTGCGTCAGCACCTCCTTGCGGGCCTTCTTGGCCCGCCGCGTCGGTACTTCCTTGTTTCGCGACAAAAATCCTGCGCTTCTCACTCCGTTTTTCAGGTTCGATGACTATAAATTACCACTATCGTTTTATCCAGTCTTTTGACCAGCCATTATTTTTATACTGCTTGAAATACACACCCACATCATCAATAAAATTGAGAGCCAATGTGGTATGCAGACTGAGCTGGAATGTTTGCGGCAATGCTCGTGCCTTTTGTATAGCAACCTCCGCGGTTATTTTGCCAACCATATATTCTTTTACAACATCGTAAACTTTGTCATCGGCAATTGGCCCCGACACCCAGTTATAATCATGCCTTGGCTCTATCTTCTCAGCGTTTTTGGCTTTTCGATACCTGTTTTGACAAATAAATTCGAGCCAATCTAAATCCGGTATATCGCTGAATCTTTTGCCGTGGATGCCAAACAGATCATTGTTGATTTCATAACGAAAGACCGTTGCCGTGCCACCGGATAAATCAAATTTATTCGCAGCCCACCTATATGCTGTATCCAGCTTGCCGGCCAAGTAAAAACCCTTGCCAAAGTCAGTTCTTGCCCGTCCCATATTCAAGTCTATAGCACCAATTTTCGCATTTGTTCCGTGATATAAAACCATCTATTCACCCGCTTTGCTCAGTTCATCTGCAAGCACTTCAGCCATGTATTCGTAACCTTGTGTATGCCAGATGGGATAGCCGGAAATAATACGCTGCGCTAATCCGCTGCGTTCAAGCAATTTGGCAGTTTCATCGATTGGTTTATCAAGCTCCTCCGATGTGTAGCGAACTACATTCGTGAACCATAACGCTTTATCGGTTGCGGTTGGTGCATTACTGTCGAATACAAATAAATCATCTATGCCACAATCCAGACAGGAGGCCAATTTATGCGCCAAAGAAATATGGATGTCTTGATTCTCTGTTTCAATGGCATAAATCGTGCGTTTCGTTGTGCCAATTGCTTCAGCTAAAGCTGTTTGGGACATACAGCGCCTATTACGCATATCCTTCAGATTATTTTTCAACTTTTAAACACCTGCCTTAAAAAATAATAAATGATAAATGGGAAGTTATCTACTTATAGGGTAGCACGCTTCCCATATCGTTGTCAATGAAAATTTCGCTGAAACGTTCGTCATGTTGTTCGATTTGCATTGCATAGAGCATTAAACGATGAGATTATGATTGACGTATACGATTATCACTGCCAGCAGCCTATTGACAGTGCAAAAAAATAACTGTTTTTGTCGATGTTGCAAACAACAAAACCACCTGCATGTAAGAGCATAAAATCCTACAAGCAAGTGGTTTTTCTAATTTGAAATCTATATTTCTAGATAATACTCCAGAGACTATATTTTCAACGAACCAAAATACCCAAGATAATCGGCATTTTTATCCAGCATCTCCTGGGTCATTGCCTTAATCTCTGCCATCGACAACACGCTGGCGGTTAGGGGGTCAAAGAGGTTGGCTTGGAATACTTTCCAGGGGTCACCTTCTATTGCCGCGTCTATTGCCAGATTTTCAATTTGGGCGGAGAGACTTACCAAGACTGCCAGGTTGTCTGGCAGGTCGCCGATTTGGATGTAGCTTAGGCCTGCGGGGGTGGCCAATACTGGGGTTTCTACACAGGCCAGTGATGGAAGGTTGGAAATTAGGCCGTTGTTTAGCTGGTTGCCGTTGAACATGAAGGGTGTGCCATCGCCAAATAGTGCATTGAAGATATTGGCTGCATATTCTTCGCCACGGGTCAGGTCTACGTTTTCGTCTTCTAGGAATTCTATGAACTTGGCTTCCCAATCATGCGCGTTTTCCATATAGCGGTTTAGGATGTAGGCGTATTCACCTGGGTTCCAGCCGGTTCCGTTGGTGCAGTATTTTTCTATTAGGTCTGGGCGCTTTCTAAACCATGGCAGATATTCGGAGTTGTGGCCGGATGACTCTGTTGGGTAGTAGCCCAGTTGCAGGTACATTTCGTTGCGCACCTGCTCAAAATTAAGCACTTCTGGGTCGCTAGTGATTTTGGCGTGGAGGTCTGGGTATGCGTCTTTGCCGTTTACCTTGAAGTCTAGGTAGAAGGATTGATGGTTGATACCGGCACAGGTGTAAGAGTACTCGCCTTTTTTTGCGCCTAGCCAGCCTGCCAGCATTTCGGCTGTGCCTTGTACGCTGTGGCATAGGCCTGTTACGTTTACATCTGTTTGTCTTTGCAGGTAGCTGCATAGCATGGCCATCGGGTTTGTGTAGTTTAGCACTATGGCTTCTGGGCATAGTTGCTCAACATCGCGGATGATTTCCAGCATCACTGGGGCGGTACGCAGGAAACGAAACACACCTGAGGGGCCGCGGGTATCGCCTACGTTGATATCAACTCCATATTTTTTGGGGATTTCTATATCGTGACGCCAGACGTCTACGCCTCCTTGCAATATGGTAATAAGTACACCATCTGCGCCTTTTAGGGCTTCTTTACGGTCTGTGGTGGCATGTACTGTTGCAGGATAGTTGCCTGCGTCGATTAGCTTCTGGATAGCCTTTTTTGCATAGCCTAAGCGGCCTTCATGGATATCCATCAGATGGATTTCCGCGTCTTTGAAGGCCTCAAAGCTTAGGATGTCTCTTGCCAGCGCCCTGGTGAAACCAAGAGAACCTGCGCCGATGAATGCAAATTTCTTTTTCATGTTTTCGCTCCTTTTAAGTAAGTATGTGTGTGTATATGCCCGAGGGGCTTTATTGTATATATCCCTGCAAATCCGCAAGCTTTGGCTGGCCTGCCGTGCCGCCAGCCTTGGAGGCATTTAAGCTGCCACAGGTGGTTCCGGCCTTTAGGCAATCGTCCATGGAGAGCCCATTCAGATAGCCATAGATAAACCCGCCGTTGAAGCTGTCGCCAGCCCCTACTGTATCGGCCACGGTTATTTTCATAGCACCGTGCTTATACGTTTTGCCTTTGCAGTAAGCATAGGCCCCGTCTTCGCCGCATTTTACAGCGATTATGGGCACTAGGTTTCCTGCATATTCTAGGGCGGCTTGGACATTGGGTTTGCCGGTTATTAGCATTAGTTCATTTTCGTTGGGCAGGAAGATATCTACATATTGAAGTATATCCCGTATGCCGCCGTCCCAGGTTTCCTCTGGATCCCAGTTGGTATCTAGGCTTACTGTTACGCCCAGGGACTTGGCCTTTTTTAGGATATCCGGGTAGGCCTGTTGCAGGGTTTTTAGCAGGTAGTAGCTGCATATATGCAGGTGTCTGGTTTGAGGCAACAGCTCTTCTATCCAGGGGCCTTGTACTGTGTCCATTGCGCCCATGTATGTGAGGATGCTGCGATCACCGCCTGTTTTATTTAGGCATAGAGTCAGTGCGGTTTTTTCTTGGTTTTTGCGGATGTTGGATGTATCTACTCCATCACCCTTTAGACAGTCCATCATAAAGGCCCCAAAGCTGTCGTTGCCTATAGAACCTACGCCTGTGGTGGAAAGTCCCAGTTTTGCGCATTGGCAGGCAAATATACAGGCCGAGCCCCCCATTTCCAGACCATAGCCATCTACCAATTTTTCTTTTTGGCCAAACTCAGGGATAGTACTGCCTAAATCCATCAGGAAGTCTACGCATATATCAAACGCGGTTATTACGTCATATTTTGGCATTATGTGCTCCTTTGCAGATTAGTGGGTAATCATGCCGATTGCGATATTGTACCGCATCATGGCTTGGCCGGATTGCAGTGATAGGCGCGTTGGGCATCTATAACTCGTAAACCGTCACGCCCTGCACTACCCTATTAACCAGCCCCGATGGTGATGGATTATCTGTTGGCACACCCAATGCGATAGATGTATACATAGATAAAAGCTGCATAAACACCAGCCCATATATGCCCACAGCAGCTTCTGCACCAATACCATATCCAAATGGGTCATAGGGCACAGTCAAGTCGGCATTGGCATCTTTGGCGATGTCGTGTATCGCCACAACCTTGTTGCCATCACGCTGGCTGTACAGCTCGTTCAGCAGATCCGCGTCATATTTAGCAGTGAATAAATCATTAGAAATAAAGTGGATAGTAACGGTTTCAGGATTAAGCACGGTTTTGGGGCCGTGGCGAAACTCTGGTGAATTGTTATGCCCTGCTACAACTGCGCCGTTGGACAGCTCCATCATCTTAAGCGAGCCCTCGAATACCAAGGCAGTTAGTGGGCCCGAGCCCATAAACCAGGCCCGCTTGAACCCCCAGCTTGCGCAGGTTTCCGCAGCTTCGGCTAAGTTGGCCCCGGCGGCTTCTACTTTATGGGCAAGGAGGTTTATATCATCTGCAATTGCGTCGATATTTTCCCAGCATAAGGTGGCAAAACCTGCAAGGATCATAGTGGACACGCTGCTTGTCATGGCAAAGCCTTTGTCATTGGTTCCTTCCGGCATTATAAGAAGAAGGCCGTCTTTGGCTTTACGGGTGACTTCGCTTAGGCGGCTTTTTCCGTCGCAGACTATAGCTATTTCGTATAGATTTTTCACGATTTTACGAGCGTACTCCACAGCGCCAACAGATTCTGGGCTATTGCCGGAACGGGCAAAGGAGATAAGCAAGGTTGGCACATCAGCAAACAGATACGCTGCCGGGGAAGAAACAATATCTGTGGTGTGGATAGCTTCGCAGTTTATTCCCATGGTTTTTGCCACAAAACCAGCCACGGCACGGCCCACAAAACCAGAGCTGCCTGCACCGGTCAGCACTACGCGGATGTTTTTTGCCTTGTTCATGAAATTAGCGATTTCTTGCTTGGATTGTTTTAGATAAGTACTAAGTTGACGCCACATATCAGGCTGATGGGCAATTTCATGGGCAGTGTGGCCACATGATTTGCTTTCGAAGAAATCCTTTGTTTTTCTGTAGAAAAGATTATTAAACTCCATGATATCTTTCTCCTTAGATTGTGTTATAGTCAATATATCATCCGGTTTTTCTAGCGTCAACAATAGACTTCTTGCAAAATTTCATTTGCGGCTGTAAATGTCGCGGGCAATAATGTGCATTTGCGGCTACTCATTCAGAGCTTTGCAAGAAGTCTAATACTTACCAGCCATATTTTAAAGGAGAGCGCTATGACTACATGCAATGAAAGCAATCCCAATGCAATTAAACCCAAGACACACACCCCAAAAGCAATATTTTTTGACTTAGACGGTACGTTACTATCTAATGGGAAACTAATAGAAAGCGCAAAAAAAGCCCTTTTATATGCCAAAGAAAAGGGTGTCATGCTTTTTATAGCAACAGGCCGCCACAAGATAGAGGTTGATATCATGCCATGGCTGCCGTGTGTATCCTTCGATGGCTTTGTAACCATGAATGGAGCATACAGTTATATTGGGGATGAAGTAGTTCACACAAGAACAATAGCCAAAGACACAGTTACAGCGGTAGCAGAATACTTAACAAAAACCCAACAATACGGCCTGTTTTGCGAAGCCAATAATATGTACGCATCTATTTTAGACGAAAGAGCTATAGCATTTCAGGCACAGCTGGGCTTGAAGATACCTCCGGTTCGCGATCCCCGTCACGCCGTCAACGCCGATATATATCAGATTGTAGTCTTTGGAGAAGAAATAAAAGGACTTTTACAACGGCTATCCAAATGCGAAATAACCAGCTGGGCCGATAACTGCTATGACATTGTGCCTGCTGGTATAAATAAGTGGGTTGGCATACTACCTATGCTGGCCAAATTTGGGCTAGACCCTAAGGATGTTGCAACCATAGGGGACGGACCCAATGATATTGAAATGCTCATGGGCGCAGGTTATTCTGTCGCAATGGGTAATGGACCGGATAATGTAAAAGCCCATGCTGATTATATAACAAGGAATGTGGAAGATGACGGGATTCTTGAGGCTATCGAACATCTTTTGGGGTGTGAAATATAAAAAGTTTAGCCATAAGCTTGTTGAATACAGATTCCAACCATCAAGATTCTTACGCGTCAGCAACCCTAGGCATAAACTTAGGCTCTTTCCTAATCTCAGCCATTGCAAACTCGTACAAGAGTTGAGCCTTTACCTTGGCATAGTCCGGGTCATCCCAGCGGTTATGAGTCTCGCCAGGGTCGTTCGCCAGGTCAAACAGCTCCCCATGCTGCATATGGTCATATAGGGATAACTTATGGGTTGCGTTGATATAGGTACGCACATTAACCGAACCGCGTTCGTGATGATGCTCGCAAGAAGCCCATGTGCGGGCTTCTTTTGTGCGCCCTAGCCATACGTCCTTCTGATTTACACCTGATGTACCATCCGGCAATGGAAGGTCGCAGAAGCTAAGAAACGTCTCAGGCAAGTCCACAAGAGACTGTATTGCGCTGCTGACAGTCCCCTTTTCCTGTTGCTCAGGGCAACTTACTATAAATGGAAGCTTTATCAAATCCTCATACATAAAGGGTCCCTTTGCAACCAGCCCATGATGGCCGAAAAAGTGCCCATGATCTGTGGTAAACACCACAACTGTATCATCACACAACCCTCGTGCTTCCAAGTTATCAAGTATCTGGCCGATGTATTTATCCATCATAGTAATCATTCCATAGTACACCGCAATCTGCTTGCGCAGATGAGCCTCGTCCCGCAGATGGCTATGGACACCGTGGATGCCAAAACCGCTTAGCCTGTACTGGGATGTGTCTGGATTTGTGTCCTGAGACAGCTTGTGAAACGGTGAGTTTAAGTTGTGCTCCCTGGGGTGTAGCTTGGGCACAGTAACCTCGTCTGGGTCATACATACTGGCATAGGGCTCCGGCACAAGATAGGGAGGGTGTGGGTCAAAGAAGCTGGCCCACAGGAAGAAGGGGTCTTTGTTTTTGGCATATTCGTCCAGCAGGGCATTGGTGCGCTCCGCAATCCAAGTATTGTAGTGATATTCCTCGGGGATATCCCACGTAAGCTCATGTGATGGATTCATATTTCCTGTTGGCTGCTGGAAATAATCCCGCCAGTTGTGGCAACCCTTTTTCTCAAGCCATAACACATAATGCTGGCCTACATGATATTCGCTGGTGTGATTACGGGCAAGCTCTACGTGTTGGAAGCCGTAGAACGGGCCGTTAAACTTTTTCCAGAAATCTAAGTCCATCATCACGGCGTCGGCCTCTAGGGAGGGGTATAACTCTGTGCTGTTTAAAGGATGGAAATGGGCCTTGCCCACAAGCGCCGTGCGGTAGCCTGCTTTGATAAACTCGTCCCCTACTGTGGGCTCGGACTCCGGCAGTTTTGTGCCAAGGGTCCATGCGCCGTGCTGGGAAGGGTATTTCCCGGTGATTATGGATGCACGGGTTGGGGTACAGGTGGGGTTTACGGTGTAGGCTCTGTTGAAGCAGATGCCCTTTTCGCATAGTCTATCCAGGTTGGGAGTTGCTATTTCTGGGGTGTTTTTGCCAATTGTGGCCCAGTGGTGCTGGTCTGATGTTATTAGCAGGATGTTCATATAAATCGCCTCCGTCTTATTTTCGATTATCTTTTAAAATACAACAAGGGTTACCCCTGAGGCGTATCACATGTTTTGCATTTTTTTGTAAAGAGCCCGCCTATTTCCCCACCGCAATGCCGACACAAACCATGCTGCAGCCAGGTAGCTACCATGTTCTCATCCTCCCGCTTTTTCATAAGCAGGGAGTTTGCATTTGGCGGTCCTATATTTCTCCATTCTGGGGTTGTAAAGTCTATATTTGTCTTCTTTTTCAGCTTACTGTCTTGATAATCTTTGTAATACCCGGCATGGGTTGCAATAACCGTTCCGTCTGCCCTAAGGCCAAATATTGTGCCTTCCCATGAAAAAATAGCCACAATCTCTCGCCAACCATATTCGGGGGCAAGAACCCTATCACTTGTGGTCACTACCGTTCCATCTGCCTTAAGGCCATGGGTGCTTCTTGCGCTACAAGCTATGGAAACTATATCTTCCCAACCCTCAACATCACATCGCCCATGCTCGCTGTTGCCAACGGCCACTACTGTCCCATCAGACTTTAGCCCCACGGTACGTCCGCCGCTTAACACAACCGAGACAATATCCTCCCAATGGCCTACGTTACACTGGCCATACACATTGCTGCCTGCAACCACAACGGTTCCGTCGGCTTTAAGCCCCACGGTATTTGAATATACAGCCTTGCCTACAAATATATTTGCAGCCCCGACTGCCTTGACATCATGCCAATCAGATACATCACATTCTCCATGCTGGTTGTCGCCAGAAGCTACAACCGCGCCATCAGCCTTGAGCCCTACAATATGGTCATAGCCGACTGCCACACTGATGATATCCCGCCAGACGGACAAATCACAGCCGCCCTCGGCTACATCATACTCAGCTGCATCCTTTGCACCGCCAAGTCCTGACCCAATATATCCTTTTTTCACAACTGTGCCGTCAGTCCTTATGCCAACAATTACATTGTCGCCACAGGCAATTGAGCCGACATCCTGCCAACCCATGTCCTCCCAGCCAAATATATCTGGCTTTTTGTTGCCTGTAAGCTTATGCTTTGTGGCTACAACTGTGCCATTGTCCTTTAGGCCATAGGTGATGCTCGTCCATGGCAACCGCTATGATATCTCGCCAGCTTGTGACATTACACTTACCCCTGCTACTCCACCCAGCTACGGCTACTGTTCCGTCTTTTCTTAGCATTACTGTACAGTCACCATCATGATAGTCGTAGCGGCAGACAATACACTGATGGTACTTTCCTAGTGACCTACGAGCTAGGCATAGCTTTACTATTTTGCCCTGTTCTTGTTCTGTTGGTGAGGCAGTGCTTTTTCTTTCGGAGGATTTTTCTGCGGCTGTATGCATATCTTCATTTTCTATAGATCTTTCCGCTATGGGTTTACTTGCTGCTTTTATATGATTTTGAGAAAAGGGTATCCTCTCCGTAATCAGCAGCGCCTCCAGCACATGGCGTGCAGTCTTGCTGTCTGATAATATATCTGCCAATTTCTCTAAAAATATGTCAAACTGACTTGCCGACACCTCACCTGTGATACCAGCTACACGCCGCACATCTTCAAAGACAGTTTGGCGTCTTCTGTATTCCAGATACTCGTCATATTTGGCTTTTCCCCCATCATCCGCAAAGGTTAGTATACATCGGCTACAGATTTTGGCCCCATTTGCACTTATTGAATCAAGCTTATGATAGTTGGCTTCCTTTACCAGGATGGCTTTTTGTTTCAGCACCCCTAGGGGCAGCTTGGCTAAATCTTTAGTTGTTGCTTTGTTTGTGCCATTTTCGATGTCATCATAAAATAAAAAATCATAAAAATTGTCCACATTAAATGTCGCCAACATCTGTGAATAGCTATCAAAGGTTGCCGCACTTCTTGGCTTGGACTTTACATATTTTTTGTATATACCCTTATAATCAGGGGAGCTGTCTTCGATTATTTGCATACCAAGGGCTTCCCTGCGCCGTTCTACAACGGACAAATCTACCTTTTGGTCCTTTGCGATCTTATGTAGCTCGGCCTGGGTTACGCCGCCTTTGCTGGCGACTAAGTTCATAAGGGCATCTATAGGGCCGTATACAAGCTGACAGGCTTCTTTAGCAAGGCGCTTTCGCTCCTTGGCCTTGGCCATAGTTTCACGTATTTCAGGGACACGCTCCCGATATGCACGATAGGCTGGCCCATGAACATAGTGGTTGGCATTGCGGCTCCAGTAATTGCTTTTTGCTGTTATTGCCTCTTCAATGATGGCAGGGTCATGTACTGGATTTGGGTCAAACTCTAGCTCAAGAACTAAGTACCAATTATCTTTCATGTAATGTCCCTCTCTAATTCCCAAAGTACCGTCCCATAACTTCCCAAAGCTCCTCGTTGTGCCTGAAATTCCTGTTCCAGACAGAAACCCCGGCAAGCTGATACCCAAGGGCCGCCTGAAGCTTCAAGGCTATACTGCGTTCGCATTCCAGCCAAACCAGCCACTGCACCGGCACACCATCATCCATGGCCGGAAAATACGCAAAATACTTGCCAACATCCGGCAGCCATTCCCATTCCACATCATGGTAATCAAACCAGGCCCGGGTATAGCCTGTGCCAAAATGTCGGGTTTGCCTGGTTTCTACCCGGTTGTCGCCGATAACTTCACGCCATAAACGGTTATAGAACGGCACTCCCAGCACCAATTGCCCCCGAGGCACTTGCAAAAGGGAATCCTCAATACTGCGCTGTACAAAGGGCATAGAAGCCACCGGGCCGCTGGTAGGCGCACTGCTCCAATGCTCGTCATAGGCCATGATAATGATAAAATCCACGGTATAGGCCATTAAATCCCGGCGATAAAACTGGGTATATGGCCGCGGAACCAGTACATTTGTGGAAAGCACCGCCCCGCGCTGCCTTAGCAGCGGCGCAAGCTCCCGCAAAAACTGAATAAGATACACCCCATCCGCAGGACGCACATGCTCGAAACCGATATTTATACCATCCAAGCCCAGGTCATCTACATATTGTACCAAGGTGTTTATGACCCGCTGCCGGGCCTCCTGATTGGTCAAAATCGCATGGCTATGGTTGTAAAACACATCAAACACAAAGGGCCAAACCTGCACACCTTGGGCCTGGGCCCATAGCACATATTCCCGGCTGGCAAGGGATGTGATGGTCATGGTTTCTTCATCTAGCCTAAACCACATTGGGGAGATTACTGTAAGGCTTTCGTCCAAAGGATTCTCCATCATTACCGCATTGGCGGCTTGGACATAGATGCTGTCCCAGGCCATTACCACAGGCCTGCCTGTGGGCCAGTTGGGGGGATGATGGACATGATTGTTTACAAAGCTGCCAAGTAAAGGCTCCCGCTCCAAGGTTTCCAGGGGGACAATGGTTTCCCGCTCCCCAAGGGCAGACGTCAGAGCCCAGCCAAGCAAACCCTCTTCGCTGCGCACACGGGTAAAATCCCCCACTTCCTCAAATACAACAACAGTACTGCCCGAAGGCGCACGAACGGCAATGGGAGAATTAGAAGCCTCCCGATACCGTATATCAGTACGATGGGTAAGCTCGGCAGTAGTGCGGGGAAGGCTTAGATTTTCCACAACAATAAGGTTGTAATACGAATAGTGGGTAACAGAAAGAGGATACAGAGCCTCCGCCAAACTGGCCGGGATGAAGATATCATCCCCTACTCTGCGGATTGGATGCGTAAGTGGCTGAGGCGCACCGTTTAAATAAAACCGGGTCTGGTTTAGATTAAAGGATAAAACATCATCGCGGGTTGTAACAAACAACACACTGGCATAGCTGTCCCAAAATATAAACTGATCCAGGCCGGTCTGCCGGATAAATTCTATGGGCAAGTATATAACCTCGTCCTCAATAAAAGGCTGAGGGGCATCACTTTGCCGCCACAACTCTCTATCGCTTATAAGGTTAGGGATTTCCGGATCAACATTGTGATGCTCATGAAAAGGAACTACCCGGTTATTACCGCCAAAGCTCCACTGCTGTATATGAGGCCAGAAGGCCTGCCATATCAGCAGCCCTATCCCCCCGATAATAATAACAGTCCCCACAAATATTGTTATAGCCCAATGGAATTGTCTTTTGCTCATCTTTTGCTCCTTATAGCTGGGGGCGGTGGCCCACTTCAATTGGCTGCATACCCCATATTTCCTCGGCATATTGCTGTATCGTGCGGTCGCTGGAAAACTTCCCGGCAGACGCGGTGTTCATTATGGACATGCTTGCCCAGCGGGCTTTGTCCTTGTACGCGGCATCCACACCGGCTTGGGCGGCCTTGTACGCGGCAAAATCTTTGAGTACGTAATACTCATCCGGCCGGGCCCCGCCATAGCCGTTAAGCATTGCATCATATAGTTCCCGGAAAATATCATGGTTGGCGTCCAAGGTCCCGTTAATCAGGGTGGTGAGAATATTACGGATGTCATAGTCCATATTATACAAGTCCCAAGGGGCGTATGTGCCCGCGTTGGTAAGGGCTTGGGCCTCCTGGGCAGTCATTCCAAAGATGAAAATATTCTCCGGCCCCACTTCCTCCAGCATTTCAATGTTGGCCCCATCCAAAGTGCCTATTGTCACGGCTCCGTTAAGCATAAACTTCATGTTGCCCGTGCCGCTGGCTTCTTTGCCCGCAGTGGAAATCTGCTGGCTTACATCAGCGGCAGGAACCAGTTTTTCAGCCATGCTTACCCTGTAGTTGGGCAAAAACAGCACCTTCAGCCTTCCATCCATAGAGGGGTCATTGTTAACCATGTCCGCCACGGAGTTTATCAGCTTGATAATCAGCTTAGCCCGCTTATAGCTAGCCGATGCCTTGGCCGCAAAAAGAAAAGTCCTTGGGGTTATATCCAGGTTTGGGTTCATCTTGATTGTATTGTACATATCCATTATCTGAAAGACATTCATAAGCTGGCGCTTATATTCGTGAAGGCGCTTTACCTGGATATCAAAAATAGAGGCTGGATCTACCATCTCGCCGTACTGCCTGGCAATGTAATTGGAAAGCGCAACCTTATTGGCCTGCTTCACCGCCATAAAGGACTCTTGGAAAGCCCCGTCACGGGCCAAGGGCTTAAGCTTGGCAAGCAAAGTCAAGTCCGTAAGCCAGCCGTCCCCAATGGTATCGCTAATAAGCCCGGAAAGGCCGGGGTTGCACTTGGCCAGCCAGCGGCGCTGAGTTATTCCGTTAGTTTTGTTGTTAAATTTCTCGGGATAGATTTCATAGAAGTCCTTAAGCTCTACTTCCTTAAGGATTTCGGAGTGGATTGCCGCCACCCCATTGACAGAATGGCTGCCTACAATAGCCATGTGGGCCATCCGTACCTGTCCATCAGCGCATATTGCCATGTTGCGGATACGCTCTGGGTCATTGCCGTACCACTGGATGAGATTGGCGCAGAACCGGCGGTTAATTTCTTCCACTATCATATAAATCCGGGGCAGCAGGCGGCTAAACAGCTCAACGGGCCATTTTTCCAGTGCCTCGCTCATGATTGTATGGTTAGTGTATGCGCAAGCGGCCCGGGTAATTTCCCAGGCTGTATCCCACGGTATATGGTATGTGTCAATAAGAATGCGCATAAGCTCGGCGATTGCCAAGGATGGATGGGTATCGTTTAACTGAAACTGCACATAGTCAGGCAGCTTAGCAAACTCGCCCTTGTGCCGCCGGACAAACTGCTCTACCACCCGCTGAATCGTGGCTGATATGAAGAAGTACTGCTGCCGAAGCCGCAGCTCCTTTCCAGCAATAAATTCATCTGCCGGATACAGCACTGCGGTAAGGGTACGGGCCAGGTTTTGCTCTTCCACGGCACGTTCATATTGACCCTCATTGAAGCTTTGTAGGTCGAAGCGATTTACAGGCTCTGCATCCCATAGGCGCAGGGTGTTTACCATATTGGTGTTATAACCCACAACTGGATAGTCATAGGGTATAGCCATTACGCTTTGGTAGCCTTCCAGCACGAAGCGGTACTCTCCGGTTTCATCCTTCACAGTTGCAACACGGCCGCCAAACTTGATTTCCTTGGCGTATTCTTCACGCCTTACCCCCCATGGGTCGCCAAAGTGCAGCCAGTTGTCGGGTTTTTCTACTTGGTAGCCGTCTTCTATATGCTGCTCGAATATGCCGTAGTGATATCTTATTCCACAGCCATATGCCGGGTAGCCTAGGGTAGAAAGGGAGTCTAAGAAGCAGGCCGCGAGCCGTCCAAGACCGCCATTTCCTAGGCCAGGGTCACATTCAGCCTCTTCGGCGGTGTTTAGGTCTATGCCCAGCTCTTCCAAGGCTTCGGATACTGTGTTGGTTAATGAAAGATTTAAGATGGCATTGCCCATAAAGCGGCCCATCAGGAACTCCATAGATAGATAATACACGGTTTTAACGTCAGCTTCCTCGAAGTAATCGTGGGTAGCCAGCCAGTTAGCGGAAACATGTTCCTTTATTGTAAGGGCCAGGGCATTGTATATCTGTTGTGGGGTTGCGGTTTGGATGGTTTTGCGGTAGGCGGTGCGCAGCATGTCTGTTACGCCGTTTTTGACTATTTCCTTTGTTAAGCTTGAGGGGGAGGATGCCGGCATAATCATGTCTCCTTTTTTGTCGGGAAATATTTTGTTTAGTATATCATAGTTGCAATTTTGTCGCATAGTGTGAAGCTGTACGAAAGGACTCCGCTATGAATTCCTGTGCTATAATGGCGCAGTATTGTACCTTTGGCAAAAAAACAAAACAAGGGGAGCCCTAAATGAACATAATATTGCGTACCGAAAATCCCAACGACCACTACGCCGTAGAAGAACTAACCCGGGAGGCATTTTGGAAAACCTACTGGGGCAGCCAGCCAAAAATCTGCGATGAGCATTTGCTTACGCACAGGCTTCGTACATGTGCGTCCTTTGTACCCGAGCTAAGTGTTGTTGCAGAGATTGGGGATAGTCATGAAACTGACAGCAATCCTAAAGCTAGCGGCAAACTGGCAGGACACATAATCTACAGCAAAAGTAAAATCATTGACGGCTCCTGCAACCAGCACGAAATGCTAACCTTCGGCCCGCTGGCCGTTCATCCTGCGTATCAAGGCAAAGGCATCGGCAAGGCACTGACGCTTCATACCTTCGACATAGCCAGACAAATGGGATACCGAGCCGTTATCATCTTTGGCCACGCCGATTATTATCCACGGGTAGGATTTAAGCGTGGTGCAGACTTTGGAATAACCACGCCAGATGGCAATACCTTCGACCCATTTATGGTACGGCCCCTTTTCGAGGGCGCGCTGGACGGAATACACGGGCGGTTCTACATTGACCCGGTTTACGAGTCACTTACCCAGGAGGATGCCCTGAAGTTTGATAAAAAATTCCCTCCTAAGGAAGTACATCAGCCGATATTAATAGAGGTGCTGCTAAACCGCTTGCAACCAGTAGCAAGAGCAGCTATTAAAAGCTTAGATTTTGAGTCCCTAACCGAGATCCAGACAAAAAGCCAAAGAGAAATATCCGCCATAGCCGGAATTGACGCGCCCGCCATCGAAACCATCCGCAATATAATGAAAGAAAACGGGCTAAGATGGGGCTGCTAAGGCAGCTAAGATGAGGAAAAATCGCTTTTGTCAAAAATGAAACAACATTATGCAGCACAGCTTCTAAACCTCTGGTTGATATATGAATTCTTTCTTAATCCATGATGTATGGCCTACATCCACAGCCCACAATATAATAACGCACACAGCCAGACTAAGAAGCTGATTCATAGGGTTCCAATGCTACCTATGAATACAGCTTCTAAATCCGCATCCCAGGAGGACACTATGCCAGAACTTATGAGAATAGGCAGACAAATATCAACCCTAAGAAAGGCAAAGGGCCTAACAGGCGAAAAATTGGCAGAAATCTTACAAGTTTCTCCCCAAGCCATATCAAAATGGGAAAACGGCAAATGCCTGCCGGAGGCAGCCTTATTGCCAGCCTTAGCAAAAACCTTAGAATGCAGCATAGACAACCTGCTAACCCCAAGCGAGTTAACCTACAAGCCGGAAGCCAACGAAAAGGTGGAAGACTTTTACCTAAAAGTAGATGAAGACAGCCGCCTAGAAACCAGAAACATAGAGTTTTCCCGTTCAAAAAACATAATCTCCCGCTACCTGCGTGACAAAAACATGGAAATAGCCGATGTATGCGGCGGAACAGGCCCCTATGCCTTCTGGCTGGCCGAAAAAGGCCACAATGTACACCTAATGGATCTGACACAAAAACACATTGACATAGCAAAGCAAAGAAGTAAGGCCAGCAACATCGCTCTGTCCTCCTACAACTGCGGCGATGCCCGCAACCTGCCATATAAGGACGAAAGTATGGACCTAGTGCTGATAATGGGCGCACTATATCACTTGCAATCCAAAGAATCGCGGCTAAAATGCCTAACCGAGGCCTTCCGTGTACTAAAAAAAGACGGCCATATAATCTGTACCGTAATAAACCGGTACAATATCTTTGCCGCCTCAGTAATATGGAATCTATTCCTAGATGACTTAGACACCCTGGAAAACGCAATTAAAACCGGGATGGCAGACTGCTTTACACTGCCTCAGGCCTATTCTCACACCCCCAGTGAAATTGTGTCCGAACTGCAAACCGCAGGCTTCGAAAACACCCAAGCCCTGGGCGTAGAAGGTATAGCCAGCGCCTTTGGGGATTACACATGGCCTACAGATGAAAAGGAAGCCGCCCGGCTGCTGAAGTGTATAGAGCTATCGGAATCTATACCCGAGATGCTGGGGGTGTCTCGCAATATTATTGGGGTTGGTAGGAAAAATGGGTAATACCGCTTCTAAATAATACGCGTGCATTATGTATGTGGCGATATGATGTTGATTTCGCAAATAAAACGACGAAGTAAATAAAAAGGCGTGTTTTCATGCATAAACTTAACCCCAACATATATGATGGTCTGTCAAGCAAATCGACACTTGGTGATATAGCACGGCATTTACAAAATCTTTTGCCAGTAGAGATTCCTGTAAGCTATCCTATTAAATCCATGTTTACAAACATCGAAATCGAAGAAAATATACGAAACGGCATGATTGCGCTGTTAGATTTTATGCGCCTGTTTTACGGCTTGCTTGCAGAGAGTAGCGAACAATACGATAAAACAAAACCTCAAAGCAGATTAGGCAAAACACCGAGTATTGCCGTAGATTTTCCATTCATTTACCATGCCAGAAGCGTTTTGCTCAACATTGGCTACCACAGCAAATTGAACGAAAATGTGCTGTCGTTTAGCGGAATAAAAACGCTTAACCCCATCATCTGTTGCGAAGGTATGGAAGCAACCACGAAAATCTCTATGCCAAAGCTAATAGACTGCATTAGTTTCTTGAATGATTGTGGTATGTATTTTGAAAGCATAGATTTTGATACGCCTAATCACCACATGGCAGATGATAGGTTTATCGAAGTCACATATCCCGACAATCCAGATGTACTTGTGGGGTTGAAAATCATGGCTATTGCTCAACGAGATTTGCAATGGAAAACCAAAGATGAAGTTTTCTTGCGTTGCGATTATCGTGCTTTAGCGAGTGATTTAAGAAGAAGATAGCGACATCATATTAACGTAAATTGCCGACTCCCCCATAAAGTGAGATGGATGAAGAATTAAGCAATATGCTGTGTATCAGCTTCCAGTACCCCTAAGCAAGAAACCGCCACTGATCATGCCTTCACACACCACAAGTTGCCCAACAAATATCAATGCGCTATACTCACCAAAAAAAGGCGAGTCAATCAGCATTCATAGCCCAAAACCAAGGAGAAAACCATGAGAGAAACCGTAAGCCAAAACCTATACTCCAGCAAATTCATCACCCGCCACCCCCAAAACCCCATACTATCAGCCAAAGACATCCCCTACAAAGCCGCCCTAATCTTCAACGCCGGGGTAACCAAGTTTAATGGCAAGTACGTAATGGTCTTCCGCAACGACTACGGCTCCCTAGAAAACCAAACCCTAGAAGGCACTAACATGGGCCTGGCCTACAGCGATGACGGCATAAACTGGCAGGTCACCAGCAAACCCTGCTTCACACAAGAAGACGATGAAGTAGAAAGAGCCTACGACCCAAGGCTCACGGTAATAGATGGCCGTTGCTACATGTGTTTCGCCCAAGACACAAAGCACGGCCTCCGTGGCGGCATAGCCGTAACCGACGACTTCGAAAACTTCGAAATCCTAAGCCTAACCGTCCCCGACAACAGAAACATGGTGCTGTTCCCAGAAAAAGTAGGCGGCAAATATGTAAGGCTAGAGCGCCCCTTCCCAGTATACAGCCGCAGCGGGCAAGACCGCTTCGACATCTGGATGTCCGACTCCCCAGATCTGAAATACTGGGGCAACTCCCAACTGGTGATGGCAGTAGAGGATATCCCCTTCGCCAACGACAAAATAGGCCCCGCCGCCCCGCCCATTAAAACGGAAAAGGGCTGGCTAACCCTGACTCACACCGTAGATATAGACATGAACAGAGGCAAGCATGGCTGGGAGCCCACCTGGAAAAAGCGCTACTGTGCCGGGTTGATGCTGCTAGATCTAGAAAACCCAGCCAAGGTAATAGGCAAGTACAACGAGCCACTGATAGCCCCCGAAGCTGACTACGAGGTAAGCGGCGGGTTTAGAAACAATGTAATATTCCCCGGCGGCATGATATTGGAAGACTCCGGCGAGGTTAAGATATACTACGGCGCAGCCGACACAGTGGAGTGTCTTGCAACCGCTGATGTAAATGACCTGCTGAGCTTGGTGGTGTAACCAAGGCAGGCGTATGCGAATGCATGTTGCGGCTGTATAAATCGGCAACCCGCGAAAACCTTGCATACAAAAACCCCACATGCTATCATCCCCCAGATAAAGAAGCATATCCCGCTTCATATATATGGAGGCAACATATGTCCACAACAATAGAAAAAGCCCACACCCTATCAGAGGCTCTACCCTACATTCAGCGCTATCACGGCAAAACCATGGTAATAAAATACGGCGGCGGCGCAATGCAATCCGACGAACTATGCCGCCAAGTAATAGCCGATGTAGTGCTGCTGTCCCTAGTAGGCATACGCGTAGTAGTAGTCCACGGCGGTGGCCCTGAAATTAACGAGTTGCTAGAAAAAATAGGCAAGGAACCCCGCTTCGTAGGGGGCCTAAGATACACAGACGCAGAAACAATGGAAGCCGTACAGATGGTACTCTGCGGCAAGGTAAGCAAGCAGCTAGCACAGCTAATAGGCGAACAAGGCGGAAAAGCCCTAAGCCTATCCGGCATGGACGGCCGGATGCTGGTAGCCAAGAAACTAGAGGCCAAAGAAGATCTAGGCTTCGTTGGCCAGCTAACGGTTGTAGACCCACAACCCATAAACATAGCCCTCGCAGGCGGCTACATCCCTGTAGTGTCCACAGTAGCCTGTGGGGAAGACCCTGGCCTGATGTACAACATCAACGCCGACAGCGCCGCAGCAAAAATTGCCGTGGCCGTAGGCGCAGAAAAATTAATCCTACTTACGGATGTGCGTGGAATCCTACGCGACCCTAAGGATGAAACCACCCTAATCCCTGAGGTAACCATGGCCGACATAGAAACCCTAAAAGCCTCAGGTATAATCAGCGGTGGTATGATCCCCAAGGTGGAATGCTGCGCCGAGGTAGTGCGTGGCGGCGTACCCCGTGCCCACATACTGGACGGCCGCGTCCCCCACTCTATCCTGATAGAGCTATTAAGCGACCAAGGTATCGGTACGATGATTCACGAGGGGTAAGTAAACGTAAGAAGGAAGGTTTCTAACTGACTCAGCACTAAAAACAGCAACCAATAACCCCCGCAATCCCAGTAAACTCAAGTACTAAAAAGGTATGTCAAAAGTATCAAAATACCTCTTCATCTTGGGTCGATTCATACTTGCGCATGATATTTTTCCTAAAAGAAGACAGCCCGAATATTGCTATGCATGTCATTAAAATGAGGAGTGCCATAACAAAGTAATCATAAAAACCGAAGGGATTTCCCGGCGGTAACTCCAGCGCCGATGTGCGGGAAATATGCAAAACGCTGTACATATTAATCCCATAAAGTAATGCGGCTGAAAACCACTGCCCCGCAATTTCGTCAAATGTGTCGTTGTTGTAGCTCTTTTTACGGATGTGTCCCTTCCGGACTAAAAGGAACGCACATGCACGATAGGTAATGGTAAGTGTAAGCGAAAAAAATGTAAGCATTAAAAAACCTGACGTTATAGTTACACCAAAAACCGCAATTGGCCGTGTGCTGTGCTCCCCCATGTTAAATGGATGAGCCGATGGCCCAACAAGACGAGGCCCGCCTTCACCGTTATCGCGCTCCCTATTAAAATCAGGATTATGCCGGCTTCTGATAAAGCCATGCTGCCCAACCATGTGAAGGCCCCGGTGCAACCCACGGTAATGGTTGTGCACAATAGCGTTAAATCCTGAAATAAAAAACATCGTAGATAATAAAAAAATTCCCGCCAGCATTATTGCGAACAAAGCCAAATTTGTCACCAACCGCTTGTCGTTTAGCCATTTATGCTTTTTTGGTATAGAGGCTTCTTCACTATGTTTTTCTTTTAGCGGAACGGCAACGTCACTTTCCCCTATCGAAGCTGCTATTAATTCTTCCAAAGGGATATCCAATATCGTGGAAAGTTCTTTAAGTTTGATATTTCTAGGTTTTGTTTTGCCTCTTTCCCATTGGCTAACGGCCGTATGCTCCACAGATAATTCCTGGGCTAAAAATGATTGGGTCATTCCCTTTTTTTCACGGGCATCGCGAAGTATCTCGCCAAAGTAATTTGATTTCATTTAAAATCCTCCTTGACATAATTTTTTGTGGATAGTCATCATGACAAGAGGAGTGTAGTCTGTGGCAATTTTGATGTCAATGAAGTATAAAGCGTAAAGTTATTCTTTAGTTTTATGAAGATTGACTATATATTCAGTTGTATGAAGAATAACTTTATTGCTATAAAACAAAAGAACGCCCAGAATATCAGCTATTCCAAGCGCTCTTTCATTGTATTAAGGGCAACATCCACCCCTTATTGCACTGCATCTTTTATATCTTTACATACCTGCGTTTTTCATCATTGCTGCATTTTTGCATTTTTCATCATTGCCTATCTTACAAAGGCCGGTTGTACCTATCGGCAATTGGCTTAGCCCCAACAGGCTTAATCGCAACTGGCTTAGCCGCAGCCTTAACCATCATCCTCTTCCTAGCCACAAGGATAGCAGCCACCATCATAGCCACAACCAAAGTGACACTACCTACCAGCACATGCATCGAGCCACTTGTACCTGTGCCACCAGCCATAGGCAGCTGCAGATTTGCCCAGTTGCCAAGGAACCAATTCACAGTAAGCGGGCTGAAGGTATTCTCTACAAAGCTGGGGATGCTTATCCCGCCGATATGCTCGAAGGAGATAACAGCCGGGGTGGTATCGCTAAGCCGCAACCGCCACTGACCCGCCGGGAATTGGAAACCGTCTGGCGACCTGTATTCCACCAACTGATATACAAATCCTGGTGTCATATAGAAGTGTATGGGCTGGGCGTTTACATTGGTGCTTATCATCCTTATAAGGCTATCCGCATCAACAACCTCTGTCCATACTGTGTTTCCGGTCAAATCTGCGGGAACCAGGCCTCCAAGGCCTTCGCCACCTAAGTCATTGGTATCGGCACGGAATAGCCTGAAATGCGCATCCGGCAGCAAGGCCACAACAGGTGGGCGGCTGTATATCAGCTCGTTGGTTTTGTGGAACTGGAAGGGCACAGGCGGGACCATAAAGTTAATATCATAGTTGTTGAGGGGGTGTACCCGTATTGGTACAGGGGCCGCAGGCTGGCTTGTTTGTGAAAATGTACCCGCCGGCAGTACCGTCAATGCATTGACCGGAGGCACGTAGCGCCTGTTGGCCCGGTTATGGTTAAAGTAGATCCCGCTCAGGGTGAGATTACTGTATGCAACATTCGCTGGCAATACCCCATCTGCGCCAGGATAACGGGATATGGGGTTTCTGTATTCATGACGTTCTGTGAAGATACCGCCACCCATTTGTACAGCCGTGTTGTGGGTGATTCTGACATTGGTGGCCGGTATTACAACAGGATCGCCGCCGCCGCTTATCGTGTCAACCATACGCATTTGGCTGGTTTCCGTGACATATACACCGCCACCATTGTTGGCCCGGTTGCCGGTGATGAGTTTTTGCCCATTGCCCATTAAGTTGAAGATAGCACCACCATAAACATGCACACCACCGCCGTTGACGGTTGCCCTATTGCCTTCACATGGGTCGCAGTCGTTGGGGTCATCGCAATCGTTGCAATTGGGTGGGCAGTCACCGACATCGCCTCCTATGATACCGC
>Ga0123355_10003713_pt1 | contig 22024 bp, 14 predicted proteins | sample TergutEmb28metaG_3_FD_89872 | JGI IMG/M metagenome (GOLD analysis project Ga0123355, IMG submission 89872) | Embiratermes neotenicus P1 segment gut microbial communities from Petit-Saut dam, French Guiana - Emb289 P1 | ecosystem: Host-associated > Arthropoda: Insects > Digestive system > Gut ... | reverse complement strand
CTGCATTTGCGACTGCCGTGGTTAACACTGCTGAAAACTTAGCGGGTTACGGCTTTAGCTATGCCCTTTGGAATCAGGGAGACCCAACCGCTGTTGGGCATGACCATGGTGCAAACATCATTATGGTAGAATGGTCGCCGTCAACAGATGGTTCGCATGACCCGACAGCTCATGTTTATGTAAGTTTCCGTTTTGATGTTGATGCAGGCATATCGGCTGGAGATGTGGCACATGTGAGGCTATCCACTGCACCTACTCCTAGCCCTAACCCTCAGCACTCGGGCGGTATAGCAGGTAGTGTTTTACCAGGTTCTGTTAGAGTTAACGCACTAGAAGTATCATACGTTGCAGCTAGTACTCCAACAGGTATGACTATCACAGTAGATGGAATAGTATTAGGCACAAATACAGCACAGACAGTAGGAACACACACTGTAGGCGTTGTTCGCAAGGGGCAAAACATAGGACAACCTAGCACAGTAATTCTATATGCAGGGGCGGCAGTCAACCAAACATTCCTTGGTTGGATGACTCAAGCAGAATGGGATGCATTGCCTATAAATGAAAATTTAGAAAGATATGTACCTGGCTTCACAACAGAAGCTAACTTAAGCCGCACAATCATGATGCCAGCCAACGGCGAGCATATGAGAGCGGTTTGGGGAAATCAAAGAGGTATAGTAAGTAGAACAAACAGGGCAGCTTTGACAGTAAGTCAAAGAGCATCAACAGATTATCCACCTGTTGGTGTTTCTGTAACGGTAGCAGGCGAAGCATCAACTCCAGCATTAGGTACACATGATGTATTGATAGGTGAAGCAGTAGTATTAAACGCAGGTACATCAACACGTCAAACATTCCTTGGCTGGATGACAATCGAAGCATACAATGCAATTGTACCGAATAATGATGGCGAGCGTATAGTACCACAGCCATTTGGTCCAGCATTGCTACCAGCATTCGACATGCCAACAGATGACCTTCATATGATAGCTGTATGGGGTAATCAAAGAGGCGTTATAACTCAGGATAACGATCCTTATGGTCTAACTCTGCAAAATGTACCTAGTACTGTAACACCTAGTGGGCAATCAGTAATGGCTGGAACAACTGAATTGGCGTTTAGAGAATTGCCACACAATATCATGGCTCACACACGCGTTTATTTTGTAAGTGCTGGAACAGTAGCAGAAAGCCATCATTTCTTGGGTTGGTATCGTGGCGATAGTGCACCTGAGATTGGAGATCTTGTAAGTGGTTTAAATCCGGATAATTTTGTTCCGGCAAACGACGCGGCAGGTCACTACCTCGTAATGCCTGCTTCAAGTGTTAATTATTATGCACTATGGGGAGCACGAGGAATAGTAGGAGCATACGAAGCACAAGTAACTTTCCGTGCATATGGCACTGGTCAGTTTAGAACAATCGAAACAGATTCTATTAGTCCTTGGTCATGCGACAATGATACATATGTCGTAATACCGGTAGTCTTTGGGCAAGCACTAAACTTAAGTGTTATTGAAAGATACCTTGCAGATGAAGAAGATGCATTTGCATTCTGGGGCTGGTTCACAGGTCAAGCTTTGGACGCATCAGGCCGTACTAGAGGCGAATTCCGCAGACCAACAGTTGGAACTTTTGGATTCCAAGGAGGATTTGGACCGACAATTACAGCAGCAGGCTTCACTGGACCGTTATCATTTGCAGACAGTGCTCAGTTTGCAACAGCTGCTGGGCAAAATGCGTACAACTTAAATCTACATGCAATCTGGTCGCTATGGGGTGATGTAAATGATGATGATTATGTAGATATTGATGATATTGATGCATTAAGAAGACATGTATTTGGTTTAACGCCACGTAATCCTATAAACGAGGCTCCTGGCGATGTTCTTCGTGATGGAGCATTAGACATTGACGACATTGACGTATTGAGAAGAAATGTGTTTGGTTTGACACCACGTCTTCCGATGGGTCAGAGACCAGCAGGAACAGCAACTCCTGCAAGCTTATTAAATGCAAGAATGGATAGCTTGGGTGGAGATGCGTTAGTAGCAGCATCTAACTTAGTATCGATAACTCCTTTGAATGGAAATCTTCCAGCGATATGGAGCATATCACATGAAGTGATTCCACCAACAGCGGCGTATGTAAATGTACGAGTGCGATTGGATCAAATTCCGACAGGTGGTACTCATGGAGATGGTATAAGTTCTGTATTCTTTGGAATTCATTACGATCCAACATTCCTAAGCAATCCAAGTAGGGCTCAAGTTCTTATTCTGGATCGTTCATTATTCAACGCGACACAACAAATGATTTATGGCATACTTGTCGCACAAGGTTGGACAGAAGAAGAAATAATGGCGGATGCTGCATTTGCGACTGCTGTGGTTAATACTGCTGAAAACTTAGCTGGTTACGGTTTTAGCTATAACCTTTGGAATCAGGGAGACCCAACCGTTGAAGGTCATGACCATGGTGCAAATATTATTACGCTAGAATGGTCGCCGTCAACAGATGGCTCACATGACCCAACAGCTCATGTTTATGTAACCTTCCGTTTTGCTGTTGCAACAGCAGACATATCACTTGGAGATGTGGCGCATATAACGTTATCTGCGGCACCTACCCCTAACCCTAACCCTCAGCACTCTGGCGGCATATCAGGAAGTGTTAATGCAGGTTCGGTTAGAGTAGGTCTGAACTTAAATATTGGCAACGTGCCAGTACAAGTTCCAGTACCACAAGGTCAGACACTGACACAATTAGTACCGACGGGTGAATACAGAGTGTTAGCACACGGTCAAGCTCCAACAGATTTATACTTTGGAAGATGGATTCGTGGTGCAGTAGTTCCACCAGAAGGTGCAATCTTAACAGAGTGGCTAGCTGAACGTCCAGCAGTCGAGCACTTCGGTCCTAATCATCAAACAAATACATTTTTACGTGTGCCTTCTCCTACAGGATACGTATATTCAGAATATACATATACAGCTATTTGGGTATGTGAAAATGATATAGTAGGTGGCGGAGGAAACCTAAGAATAGGTAACCACCCTGTGTTAGTGGCGACGCCAGTAGGTCAAACACCAACACAAGCAGTTCCAGAAGGAAATAGAGTAACACTAAATCCAGGAACAGCACCAGCAGAGCGTTACTTTGGCAGATGGGTACGCGGAGATATACTCCCACCACTAGGAGTACACCTAGAGACATGGGCAAACTTGCCGGCAAATGCAGGAGTATTCTCGACGCCAACAGCGGCGCATCAAACAAATATATTTGGTATTGATTCAATGTACAGATACACAGCAGTATGGGTATGTGAAGATGGATATGTAGATGGCAGAGGAAACTTAAGAATAGGCAATCAGCCAGTACTAGTTCCACTACCTGCAGGTCAAACATTGACTCAAAGAGTTGCAGAAGGCGATAGAGTAACATTAAATCCTGGTACAGCGCCAGCGGAGCGTTACTTTGGTAGATGGGTACGTGGAGATGTAATCCCACCACTAGGAGTACACCTAGAAACATGGATAGCATTACCAGCAAATGCTGGAGTATTCTCAACAACAACAGCTGCTCATCAGACAAATGTATTTGGAGTAAATTCAATATATAGGTACACAGCAGTATGGATATGTGAAGATGGATATGTAGATGGCATAGGAAATCTAAGAATAGGCAACCAGCCAGTACAAGTTCCATTACCAGCAAACCAAACTCTAACACAAAGAGTAGAAGAGGGTAATAGAGTAACACTAAATCCAGGAACAGCACCTGTAGACCTTGAATTTGGCAGATGGGTACGTGGAGATGTAATCCCACCACTAGGAGTGAACCTAGAAGCATGGGTAGCATTACCAGCAAATGTAGGAGTATTTTCAACAGCAACAGCTGCGCATCAAACAAATGTATTTGGTGCTAATTCAATATACAGATATACAGCAGTATGGGTATGTGACGATGGATATGTAGGTGGCAGAGGAAACTTAAGAATAGGTAATCAACCAGTACTAGTTCCATTACCAGCAAACCAAACAGCAACGCAAAGAGTAGACGCAGGCGATAGAGTGACACTAAATCCGGGGACGGCTCCGGCGGAGCGTTACTTTGGTAGATGGGTTCGTGGAGATGTAATTCCGCCATTAGGAGTGCACCTAGAAACATGGGCAAACTTACCAGCAAATGCAGGAGTATTCTCAACGACAACGGCTGCTCATCAAACAAATGTATTTGGAGTAGACTCAGTATACAGATACACAGCAGTGTGGGTATGCGAAGATGGATATGTAGATGGTATAGGAAATCTAAGAATAGGTAACCAGCCAGTACAAATTCCACTACCTGCAAACCAAACTCTAACTCAAAGGGTAGATGCAGGAAATAGAGTAACACTAAATCCAGGCACAGCACCTGTAGACCTTGGATTTGGCAGATGGGTACGTGGAGATGTAATCCCACCACTAGGAGTACACCTAGAAACATGGATTGCATTGCCAGCAAATGCAGGAGTATTCTCAACAACAACAGCAGCTCATCAAACAAATGTATTTGGAATAGACTCAATATACAGATATACAGCAGTTTGGGTTTGTGACAGAGGATTTGTAGGTGGCGGAATCATAATCGATGCGGAGTACGGTGATGACGGCGAGATAAAAGTAGACGTTAACTTACCTGACGACGAGTATGAAATTACTATCGGAGAATGTGAAAACGGAAACGATACAATCGTTATAGTTATTCCTGACAGAGACAGAGACGAAGTAATAGAAGTTAATCTACCAGATGACGAATGGGATTATGACATCAAAGAATGTGATTGTGGTAATGATGTTATAGTGACTCTTATACCACCACCAGACAGAGGATATGAGATAGAAATAATTGAAGTTCCAGATCCAGACTATCCAGGTCCGGGAGAACCTCCGACGGTTGAGATTATTGTAATCTACGTTACAGTAAGATTTGAAGCAAACGGTGGAACGTTTACTGGTGCGGCAACGTTTACAGAAGAAAGAGTGCGTAGAGGAACAAGCCTTACTGCTGCACTTATACCGACACCGGCTCGCTCAGGTCATAATCATAATGGGTGGGGCTCAAACAGAGAAGGCATAACAAATAATCCGCTTGGACACATGGCAACAATGGCTATTACGTTTGAGGCACAGTGGACAGCAGACGATCCGGTAAGAAGACCACCAAGTCGTGACCCTATAATAATACCAGATGCACCTGTACCACTAGCATTTATCCAAGATCGTATTTGGTACGTTAGAGGATTCCCAGATGGAAGCTTCAGAGCAGGAAACTCAATTACGAGAGCAGAAGTTTCTATGATAATATTCCGTTTGCTAGATAGTGCAACTAAAAATGTACCACAAGCAAACAATCGCTTTAGTGATATTCAAGATGGCATATGGTATACTCAAGCAATAAACTACTTGGCAAGCCATAATATTTTAAGAGGATTCCCAGAAGGAGATTTCCGTCCGAATGCTCAAATCACAAGAGCTGAACTTACGGCAGTTATGTCTAGATTCTTTGAAATGCACGATAATGGTGTTAACGATTTCAGCGATGTCAGCGCAAGCCACTGGGCGTTTGCTTACATCAACAACGCTAACAACAGAGGTTGGGTAACAGGATTTCCAGAAGGAGATTTCCGCCCGAATAACCAGACAAGCAGAGCAGAAGCAGTAACGCTTATCAACCGCGTACTTGAAAGAATACCTAACGAGGCAGCTATTGATTATCATCTATATGATTACCTAGACGGCCAGTTGCTGTTTAACGATTTGACACCAACGCATTGGGCGTACTATCAAATCATGGAAGCTGCTGTTGAGCGTATCTACACTGTAGATGAAGATGGCAACGAAACTTGGACATATATGTATATTCCAGGAGTGACGCCACGTGCAAGTCATAACTATCACTAAACGTGAACGGAACATACTAAACGTTTTATTAGAACAATAATTTATAAAAGTTCCATTTCATAAATTATCTATTTCAAACTGGCGAGAAGCTTTCTCGCCAGTTTGTTTGTTTTTTGGATTCAAATTATGCTATAATATAAAAATAGAAGGTAGTTGCGAGGTGTTATATCATATAGGGTTAATATGGAAATTCGTTATGAAGTATCACGGTACACCATTTATACTCAAACTGTGTCCCATAACACTTCATAATACAATTAACTATTATTCTATGATAAAACATTTCAAATTGTGTTTTTAAACAAAACAAAATTTTTATAATAGAAAAAGAGGACGTTTATGTCAGATAAAGCAGTAGTAAAAAAAATACTTTCTGAAGATACAGCTTTGATTGTGAAGTTACCTGGTGAAAGGCCTCACAAAGAATGTACTGGTTGTGGTGGGTGTGGAGCATCGACAGAAAAGATAGAAACTATAGCATTAAATTTGCTTGATGCTAAGCCTGGTGATACGGTGTATATAGAAACAGACGAAAAGAAAAGCATCAAACTTTTATTTATTTTAGTTGCTAGTCCGATTATTATACCTCTTACTATGTACTTTATCGGCTATGGGATAGGGCTGCCAACTCCAATTAGTGGTGGTATGGCAGGGCTAGGACTTTACATGGCGTACAGACTTATAAGATATCATAATAACAAAGTAAAAAGCGAACCTCCGATAACAACAATTACTCAAATATTGGAAAAAGAAAAGGTAAATCAAATTGGAATAACTGGTTTGCCAAAAGGACAACAAGATGCCTAAACCATTGGAAATAAAGAAAATACTAGATGCATTACAAAGGGCTTATCCAGATGCGGGGTGTGCACTTGACCATAGAGGGACTTTTGAGCTACTCGTGGCTGTTGCACTTTCGGCTCAGACTACTGACAAGTCTGTTAATGTCGTAACACCTGCTCTTTTTGAAAAATATCCGACTGTAGAAGCTCTAGCAGGAGCCTCTGAAGAAGATGTCATGGTGATATTAAAACGGATAGGAATGTATAAAACGAAAACTAAAAATTTACTCGCGATGGCTCGCACGCTAGTCAGCGAATATGATGGAAAAGTTCCAGATAAATATGATGAACTTATAAGACTTACAGGTGTGGGCAGAAAGACTGCAAATGTAGTTTTATCGGTTGGCTTTGGCGAGCAGAAAATTGCTGTTGATACGCATGTTTTTAGAGTTGCAAATAGGATAGGTCTTGTAGATGAAAAAGATGTGCTACGTACAGAGCTTGCCCTCATGGAAGTTATTCCGAAGGAGCGCTGGACAGAAGCACATCATAGTTTAATTTTTCATGGTAGGAATTGTTGTAGTGCTAGAAAACCGACATGTGAAACATGTTGTATTTCTAAGTTTTGCAAAGATTTTAAGAAACTTTGATTAATTTCCACAACATTTCTTGTATTTTTTCCCGCTTCCGCATGAGCAAGGATCGTTTCTGCCAGGAACTTTTTCTTTGATTACAGTTCTAGATTTTTTATAATCTTTTGTTATTTCCTCACGCTTTTCATGCGATAAAAGCAAATCCCACTCATCAAGGCTGTAAAGATGCTCAGCTTCAGAAGCAAGCATATTGAAGTACAGTTCTTCAAAGTCTATTGAAAGAGCTATAGCACTGTCAGCTTCGATTTTTTCAAGCTCAAGTGGCTCTTTGACGCTTGTATTAACTCCATCTAAAAATCCCATAAACAAAGCATCGCTAACATCGTATTTAGTAGCAAGTTCGCTAAAAGTACCTGCAAATTCTCTACTTGAACTTGCTAAAATATCGCTATAAATTTTGATTTCAGCAGAGCTGTATTCGTCCCAAAACTTTTCAAATTCTTTTTCGGATATGTTTTCGCTTAACTCTATCCACTTATCATATAAACTCATATTGTTTTAATTCCTCCCGAACTCTGAATTTCAACAGAACAAATTACAAATCAGTTAGCCCTTAATGTTCATTGCTCTTATAATCTCAATTACATCTCCGATAACAGCACTTCCTGTAGGCAATGCCCCTGCACCTCTACCGTAAAACATAAGGTCATCTACTGCGTTTCCTTTTACAAATACAGCATTAAACTCATTGCTTACACCAGCAAGTGGGTGCTCGTTCTTTATAAGTGTAGGTTTAACGCTACATTCGAATTTGCCATCGTAATTTTTTGCATTTGCAATAAGTTTTATCTTGCAGCCTTGTGCCTTTGCATCTTCAATCTGCTGTTTAGTTACTTTGCTGATTCCTTCTGTAGGAATATCTTCAGGTTTTATGTATTTATTAAACATTAGAAGCATTAATATGCAAAGCTTGTTTGCGACGTCTATACCCTCAACATCGTCTGTAGGATCTGCTTCGGCAAATCCTTTTTCCTGTGCGATTTTAAGTACATCGTCATACGCAAGCCCGTTTTCGGTCATTTGGGTTAGCATGTAATTTGTGGTACCGTTTACTATTCCCATAACTTCGTTAAACTCGTTGCCTTGGAGTGCTGAAGTGATAGCGTTTAATATTGGAATTCCACCGCCGACACTTGCTTCAAATCTAAAATATACGTCGTTTTCTTTTGCGGATTTGAACAGAGCATCGTAATTTGCAGCGATTGCAGATTTATTTGCAGTCACTACATGTTTTTTGTTTTTCATAGCTTCCAGCATAAATGACGTTGCAGGCTCTTTGCCGCCGAGAAGTTCCACCACGATATCTATCTCAGGATTTTGTAAAATATCATTTGGCTCTTGCGTGAATTTCGCAGGGTCTACATTTATGCCTCTATCTCTTGTTACATCTTTTTCAAGAATTTTTTCTATAACTACTTTTGTGTTCGTAGCTGCCTCGATTTGCTTTCGGTTCATTTCAAGAACTTTGTAAGTACCTGTACCGATATTTCCTAGGCCTAACAATCCAATTTTTATTGTTTTCATATAACATTTCCTCCGTGATTTATTTTTCGATGGTTTCTTGGAAATTATATAACATTTCTTTGAATTTGTCTTCGTTTTTTTATTATTTATTTAACAATATATAATTTTGTTATGAGGTGCCATTTATACTCAAGCTGTATTCTATGGCATCTCATAACCATATACTATTATACTGAAATCAAACTAAATCCGCCGCCGACAGAGGCGGCGAACATCTTAATTTAATAAAGACCTGCGAAGCGATTTCTCTCAAGGCAGGTCTTTATATATGTGAAATGTTTATGTTGTATGAATTTATTATGGTGTTTGTGTTGCAATTCCTATTGCAAAGACTGTATCAGCTGCTGCATTTTCAGCTATAATTTCAAAATTCCATTCTCCGCCTAAAACATTTGTTACACGAACTCCGAACATATCTTGAATAGTAGAAAAATTAGGTGACGGATTAGGCTCGCCTGCTACTAAGCTTCGTGAAATAAGCTCACCATGCATACTAACGTTATAAGTGTTTCCAAGTGGGTCTGTTAGCTTTATCGTGAAATCTTCGCCATGAGCTTCAACCATTAGCATGAAGTTTTGACCGTTGCTAAAGCGATAGTTGAACGATTGCTGGACAGATGCTGGAGGAGCACTTGATGGAAACTCTGCATCTTCTGCTGCAGCAGGTGCCGAATCGGAAGAATCGAAAAGTGAAAACATACCTGATGAATTAGCAGCGGAGCCGCCGCCAACAGCAGGTGCACCAGCAGGCATGCTTGACCTTCCAATAAAACCAAATACTTGCCCGTGGAACTCAAATCCATCATCTGCCGCTCTTAAAGATTGACTTCTATCTGCTTCAATAAATTTAATTCTAAATACGAGATATTCGATAAAATCAATCATATGAGATGTCGCTTGTGCATTGTTATGAAATGACGTATAGAAAACAGTACCGTCACCATATGTAAACGATATTGCAAGAGGGGAGATACCGTGGTTTGGCACATAGCCCTCGATATAGACTGTGGCATCTCTCGACAGTTCGGTAATTACATACCAACCACCCATGTTGAAGATAACGTCAAGTTCGCTTATGCCCATATGGGAAGCGAGACTGCCATGGGGAATGTTTGCATTGCGTACTGTGAGTGATGGGCTAACTACCGTATATTCAAAAATATTTGGAAAAGCAGAAACCAGCGGAGCAGCTGCCAAATCAGAGACATAGACAATACCGCCTTGTTCGACATAAGTTCTAAGTACTCTAGGCACTACGTCATAATGACTGCCGCAGTTAATGAAAATTGCGAAAAATTCGCTTAACCTGTCAGCATCAGTAAAATCAGCCGCAGTAACTAAATGAAAATCCACACCTCTACCAAAGAAGTTCAATATTTGTCCGACATTATCGTTGCTAGCGTGTGTTACACCGATTTTGATTGATTCGCCTGAGGGATATCCGTTAGTTTCTCTATCAGGGTCTAATTCTCGATTATTCAAATGCGGCGTTATCAAATTAATTCCATATGGATTATCTCCACTGCAACAGTGAGTGTCCGTGTGTCCTGTTTGTATGCCTGTATAAGTAGTGAGGCCTTCAGAAATTGCACAGCCTACAAGTAGAAGTAGTGCAATTAATATTGCCATCGTTTTTGAAATCTTTCTCATTTATCGTACCTCCGTGATATCTTTAATTTATATCGCCTGCTAAGCCATTTAATCAATCGGGTTCGGATAAGTAACAATAATTGTCGGGCAATTATTGTACTACTGAATGGGCACAGTCACGTTTCACCAAATCAGAGATTTGGGAACGTGTTGCACAAGGTCTGCTTGCAAATCGCATATGCGATTTGAGCAGCACCATTGAAGCGATTTCTAAATGGCTAGCATGCAATATTTAATTAATAATTATAAATTAATAATGTTTTTCTATTATTGGTTAGACGGGGGGATACGGATAAAAGTTCCATGCGAATTACAAAAAACTTTTTCACGGGTTAAAAGTAGGATGTTCTTTCTACTATATAAATGATATTTGATGTGCTATAATATTTTAGAATAATAGCATCCATTTATACGATTGTATTATATGACACCTCACAATAAAATTATATATGATTATGATATATGCTACTACATAACATTGTGTTTTGACAGAAAACAAGTAAGGAAAGATAAAATGGCGATTCATATAGTTTTAGTTGAACCGGAAATCCCACCAAATACGGGAAATATAGCGAGAAGCTGCGTGGCGACAGAAAGTGTGTTGCACTTAATAAAGCCTCTTGGTTTTTTGGTTGACGACAAACATATGAGGAGAGCGGGGCTTGATTATTGGTCTTTTGTAAATTTGCATATTCACGAAAGCTTAAATGAATTTTTAAAAAAGCATCAGGGCAGAAATATGTATTTTGTGGAAACGGACGGAGAAAAAACGTACACAGAAGTGAATTTTAAGGACGAAGACATGCTCATTTTTGGGAGTGAAACGGCGGGGCTTTCTAAAGAATTGCTTGAAGAAAACAGTGAAAACACAATCCGTATTCCCATGACATCAGATATTAAATTTAGGTCGCTAAACTTATCGAACGCTGTAAACATAGTTTTGTTTGAAGCGTTGAGGCAACTGGAATTCCTAGGCTTAAAGTAAGAAAGGTAAAAGCTATGATACGCAAGGTAATTATTTTAACAATTTTCATATTGATGACATTTGCTTTTTTTGCTTGTTCAGCAGACACGCAGGAAGAATCTTATAATGCATATGATGAAAGCCGCAATCTTCCAGAAGCTGAGCTTCATCATTCGCCTGAATTTCCAGATGGATATATTATAATAAGAGAACAAAACTTTTGCACGTCTTTGACTGCACTTGATATATCAACTCAAAGGTGGGGGTTTAGGTTAAATGATGAGGATATAGTTTCTCTAAGCTATATGACAAATCTACGGGAGCTAAACTTGTCAGGAAATGCGATTACAGATATTTCGCCACTAGCGGAGCTAACAAATCTGCGAGTACTGAATTTAAATGGCAATCTGCTCAATGATATCACGCCGCTTGCGGGTCTTACGAACCTTGAAGAACTGCGTCTAGTAATGTATTGGCAAATTTATGATGTTACGCCACTTAAAACGCTTGTGAATTTGGAAACTCTGCATATCGGAGCTAACCATACAACTGTTAACTGGTCGTCTATATTGCACATGGAAGATGATTATAACCTAGAAGATGATGTTGGTTTTTTGGGTAATGAACGCCCAGACTGGTATATCGCTTACTTGTTCCTGATTATTCAAGCATCCGCTTGGGAGCAGGGTGCTGGTGTGGAGCTTATGAGCCTTAGCGGTAGTGAAACACCTGTGATGATAGTGGAATTTAATTCTGAAAATGAAAATACATTTTCTGTAATATATCATACAAATGAAAAAGGGCTTATATTTAATGAATCATGGGCTAGGATGCATCCGATGGGCGAGTGGGCACCAACACCGAGATTTGTGAGAAATATGCAAACACAAGAGGTTGGGCTATATTTCATAGGAGGCATGGTCGGAAGAGATCTTTTGACTTTAAGAAGCCTTTATAGGATGGATATTGCCTATGATGAAATTGTAATTACTCCGATTTTTACATATATGCCGGCTCATGAGTATGAAGAGGTCTGGAACCCAGACGAGCGAGACTTCCCTTTGTGGGGGCTTGAATCAGGTAATATGATTTGGGCTTTTCCAGAATTTCTTGACTTTCTCGACGGCACAGGTGACTTTGTAGGAGAAGACTGGTTTATGGCACATGCAGAAGGAAATATTGACTATTCTCTGTTTGATGGGAAAATCAATTTTTACCGACACGATGGAAATTTGAGCATGAGGATTTCTGGTGCAGAATACTATAGACAAATTAATGCTTTTTTAAGTAACATTGATATTTTAGAGGCACATCGAATGGAAGCGGAATTCCTGTGGGCACCGATGGAAATTGACAGGTTTACAGATTTTCTTGATGGCTATTTTCAATAGTTAAAAATAGAAAATAATAGTTAAAATAATATTTGAAAAACGTGGAAATACATATCTCAAAATGTTATACTGTTAGGGCAAGGTGAGGTATCAAAATGAAACTTGGTCATGAATTAATTATTGAGCAATCGCAAAAACTTGTAATGACTCCTGAATTAATACAAGCTATTCAGATTTTGCAGTTTAATACACAGGAGCTTGATGTTTATGTGCAAGAACAACTGCTTTCAAATCCTGTTTTGGAGCAAGATAAGCAACATGACTCACATGAAAGCGATACTACACACGAAACGCATGAAGATGATGTGCATGATAGCACGGTTAGCATTGATATGCCAGAAGAAAAATCAGGCATGAGTGAGGAAGATTGGCTTAAATATCTCAGAGAACGCGGCTACGATGATATCAGCTACAGGCAAGGTGAGTATTCAAAGTGGAAAGACGATAAGGATTACACTTTTGAACAATACACATCGTCGGAAGTTACACTTTTAGAGCATTTGCTTTTCCAATTGCAGTTTGCAGAAATTCGCAAAAGTTGCAAAAATATGGGAAGATACATCATAGAGTCACTTGATGAAAACGGATATATGACACTAAGCAACGAAGAAATTTCAAAGAAGTTCGATGCACCAGTTGAAAAAGTAACGGAAGTTATAGATGTAATTCATACGTTTGACCCGCCTGGAGTGGGAGCAAAAGATTTAAGAGAATGTCTACTTATACAGCTTGAACATATAAACCGCAAAGATAGCGTAACTGCAAATATTGTGAGCAATCACATCGAAGATATTGCATCAAACAGACTAGGCGTAATTGCAAAAGAAATGGGTATAAGTGTACAAGAGGTTCAAGAGGTAAGTGATTTAATTAAAAGCCTCGAACCAAAGCCAGGTAGGCAGTTTGCGTCACAAGGTACTATAAGATATATAATTCCTGACGTGGTGATTGAAAAATTAGATGACGAGTATATTGTCACTGTCAGCGAAAGCAGCACGCCAAGGTTAATGGTAAGCTCATACTATGAAAAGCTATTATCAGAATCAGAAAGCGATGCGACATTATCAAAATATTTGTCAGGAAGGCTAAACTCGGCAGTTTGGCTGATAAAGAGTATAGAACTCCGAAAACAAACGATAAGCAATGTTGTAAAGGCTGTCGTAAAATATCAAAAAGACTTTTTCGATAAGGGTACTAAATACTTAAAAACATTAACGCTAAAGCAAATTGCAGAGGAAGTTGGAATTCACGAGTCAACAGTCAGCCGTGCTATAAATGGCAAGTATATTCAAACGCCGAGAGGTGTGTTTGAAATTAAACACTTTTTTACAAGTGGAGTAACAAGTAGCAGCGGAGAGGGAATTTCGTCTAAAAGCATAAAAGCATTTATAAAGGAAATTATAGACAGCGAAGAGCCAAAAGCTCCTTTAAGTGATCAGGATATTGTGGCAGTGCTTGAAAAGAAGGGGATAAATGTATCTCGCAGGACTGTTGCAAAGTATAGGGATGAGATGAATATTTTGTCTTCATCAAAAAGAAAACGGTATTAATTATTATTTAAATAAAAATTTTTTAGGAGGCACAGATTTATGAAAACGAAGGTTGGAATTAACGGATTTGGAAGAATCGGGAGAAACATGTTTAAGGCGGCACTTGGGAAGGACAGGAATTTTGAAATTGTAGCTATTAATGATTTGACTACACCAGAAACTCTCGCACATCTTTTGAAGTATGACAGTTGTTTCGGCAAGTTTGACGGTGAGGTCTTAGTAAAAGGCGATACAATCGTTGTTGATGGCAAAGAAATTAAAATCATTGCAGAAAGAGACCCTGCAAATCTACCTTGGGGAAAATTAGGAGTTGATGTTGTAGTAGAGTCGACAGGGATTTTCACGAAAAAAGAAGCGGCAGAAAAGCACATAAAGGCGGGAGCAAAGAAAGTAATTATTTCGGCACCTGCAACAGATGAGGACATTACAGTTGTAATGGGCGTAAACGAAGACAAATATGACCCAGCACTACACAATATCATTTCAAATGCATCATGTACAACAAACTGTCTTGCTCCATTTGCAAAAGTAATAGACGATGCATACGGCATAAAAAAAGGACTTATGACAACTATACATTCATATACGAATGACCAGCAAATACTTGACCTTCCACATAGTGACTTAAGAAGAGCGAGAGCGGCAGGAATTTCGATGATTCCGACAACAACAGGAGCAGCAAAAGCAGTTTCTCTTGTATTGCCACATCTAAAAGGCAAACTAAACGGTATGGCTATGAGAGTTCCGACTGCGGCAGTTTCGGTTGTAGACGTAGTTTTTGAGCTTGACAAAGCGGCAACAGCGGAAGAGATAAACGCAACACTTAAAAAAGCAGCAGAAAGTGATGCCCTAAAAGATTATCTTGGATTCTGTGAAGAACCTCTAGTATCAATAGACTTCAAAGAAGACCCAAGGTCGTCAGTTATCGATGCACTATCAACAATGATGGTAGGCGATAATATGGTAAAAGTGTTATCGTGGTATGATAATGAGTGGGGATATTCTAATAGGGTTGTTGATCTTATTGAGTTCGTTATCAACAAAGGACTGTAGACGGATTATTTTAATGGCTCTGTTCAAATCGCATCGGCGATTTGGCAACAGGCCTTATGCCACATGTTCCTAAATCTATGATTTAGTGAACATGACGGTGACTCCCATATTGGAACCGTAAAGTCAAATTCCGTGTCCTCACGAACAATTAAAGTTCGCTCCGGTACGAAATTCGCCTTTAGAACCCAATCTGAAAGAAAATCCCACCGTCTAATTTAGAGAAATCAAATATAAAAAATATAAACAAGACGTAGGTATTTTTTCGCAAGACGAGGCGTGTGAGTGAATGAGTCAGAAGTGTACACAAAAGTACCTGAGTGGCGAATGAACGAGCAACAACAAAGTATTGCGGAAAAATAACAAGTCTGGAGGTAAAATGAAGAAGACGATAAAAGATATAGATATAAATGGGAAGAGAGTGCTGGTGAGGTGCGATTTTAACGTGCCTCAAAATGAATCTGGCGAGATTACAGATGATAGCAGGATAAGGGCGACTTTGCCAACGCTTTCGTATTTGATTGAAAATGGAGCGAAGCTGATACTGATGTCGCATCTAGGTAGACCAGACGGTGAAGCAGATATGAAGTATTCGCTAAAACCAGTTGCGGACAGGCTTTCAGACTTACTTAGTAAAAATGTACTATTTATAAATTCGCCTACTGTCACTGGTGCAGATGTTAAGAATGCAGTAGCAAATTTAAAAGCTGGCGATGTTATGCTTTTAGAGAATATACGATTTAGAAAAGAAGAAACAAAGAACGAAACGGGATTTGCCAAAGAGCTTTCTGAGCTTGCAGATGTTTATGTAAATGATGCTTTTGGAACAGCACACAGAGCTCATGCTTCAACAGCAGGAGTGGCAGCGTTTTTGCCAGCAGTATCAGGTTTTTTGATGGAAAAAGAATTAAAGTTTTTAGGTGATGCTATTGAAAACGCAGAAAGTCCATTTGTTGCGATACTAGGCGGAGCAAAGATAAAAGATAAAATTCCTGTACTTGAAAGTTTCATGGAAAAAGCCGACAGCATCATAATTGGTGGAGGCATGGCGTTTACATTTCTAAAAGCAAAAGGCTATGATGTAGGCAAATCGCTTCTCGAAGAAGAACAAGTGGATTTTGTTAAAGAACTTACGCTCAAAGCCAAGTCAAAAGGTGTGAATATCTTGATTCCTGTCGATGTCGTTGCGGCAAAGGAATTTAAAAATGACTCTGAGAAGCTGACTGTTGCTGCTGATCAGATGCCTTCTGATATGATGGGGCTAGATATAGGACCAAAGACGGCAGAGCTATATTGCGAAGAAATAAAGAAAGCTCGCACGATTCTTTGGAATGGCCCGATGGGAGTGTTTGAGATGCCTGCGTTTGCAAACGGTACGAAATTAGTTGCAGAGGCTGTAGCTAGATGTGAAGGTGTAACTATTATAGGTGGTGGGGATTCTGCCGCTGCTGCCGCTTTGTTTGGCGTTTCGGAGAAGATGTCACATGTGTCTACAGGTGGGGGAGCTTCACTGGAGTTTCTTGAAGGCAAAGAGCTGTCTGGTGTAGCCGCATTACAGGATAAATAGGAGAGAGATTTTATGAGAATACCATTAATCGCAGGAAACTGGAAAATGTTTAAAACGACTGCGGAGGCAGTTGTATTTGCGAATGAATTTAAAGAACTATATAAAGGTACAGACGTGCGTGCTGCAATTTGTGCACCGTTCACGCAGCTTTCGGCACTTAAAGCAGCTTTCAAAGGCACAGAGATAAAACTTGGAGCACAAAATATGCACTTTGAAGATGAAGGAGCGTTCACAGGGGAAATATCAGCAAGTATGTTAAAAGAAATCGGAGTAGATTACTGTGTAATAGGGCATTCCGAAAGAAGGCAGTATTTCAATGAAACAAATGAAACTGTGAATAAAAAAATTGCAAAGGCCTTCTCTGTTGGAATTATTCCTATACTTTGCATAGGTGAAGTTTTGGAAGAAAGAGATGAAGGCAAGGCTTTTGATGTTGTAAGAACACAATTTATAGGGGCGCTTGCGGGTATCAGCAAAGACTTTGTGAGCAAGCTTGTAATTGCGTATGAACCGGTTTGGGCAATAGGCACAGGCAGGACAGCAACGCCTGAGCAAGCAAATGAGATGTGTGCGTTCATAAGAAAACTTTTGGTGGAATTTTATGACGAGCAGACCGCAGATGAAGTTATTATTCAATATGGCGGAAGCGTAAAACCGTCAAATGCAACTGAAATAATGAACATGGACGAGATAGATGGGGCACTTGTTGGTGGAGCGAGTCTTAAGTCGGATGAGTTTATGGAAATCGTAAACTTTTAGTCGATTTTAATGAACTTGATGATGGATTTAATAATATGAATAATTAATATGGAAAATGGAGGATATAAATATGGCATTTATTGAAGATGTAATTGCTCGTGAGGTTCTTGATTCGAGAGGGAATCCAACTGTTGAAGTGGAAATATTTTTGGAAGACGGAAGCATGGGAAGGGCTATCGTGCCTTCTGGTGCATCAACAGGAGCACATGAGGCTGTAGAACTTAGAGATGGTGACAAAGGCAGATATCTTGGCAAAGGAACATTAAAGGCAGTTGAAAATGTTAATGATACAATTGCAGAAGAAATAATTGGTTATAACGTGTTTGACCAAGTTGGACTAGACCAGCTTTTGATTGACCTTGACGGTACTCCTAACAAGAGCAAGCTTGGGGCAAATGCAATACTTGCTGTTTCAATGGCGGCGGCAGATGCGGCAGCAAACAGTTTGGGGCTTCCACTTTTCCAGTATCTTGGCGGAGTAAACGGAAAACTTCTTCCAACACCTATGATGAATATAATTAACGGTGGAGAACATGCCGATAACACAGTTGATTTTCAAGAATTTATGATTATGCCTGTAGGTGCGGAGTCATTTAAAGAAGGGCTCAGAATGGGTGCAGAGGTATTTCATAACTTACACAAAGTATTAAAAGAAAAAGGTCTAAATACTGCTGTAGGCGATGAGGGTGGATTTGCCCCTGACCTTGCGACAAATGAGGACGCAATAAAAGTAATAATGGAAGCAATTGAAAGAGCAGGATATGTTGCTGGTAAAGATATAAAACTTGCACTTGACGTAGCTGCAAGCGAATTTTATGATGCTGACGCAAAAATATACAACCTAAAAGGCGAAGGCGTTAAAAAGACAGCCGCGGAAATGGTAGAGTTTTATGAGGAATTAGTATCAAAATATCCGATTATATCAATTGAAGACGGTTTTGATGAAGATGATTGGGATGGATGGAAACTTTTCACAGATAAGCTTGGTAAAAAAATTCAAATCGTCGGAGACGACCTATTTGTAACAAATACTGAGAGACTTAGCAGAGGAATCAAAGAAGGTATCGCAAATTCAATTCTTATAAAAGTAAATCAAATAGGCACGCTTACAGAAACGTTTGATGCAATCGAAATGGCTAAAAAAGCGGGCTACACTGCTGTCATATCGCATCGAAGCGGAGAGAGTGAAGATGTGACGATTGCAGATATCGTTGTTGGGCTAAATGCAGGGCAAATTAAAACGGGATCGCTTTCGAGAACTGACAGAATTGCAAAATACAATCAGCTTCTGCGTATCGAGGAATTACTTGATTCGTCAGGGACTTATGCAGGCATGAAAGCTTTTTACAATTTAGGAGAATAACACAGTGAAAGTGCTTGATTTTTGCTATTTGCTATGATACACTTTATTGGTTAACAATTACGGGGAGGTAAATTATGACTACGATTTCGATTTTGATGGCAGTACTTGCAGTTATAAGTCTTGTTCTTATTGCTAGTATATTGCTTCAATCAGGAAACAGTGCAGGATTATCAGGATCTATCGGCGGTGGTGCTGAGCAGCTTTTTGGTAAGAAGAAAAGTAAAGGATACGAAGCGGTACTAAGCAAGGTAGCGACGGTTTCTGCAGTATTGTTTATAGTGACAGCACTTGCTATTGCTACTTTAGAAGCAAGAATGTAGATTAAACAAAAATATAAATTTTAAAAAAAACTAATTGTATATTTCAGGAGGACTGTAACAATGGAGAATTTAGCAAACCTCGCATTTATTGCGCCGGTGGTGGCTCTTGCTGCCCTTGCGTTTGCCTATGGATTAGCATCATGGGTTAAAAAAGTTGACGAGGGAACAGACAGAATGAAGGAAATTGCCGGACACATAAGAGAAGGTTCGATGGCATTCCTAAAAAGACAATATACTACGATGGCAATTGTCGTAGTTGCTTTATTTGTAATTATTGGAATTTTTATTGGCTGGATTACAGCAATACTTTATGTTTATGGAGCACTACTAACAATTCTTGCAGGGCTGTTTGGAATGAGAGCGGCAACAAATGGTAATGTTAGAACAGCAAGCTCTGCTATGACAAGTGGCATGGGTAAAGCTTTAAAGGTATCATTCCGAAGTGGAGCTGTTATGGGGCTTTGCGTTGCAGGACTTGGACTATTTGGAATAGGTACAGTTCTAATATTCTTTGGAGCGGTAGAAGCGGCAGAAGTAATTACAGGTTTTGGACTTGGAGTTTCATCGATGGCATTGTTTGCACGTGTTGGCGGCGGAATTTACACGAAAGCTGCTGACGTAGGCGCTGACCTTGTTGGAAAAGTTGAAGCAGGAATTCCTGAAGATGACCCAAGAAACCCAGCAGTAATTGCAGATAACGTAGGCGATAACGTAGGTGATATCGCAGGAATGGGTACAGACCTGTTTGAATCTTACGTTGGTTCACTTGTTGCAGTTATCACACTTGCATTAGTTGTAACTACAGTAACTCCGCAAATTGGAGAAGCTTTTGCTTTAGACGCTGTTACTGCAGCACTATTCCCACTTCTTTTAGCGGCGATAGGTGTTGTGGCGTCTATAATAGGAATTTTGTTCGTTCGCGGTGGCGAAAATGTAAACCCTGCGTCGGCACTTAATATGGGAACTTATATAGCGAGTGCTATTGTAATTATAGCATCACTTATATTAAGCATAACTATGATTGGTACATTTAACCCTGCAGGAGCTGTTATTATCGGACTTCTTGTAGGTACAGCAATAGGTAAGATTACAGAGATTTATACATCTGCGGATTATAAAACGGTAAAAGAGATAGCGGCACAATGTGGAACAGGTGCAGCAACTAACATTATCAGTGGTTTTGCAGCAGGAATGCTTTCTACTGTAGCACCTATCATTTGTATCGTAATCGGTATACTTGTATCATACGCTTTTGCAGGAGTTTATGGAATCGCTCTTGCGGCAGTTGGAATGCTTTCAACTACAGCTATGACAGTAGCTATCGATGCATTTGGTCCAGTATCAGATAATGCAGGCGGTATTGCCGAAATGGCAGAACTTCCACCTGAAGTTAGAGAGATAACAGACAAGCTTGACTCAGTTGGAAATACGACTGCTGCTATCGGAAAAGGTTTTGCGATAGGTTCAGCAGCTCTTACAGCACTTGCACTATTTGCAGCGTATTCAGAAATTGTTGGACTTAGAGAAATCAACTTGGTAAATCCTCGCGTAATCGCAGGGCTATTCCTCGGTGCGACTCTTCCGTTCTTCTTCTCAGCTTTGACAATGAATTCAGTTGGTAAAGCGGCATATCAGATGATAGACGAAGTAAGAAGACAGTTTAGAGAAGACCCAGGTATCATGGAAGGTACATCAAAACCTGATTATGCAAGATGCGTAGATATTTCAACAAAAGCAGCACTTAGAGAAATGGTTGCACCAGGACTTCTAGCGATAATCGGTCCAGTTGCAGTTGGTATCATCTTAGGAACAGAGGCTCTTGGCGGTATGCTTGCAGGTTCTATGGCATCAGGTGTACTTATCGCTATCATGATGGCGAATGCAGGTGGTGCATGGGATAACGCTAAAAAATACATCGAGCAAGGTAATATGGGCGGAAAAGGAAGCGAAGCTCATAAAGCGGCTGTTGTAGGCGATACTGTAGGTGACCCGTTCAAAGATACATCAGGTCCTTCAATCAACACACTAATCAAACTTATGACAATCGTTGCAATCGTATTTGCACCAGTTTTCTTAGCGGTAGGTGGACTTGTATAATTAAATCAATATGAATTTTTAAAAGGGAAGCGCGGCTTCCCTTTTGTTATATCAAATATAATCACAGTCTTTGATAATCGGTATGCAACATTCACCTCACAATCGTATTTATATCAATACATGTTATGGACATACAAAGTATCACAAAACACAATCGCATAAATGGGAAACTGCCACAATTATGTTCACAGTCTTTGGAATCGGTATACAACATTCACCTCACAATCGGGCTCGGATAAGTAAGATTGCTCTGCAATCTACTATCGTAAGTTCCGAGGCGATTGTTTGGCAAATATCGCATACCTCATAATAAAAACATATGATGATAACTCAAAAAGTATAACAAAACACAATCGCATAAATGGGAAACTGCCACAATTATGTTCACAGTCTTTGGAATCGGTAT
>Ga0123355_10003712_pt1 | contig 22025 bp, 16 predicted proteins | sample TergutEmb28metaG_3_FD_89872 | JGI IMG/M metagenome (GOLD analysis project Ga0123355, IMG submission 89872) | Embiratermes neotenicus P1 segment gut microbial communities from Petit-Saut dam, French Guiana - Emb289 P1 | ecosystem: Host-associated > Arthropoda: Insects > Digestive system > Gut ... | reverse complement strand
GGTTTGCGGTAGGCCGAAGCGAGAGTCGTATGTGGTGGTGGTTGTGTATCTTGGGTTGGTGCTGCCTTGGGCTAGGGGGCTTATGGCTTGGGTTACTTGGCCGTAGCGGTTGTAGGTGAATTGTTGGGTGGTTGTGCGGGAATGGCCGCCACTGTGTTCAGTTAAGGTTATGGAGGTAGGTAACTGGTCGCTGTTGTAAGCTATTATTTGGGCAGATTGCAAAGAAGTGCCGAAATACGTCCGCTGTTGGGTGTTCAAATTGCGATAGTTGAAAGTATAAACCGTACGCAGCCCGTTGTTTTGGGTTACAGTTGTGCTGTATGTGTGGCCCTGATTAGAAGGAGAAGCGGAGGGTGTGCCCTGGTAGCTAAATGTCGTACGTTGAAAATTTTGGCCTTGACTTAACAAATACCGCTCTGTGACAATAGGAGTTACTCTGTGGCCGTTATTACCGAGAGGCACATTGCGTAAACCATAGCTAAATCGGAGGATTGCGCCGCCGGGATAACTAACTTGGCTTAACAGTAGGATGCGATTTTGTACCACCTCTGACCCCGGCTGCCTACCACATGCAGTACATGTACGACATGGAAGCAGAGACCCACCACATGCATCACACGGCGGTATTGGCCGCCTCCAACATGTACCACATGTGCCGCACGGCTGTAGATTCCCACGGCATACAGCGCATTCCATTCTCCAGTGCCACTGGCCACATATAAAACAGCTACCCCGAGACTGATTATATGGCAGCAAGCGCATACCGCAACGGCCACATGGCGGTAGCGGATTGCTCCAACCACATGCAGCACATACATCATCCCAACTCAGCGGCCGGTCGCACCCTATACAAAGGGTTGGTGCCGGGCCTTTAACATAAGTGGTTGTGATTACATTATTATAAAAAGCAGTAACCGCACCGGTTTGGTTTTGTACGCTGGTTATTTGAAACGGAAAAGTGCTAAAACTACTAATATCGGCTCTATGAGACATATTAATAATAAAGGTACCGCCGTCTGGGCTTGTTATGGTTATAGTGCGGTTAGTGCCGGATATTTGGTTGCTAAAATTAATATGGCTGCCATTCGTATCTATAACCCTTGATATAAGAGTTCCCCAGCCGTGAATTGTTACATATTCAATCCTAATCGTATTTCCAAACCTATCCCGCATTCCAATAAGCAAATTGCCGTCAAAAAAATATGATGTACCGTTATTGAATGTCAACCTCCGGTTAGACCATCGGCTGCCGCTTGCGAAGCTTGCATCGTTAAATAACCGCATATCTTGCAGGGTATGGCCCAAAATTGTATTGCCGTCTAATACAAACGAGCCTCTTCCGGGTAAATACAATACATTGCCCAAGATATGGGGCAAGTCAAACTTCCAGCCAATACCCAAGCCATGTCTGAGTTGAGAGGCCGGCCAGGTGGGAGTTGTGTTTTGGCCCAAAAGGCGTAAATCCGCTTCACCTGAGTTATAAACCATGCCTAAATTAAACCCAAAGCCCCCACGCCCCGGTAAGCTTAAAATATTTATGCGGTACATAGCCGCGCCGGTGTTAAGGCATACAGATTCGTTAGCGTCGAAATCTAAAGTAAACGGGCTGCGGATTATATTTTCATGCGTGGGCGTTGTGGTCATAGGGGCCATGCTTGCGGTCATAGGGGCTGCGTCAACGCCCATAATTTCCATGCCATACTCTACTATATAATCTATTTCACTGGCATCTGCATGTGCCAGATGTATCACCAGACTTACGTCAAAAGGTTGTTCTATTACCGGAGGCAAGTCCAACACAAAACGTACAGGGGCTGGCATAGACGGCGGTATTGGCTGTGCCCCTGGGCTTATTGCATCGGAATAAAATGTATTAATGCCATGATATGGGTCATTATGGCCAAAGCGCTCGCGATTATTGCCACGGGTGGGGCTGTTTAATACTGAACCCGTTGCACTATACCTGGTGAAATTGGCTCTGGACTCGGCCCGGTATATGCCTGCTGGCAGCATAAATGTTTGAGGCTCAACTTGTAAGGCGGCGCCAAGGGCAAAGGTGGCTTGTATTTCCGCAACGCCCCGGTTATCCAAAAACATTTGCCTGGCGATATTAAAGGCATATTCATTAGTGAATGCCGTAGATATTGCGATTGTTGCCAATACATACTCCGGTGCATGTTGATTCCGGTTTCGCCAGGGCCTTGTGAGCCTTGTGTTGTCCAATCCTATTCTTGAACTGCGATTTGGATATATTGGCCATATTGGGCGTTGTGGTGTTGGTTCGGCATCTTCTACGACATTGTTCGCGTCGTTGTCCTCGTCGTCAACGTCTTCTTCCTCCGGAGGATATTCATATACATCATCGGGTTGTTTTTCATCTTCGGGTTCGGGGTGGTATTCTTCGTCATCTTCCGGATTTTCTTCATGTTCAGGAGGATACTCGTTTTCTCCCTCTGTATAGTTTTCAAATTCTGTTACTTGCCCGCCTTCAATCACCGGATGATTCTCATCCAACCACAGGTAGCGAACTTCGGAAGCCAGATTTCCTTGCATGGAGGCATCTACGTTCCGCTCTTCATGCAATACGGGATGATACTCTTCGTTACAATAAGATAGTTCTTCACCATGTACAGGTGGAAAATCCTCATCATTTATCGGTTCGTCTTCGGGCTCTGGAATGTATTCTTCATCTTCGGGCTCTGGAATGTATTCATCATCGGGCTCAGGGACATATTCCTCGTCATCTTCATCCCCCGGCTCCTCATCGTCTTCGGATGTACCCCATTCGAAATACCCCAAGCCAGGATACATCCCCAGCAATTTCATTTCCTCAGTTAGTGCCGCTTCTATAAAGCTGTATGGTGTATCATAGTTGCCAACGGCAAGAAAACTATGAACATCCGCAAATGTCCTGCCATGCCTTGCGCCTGCATAATGCCCATATATGGGAACAGAACTGTCAATAAGCCGCCTGGCAGCAACATAATGTGGCAAGTCAAAATTAAGCGCAAACTGTTCAAAGCGCATGATTTCAGTATTTCGCTCAAGTCTGCATGGGATATTGGCAATAAGGTTTTTGGCCTGGGTATAGCTAAACAGCCCAACAGACATAATAACCAGCATGTCCACACTTTTTTCCAGTGAAAACCCGTCTTGTTCCATTATCAAGAATAACTCGTTTGCGACTCCGAAAGCGCCTTCGGCGATAGATAACTGCCTTAAAACAAGATTTCGGTCATCTAGCGATAAACTTGAGAAGGTGGCTGAGCCGTTCCTTATTTCGTAAAACCGAAACGCTTTCTGTATAGACGGGCACTGCATCCAATAGTTTGCCTGCTCGTCTTGCAGCCTGTCTATTTGGGATTGGTCTGCTATGCCGCTTATGCCATTGCTGATATTAAAATATGACCACTCAGCAATTTCATCGGCTGGCATGTTGTTATTTGGGGGATGTGTAGCCGGAAGTTCCGTGTTCGGCCCGCCTATGTAGAATGGCTCAATCACGGGTAAGTTTGGGTGGGGGATATGGGAGTCCCAGGTATGGAAGCCGTATTGGGCAGGCACAGTGGAAACAGAGGCATACGCCAGTGTCGGCGTCAGCAGTGATATTATTAGTACAACTATCACAAGATTTTGAAGCTTACGCACTATGGCTTTTGACATGAGAATCATCCTTTGCAGATTTATGTAACAATTTGGCATATCGCATCTACCATTGCTTGCGGAATAATACAATGGTATGTTGTGGCAAGTCAAGAAAATAATTCGTATTCACTCGTTTTTTGCCATTTTGTGTAGCAATTGACTTCTGCTACACAAATCGGGATATTTCCCTGTTCGTTGACATAAACCGCGCCGCACCACATCCCACCGGCTCGGCATGACACTACTAACACCATACCAAGCCCACCGTCATACAAGACCCCCAGAACTCACAAGCAAGACAATCTGCCCACCCAACACAAACAAAAACCACCTGCATACAAGAATTCGGAATTCTTGCAAGCAGGTGGTTTTATTTTGAATCTCATAAACCGTGTTCAATTCCAATTACTTTACACATATCGTACATTTGCTTGCATTTTTTTTATGAACCAGTATTCTTAATAAAATACCCGCGAACAAAGGGGCGATTAATCCATGGACATACAAGAGAAACTAAGAATCCTAACAGAAGCAGCAAAGTACGATGTAGCCTGTACATCCAGCGGCGTAGGCCGCAAAGGCACCCGCGACACAATAGGAAGTGCCGCAGCATGTGGTATCTGCCATAGCTTTACCGCCGACGGGCGCTGTGTATCACTGCTAAAACTGCTGCTTACCAACGCCTGTGTATACGACTGCAAATACTGCGTAAACCGCCGCAGCAACGATGTCCCCCGTACCAACTTCACTCCCCGGGAAGTTGCGGAACTAACCATGCAATTCTACCGCCGCAACTACATTGAGGGGCTGTTTCTAAGTTCTGCCGTAATAAAAAACCCCGATTACACAATGGAACTGCTAATAGAAACCCTGCGCCATGTACGTGAGGAACATCGCTTCGGCGGCTATATCCACGTAAAAGCCATTCCCGGGGCAGACCAGGCGCTGATATGGCGGTTGGGCCACCTGGCAGACCGTATGAGCACAAACATAGAATTACCATCCGAAACCAGCCTGCTAAGCCTGGCCCCGGAGAAAACAAAGTCGGCAATACTAACCCCAATGCGCTTCATAAAGAACCAAATGCAGCAATCCAAGAATGAACTAATCCGATACAAGAATGCCCCGCCCTTTGTACCGGCAGGGCAAAGCACCCAGCTGATAGTAGGCGCCACAGCCGAAAGCGACAGCCAAATAGTACACCTGGCCCAAGGGCTCTATAAGGGTTATGCCATGAAACGTGTCTTCTATTCCGCTTACATCCCCACAAACACCAACCTGCCAACCAGTGACACCCCCCTTGTGCGGGAGCACAGGCTATACCAGGCAGATTGGCTGCTGCGCTTCTACGGCTTCACTGCCCAAGAACTGTTCCGCACAAAAGACGAAAACCTAAGCCTGCATCTGGACCCAAAATGCCATTGGGCGCTAAAAAACCTAGAGCACTTCCCGGTAGAAATAAACCGGGCAGACTACTACATGCTGCTGCGGGTACCGGGCATAGGCCAAAAATCCGCCAGCAGAATAATAGCTGCCAGGCGCGTAGGCAACCTGGATTTTGTGAATCTTAAAAAAATGGGCGTAGTGCTAAAACGTGCCAAACTATTCATAACCTGCAACGGGAAAATGATGGAAAAATTGCCCTGGGACCCGGAGGTTTTAGAGATGCGTCTATCTGAAAACTACGTAGGAGGAGCGTATACCCAACCCAGCTTATTTGACATAATGCCCTCAGCGATACCTTTAAAGCCTTTGGCCGGGCAACATTTGCTTACAGTAGAGCCGTCAAGCCACTTGCCCCTATTAGGCACAGATGATTTAAAAAGCCAAACCCCCTTCAGCATAAACCAGGATGCCCACCCCATGCCACTAATCCCACCAATAGAGGACGCCAGCTAATGCCCCCCCGCAGAGATGTAGCGATACTGTTCGACGGAACATTCGAAGGCTACCTATGTATTATCCATGCCTATTATTACGAACGGGTATCCCCCCTAATAATCCAAGAGGAAGACCACCATCAGCCAACTTTAGATACAGAGGAATACCACATCATAACCAGTGCATCCGTAGCCTCCCAGGTACAGGGCGGCATAATAAGCAAAATCTCCCAACAAGCATGGCATTATGTAACAAGTGCATTCCTATCAAACGGAGAGGACAAATTCATGGCAATATTCCGCTACCTGCAACAAGGTTTTAAAGCAGGCCCGTTGATAGACAACCACCTCCAGCAAGACTGCGTACTACGGGTACACAAGCTGGCAAGGCAGGTATGGCGGGAATCCCACCTGCTAACAGGCTTCTGCCGTTTCGAGGAAACCACCAACCAAATTTTCTACTGCCCCATAGACCCAATAAACTACGTGCTGCCCATCTTAGCCGAGCATTTCAGCGACCGTATGATGAACCAGGCCTGGATAATCCACGACAAAAAACACGGCAAAGTAGCCGTGTACAATGGCGAAACCTATATAATTACAGACGCCCCCAAAACCGCTAACGTCCAGCATACCGAAAACGAAGCCCAAATCCAAGAACTATGGCATACATTCTTCAACTCGGTAGCAATAAAAGAACGCATAAACCCAAAACTACAGCGCAACCTGCTGCCCCTACACTTCCGTAAATCTATGACGGAGTTCGCGGTGAAAGTAAAAAAGCCTTGAGGTTCTACCCCAAACCCCCCAAAGTTTTTTCTCTTAACCTACGACGAAGGCCCAGCCAGCTTTGGCACCGTGGGCATACTTTGGGTTTGGCATATGCCGTGAAATACTACTCCATCATCAATGATAAGCGAGCCGGCCAGTATATTGCCCATTATCTCTGCCGTGCCTGTTAAATGCAGTGCGGACTTGCACTGAATATTCCCTAATATACGCCCGGCAATGCGGGCGGAATCTACTGTTACATCCCCGTCTACAAACCCGGTATCGCTTAGGTTTAAGACGCCGTTAATATCAATATTGCCTATAACATTGCCGTCAACGCGCATAGAGCCGTTGTCTGCCCCGCTTAGTGTTGCGGCATGTATGGTAAACCCTTCCCCTATTACCGTATTAGTCGAAGCATCGAAACGGCTTACTGGGCGGTTACGTGACATAGAATCACCTTTCTTTTGAAATAATTTCCTCATCGCTCCATCATAAAGGGGCGCGGGTTTATCGGTTCCCCGTTAAGCATGACCTCATAGTGTACATGGGCACCCGTTGTACGGCCTGTTGTGCCAACCCTGGCTATAATATCGCCGCGCTCTACCCGTTGGCCTACGTTTACCAAGTTTACGGAGTTATGGGCATAAAGTGTTGTGTACCCGTTGCCGTGGCAAATGATTACGGTATTGCCGTACCCCCCTTGCCAACCGTTAAAAATAACTGTACCGCCCCCTGCGGCGCGTATGGGTGTACCGGTAGGCGAACGTAAATCAATACCGCTGTGGAACTCGCGGCCTCTTCCGCCAAAGGGGTTATTCCGCCAGCCAAATGGGGAGGATATTTGGGCATTAATGGGCCACATAGTTGGGAAATTTCTAAGATGAGGATCCATAGTGCGCCTGCGGGCCTGTATGTCTTCTAAAAGAACTATTTGAAGCTCAAGTTCTGCCATAAGCAGTTCAAGCCTTTCGTGAAGCACAGCTTCATTTAAAGCCGGAGGCGGTTCAAAGGAGTCCTCTACAAAATGGACAAACCCCACACTCGCTTGCACATATTCATTCACCTCATCCGTGTGTGAGTCGGGAGAGTTAAATAAAATAGACTGAGACAACAGGCTTGCCTGTGACTCTAATAAAAGATTATAAATAGCCGAAACAGGAGGAATAAAAAGCCTGGAACTAAGGCCGTCAATTATGTTCTGCCTCTGCTCTTCGAAGTCGTGAATCATCTGCTCAAGATCGTCTATTTGCACTCGCAGTTCGTTCAATGCATTCTGCTGCTGCTGCTGCAATAGAAATTGCTGTATCCTGGCCTGGCGCTGTTCGTCTGTCAGTTGTTCGTATAATTGCAGGCTTTCTTCCAGCATACGAGCCTGTTCTTCTAGTGTTTGATTTTGGAATTCCTCGAACTCGCTTTGGGTATCATGCAGGTACTCTCTTGTGGTTTCATACTGTTGTGCAAAACGTTGCCGGCTAATCCATAGCCCGGCTGTTATGGAAGATACTGCAAAAATAACGCCCAATATACAATAAAATAAGAGCCGAGGTATCCTCAAGCTGCGAGTTTTGCCGGAACTATACGATGGCACCAGCATCAAAGACAAATATTTACGTTGTTTATGGGATCTTTTATCGATTAGTGCGCTAACTTTCTTTACAACCGGGCGTGCGTTATGTTTACGAAACAAGGAAACTCACGTCCTTCACAATTTTTTTTACAACTCATGTATAGGATATTATCACATCATAGCAAAAATATCAAGCAAAAATTAAAAAATTATGAAAAGATATTACGAAATTATTAAATCCGTCTCATGCCCACTTGACGATTGCAACCATGTGGTATATATCTTGAGCAGTGAGTCTGAATAATAGCGACTCTAAGCATTCTAAATCAATTCAGTGTAGAATGCCAGTGGAATTTGACGGAATAGTTCGAAAGCGGAGCGTGATAAAATGGAAAACAAGCAGCCAGATACAAAACCGGTAAACATACATGGCTTTGAAGAAGATGATTTCGACCTGCAAGAGCATAAAAAAGCGGCGAACACAGTCGCACAGGAAAAGGCCCATGCAAAAAGTGCTCGCCGCAAAGTAGCGGTGGGTAGGGTTGTAATAATGATAGCCGCTATTGCAATTTGCGGCCTGTTATGGCTTATGGCATCTATGATAGTAAGGGCGCTATAGGCCGCCTTGCTGCCTACGCCTCCACTAAAACCGGGAAAATCATAGGGTTTCTTTTGGTACGTTGCCAGATAAACTCCCTTAAATCGTCCTTAATTTTGTTCTTCATATACTGCCTGTCGGCAGTATTTTTTTGTTCCATTTCAAAAAGGGTATCGCTTACTACGGCTTTAGCATCCAGCAGCAAATCATCGGACTCCCGCACAAACACAAACCCTCTGGAGATAATGTCCGGCCCGGAAATAATTTGGCAGTATCCGTCTACGATGCTGACACCTACAGCTACGATTATCATCCCGTCTTCGGAAAGATGCTTCCGGTCCCTTAGTACTACGTTGCCCACATCCCCAACCCCTAGGCCGTCAACCAATAGCTGGCCGGAGGGGACTGTGCCGTTTATCTTGGCTTCTGTATTAGAAACTTCCAATACTTCACCTATATCCATCACGAAAACATTTTCCTTGGGCATACCCATAGATACAGCAAGATCCCTATGATGCTTAAGATGCCTATACTCGCCGTGGTTGGGCATTAGATACTCCGGCTTTACCAGTGCGTGCATTAGCTTTAATTCTTCCTGTTTGGCATGTCCCGAAACATGAACGTCCATTAGACCTTCATATAAAACCTCTGCGCCCAGCTTCATTAGGTCGTTTATTACCCGGGAAACCAGTTTTTCGTTGCCGGGGATTGGGGAGGCACTTATCATGATTTTATCCCCCGGGACAATATCAATTTGCCTATGGTCGCTTGCGGCCATCCTTGAAAGAGCCGCCATTGGCTCACCTTGGCTGCCGGTTGTGACTATACACAGCTGGTTTGGGGTGTAATGCCGCATCATAGATAGTTCAATGATAACCCCGTCAGGCACATCCAGATAGCCCAGTTCTATGGCGGTTTTTACCGCGTTTACCATGCTGCGGCCCATAAACAGCACTTTCCTGTTATAACGTACGGCGCAGTTTAGCACCTGCTGTATCCGGTCAATATTAGACGAAAACATGGCTACCATCAGCCGCTCTTTCGGGGAGTCTTCGAATACCTGCTCGAAAATCGTGCCTACCGTACGTTCGCTCATGGTATAGCCCGGGGCCAGTACATTGGTGCTTTCGCATAGGAAAAGTTTTACACCTTTTTTCCCAAGTTCCGCAAAACGTTGCAAGTCCATGGCCTCCCCTTGAATTGGGGTATGGTCGATTTTAAAGTCGCCGGAATGTACCACCACACCCACAGGGGTATGAACGGCTATTGCAACGGAATCCACAACAGAGTGGGTTATACGAATAAACTCTACCTTGAAACAACCTGCGCCAACGGTTTCGCCGGGGGACATGCAAGTCATATCCGTGCCGCTCATAAGACCATGTTCTTTTAGCTTATTGCCTACAAGCCCCAAGGTTAGGCGGGTGCCGTATACCTTTGTGTTTACCTCTTTTAAGAAGTACGGCACCGTCCCGATATGGTCCTCATGGGCATGGGTGAGAAACATTCCGCGTATCTTTTGCTGGTTTTGGGTAAGGTAGGTAAAATCGGGGATTACCAGGTCTATGCCCAGCATTTCGTCTTGGGGGAATGCTACGCCGCAGTCGATAATAATAATATCGTTGCCGTACTCAAGTACGGTCATGTTTTTTCCTATTTCGCCTAAGCCGCCTAGGGAAAATACCTTTAGTTTATTCTTCTTGGACGCCAAGCGATGGATCCTCCTCATCAATAATTATACCCAGTGCTTCGTAATCGGCTTTGAATAATTCCATTACGAGTTCGAAGTCTTGGTGGGTTTCGTCTACCAATTCCAGCGGCATTTCCTCTTCGTCGGAGCCATCTTCTAAATCGGTGTCTGTTTCCAGTGCCGCGCATTTAAAATGCAGCACTTCTGATGTGTCATCGTCATCTTCCGCTACGGCGGTCAACAGATAGATGCAGTTTTCACCTTCTTTTGTTGCTAGTACGTGCAGTTGGTACTCTTCACCATCCTCGTCGGTCATGAGGATAATGTCGCCCATGTTGTCAAAATCTTCGGGCATGTTTGGTTCATTTTCCATGGTTTCCTCCGTCTTGTAATTTCTATTTAAATATCCCTGTAATATATAAACTGCCGCCATTTCATCTACATGGGAATTATAGGTTTCTTTCCGCTTTTTTCCGCCTCCTGTGTTGGCGTAAAAAGCTTTTGTAACTGCTTGGGTGCTTAGCCGCTCGTCCCATAGAATTACTTCTATGGATTTAAAATTGCGTTTTAGCTTGTCACGAAAGTTTTGGGTTTTTTCGGCACGACGGGACAGGCTACCATCCATATTAATGGGGTGGCCAAGGACTATATGGGTTATACCATAAGTTGTGATTATCTCCCGCAGGCTGTTGATACTTGGGCGCAGCGCCTCCGGTTGACTGCGGCGGATAGTCGTGAGGCCCGTTGCAACACGGCCGTCTATAGAACCCAAAGCGACACCTATGGTTTTATCGCCAAAATCCAACCCTATATACCGGGTTTTTTGCATTACTTAATCACATCACGTAAAAAATCGCGCACCAGTTCCTCCAGCAGTTCGTCCCGCTCTAACCTGCCTATTATCGCCCGTGCGTTATCATGGCTGGTGATGTATGTAGGATCACCTGACAGAATATACCCGACTATTTGCGTCATTGGGTTGTAACCCCTTTTTTTAAGAGCCAGATATACAGCCTCTAATATCTCTTTGGCTTCAATATTGGGCTCCCGTTTGAAAGCGTCGAATTTTTGTGTGTTCATATTGACTGCCTCCTTATGGTTTTATGTTTCCTGTTAGTGCGTTACCTTCTATGCCTGTAATTTGCACTTGCTTTATTGTGTTTAGTAGGTTTATGCCTTGCGCTTTTACATTGCAGTAGTTTTCAGTATGGCCTTGCCACATGATTGTGCCTTCTTGAGGCGAGGCGTTGGATTCGAATAGCACTGGCAGCTGCTTTCCTACCTGTGCGTGCAGAAAGCGCTCCTCTAGAGTTTTGGCCAGGGCTCTCATTTTTTCGCCCCTTGCGGATTTTATATTGCCGGGTACCTGGCCCGGGAAGCCCGCCGCGGGAGTACCCGCTCTTAGGGAGTATTCGAATACATGTATCCGTGCAAATGCCATTTTCTTTGCAAATTCCAGGCTTTGGGCAAAATCATCGTCGCTTTCCCCGGGGAAGCCAACTATTATGTCCGTGGTTAGGGCCATATCGGGCCGCAGGCTTCTTAGTTTGTTTACAACGGCAGTGTAGTCGGCGGTGGTGTAACGCCTGTTCATTGCGGCCAGGGTTTTGTCTGCCCCGCTTTGTAATGATAAGTGAAAATGGGCGCATAGGGTAGGGGAGTCGCTAACTATGCTTAGAAAAGCGTCGTCTACTGCCCATGGGTCTATACTGCTTAGCCGCAGCCGTTTTGGACCCAGGTCTGCAATGTGTTTTATTAGCTTTGGGAATGTTATTTTTTCGCTGTTCGTATCATAGCCATAGGAAGCCGCTTGTATACCCGTTATTACAATTTCCTGTATGCCTTGTTTTAGATGCGCTTCGGCTTCTGCCAGTATATCCGTAACTGGGCGGCTTACTGCCGGGCCGCGCACATAGGGCACAATGCAATACGCACAGTAGCGATTACAACCGTCTTGAATCTTGATGAATGCGCGGGTGCGCTCGGCTATTTTGCTGCTGTTATGGATGACAGTGTCTTTAGTTATTGTTTCGTCCTTTGCATGGATGCTTGTGGGTGCTTGAAGCATTTCGCTTAGTTTTTCCAATAAGTCTTCCGGTTTGCGGGTATCAAAGATGAAGTCTGCCCCGGCATTGGTTATTTTATCCGCACTACCGGCTTGGCCCCGTGGCATACACCCGCATACCGCTATAAAGGCCGCCGGGTTTGACCTGCGTGCGCGACGAACCATTTGTAAGGACTTCTTATCCCCGGCGTGGGTGACTGTACAGGTATTTATAATGTAAACATCGGCCGGTTGGTTAAACTCGCCAACTGAAAAACCAACATTTGTAAGCCGGGCAAGCAAGGCATCGGTATCGCATTTATTGACTTTGCAGCCTAGGGTGTGTGCCGCTACGGTTTGTAAAGCTGCATCTGTCATTTACTCGGGCTCACCCGACATAACTTCGCGAATATGCTCGGTTACAACGTCTTTTTCAGGGGTACCCTTTCCTGTTGCGAAAATATACCCGCTGCCTTGGATGCAATTTACCCGGGATAAATCCTCTAATGCGCGTACTCTGTACTTTTCTTCAGGGGTTGCGGCGGTTATTAGTAGGTTGACCTTTGTATTGGTTAAGTTTGAATGTTTAAGGAAATATTGGGCCGGGCCGGCAAGCCGTCCGCCCCAGATGGGGGCGCAAAGATAAATTTCCACAGGCATGGTTGCGGGAATGTTACTAACCTGGCATTCCTTGCCAGTAAAAACGGACATTAGTGCCCGGAATGCAAATTTGAAATTCTTCAAGGTATCAAGTTCAGATTTAAGTTCGTATGAAGGCAGGCCCAGAATATCATGTAACGCTTCCGCGAAAACTTTTGTTTTTTGGCTGCGCGTGTAGTAGAGTATCATTTATTGTAAGCCCCGATTCGATTTAGTTTATGTGGGCTTGATATTATCATTGCCGGGTGGAAATTACAAGTAATGTAAGTGGGTTTAGACAAAATAAGGCGGAGGATGCTATGAAAATTGTATTGCAGCGTGTAACCCAAGCATCGGTAAGGGTAGGCACAGAGGTTGTGGGCCGGATAGGGTGCGGCTATGTTGCCCTCTTAGGTGTGGGTGCCGGGGATGATATAGCGGTGGCCGACAAGCTGATAGACAAAATAAAAAAACTGCGGCTGTTTGCCGATGACGAAGGCAAGACAAACCGCAGTATTACAGATATTAACGGGGAGTTGCTGGTTGTATCCCAGTTTACCCTATATGCCGATTGCCGTAAGGGTAACCGTCCAAGTTTTACAGACGCAGCCCCTCCTAAGAAGGCCGAGGCTTTGTATGAGTACTTCATAAGTGCGGCAGTGCCGCATTTTGCCAAGGTGGCTCATGGCAGCTTTGGCGCAAGTATGCAGGTGGAATTGGTTAATGACGGGCCGTTTACTGTGGTGTTGGAAATGTAACAAGCCCTAATTTGTAACAATGACTTTAATTGTCTCATTAGGGCGCTCATTGGCCCAGTTGAAGGCTTCGGGCGCGTTGTTGAATTGGTAGCGCTGGGTGATTAGGTCATCCACAACTATCCGTCCGTCGGCAAGCCAGGTTACGGCCGCTTCAAATGCATTTGCGTAACGGTTTACGCCAATGTAATCCAGTTCCTTGTCCATCATTACGGCTATATCCAGTTCTACTTTGTTTCCGTCGGGCCAGCCTACTTGCACTACGCGCCCGCCGTGTTTTGCCATTTGGAATAGCCCGGCTGTGGCGGAGCTGCTTCCGGCGGTTTCGAATATTACGTCGCCTATATTATGCATGTCTTTGCCGGGGATTATTACATCGTCTGCCCCTAGTTTCTTTGCCACTTCAAGGCGGCTTTCCAGTAAGTCTACACATACAACGCGCCCTCCGCCGGCAGCTTTAAATGCCTGTAGTGTAAGAAGCCCTATGGGGCCTGCGCCAACTATTACACCTGTTTCGCCGGGGCGCATTTGTGCCCGGTTTATGGAATGTATTGCTACCGCCAAGGGCTCCGCAAATGCGGCATGTTCAAGGGATAGGGAATCCGGTATGGGGAATACGAAGTTTTCATTAATACATAGATAATCGCAGAATGTGCCGTCTACCGGCGGGGCGGAAAGGAACACAACCTTTGGGCACAAGTTATAGCGGCCGATTTTACACTGGGCGCATAGCCCACATGCAATACCCGGTTCAATAACAACCCGCTGGCCTTGCTGGCAGAGATTTGCGTCTGTGCCAAGGGCCACGATTGTGCCGCTGGCTTCGTGGCCCGGTATATAGGGCGTGGTTACAACGAAATTTCCAAGCCGCCCGTCTTGGAAGAAATGAATGTCGGACCCGCAGATGCCGTTTGCGGCAACTTTTACAAGTACCTGGCCAGGGCCGGGCTTGGGTATCTCCTTGTTTTCGATGGTTAGGTTATGCTTGTTGTCTAAGTATAGACAGCGGTTTACCTCTGACATACTAAAACCTCCTTTGGTTTTGTTATGGGGAGAGTTTGTACATATTGCAAACTTGATTTGCTTGCACTTACGACTCCGCAGATAGTGCATTCACGGGATTATACCACGCTTGTAAGAATCTTTTCACACCCGCCCATATATGGCCTTAACGCCTTTGGAATGGTAATACTCCCATCTGCGTTTTGGTGGTTTTCCATTAGTGGAATCAAGATGCGGGGAGACGCAATGCCTGTATTGTTTAAGGTGAATGCATATTGCATTTCACCGCTGTTATCCCGGTAGCGTATTCCCAAGCGCCTTGTTTGAAAATCGGCAAGGGTTGAGCATGAATGTGTTTCGCAGTACGCATTTCTGCTTGGCATCCATGTTTCAACTTCGTGCTTTCTAATTTGCCCGATACCAATCTCGCCGGTACAGGCCAGGCAAACCCGGTATGGCAGTTCCAGCGCTTGAAGTATTAATTCCGAGTTTTCCAGTAACTCATAATGCAGCGTTTCGGCTTTCTTATGGTCGGCTTCACAAAATACAACCTGTTCAACCTTTTGAAACTGGTGTACGCGGTACAGCCCCCGTGTATCCCTTCCGTAGGTTCCAGCTTCGCGCCTATAGCATGAGGATATGCCTGCATATCTAATTGGAAACCCTGATATTGGCAATATCTCGTCCTGATGGTAGCTTACCAGGGAGACTTCGGATGTTCCGGCCAAAAATAATTCATCTTCGGGCATTGCATAGGCTTGGTCGCGGCCTATGGGGAAATAGCCTGTGCCCTGCATCGCTTTCTCTTTTACAAGTTGCGGAGCGGACATTGCCGTAAACCCGCGAGATGATAAAAAATCTATAGCAAAACGGCAGACGGCCATCTCTAAAATGACGGCGTCATTTTTAAGGAAATATGAGCGGCTTCCCGCAACTTTTGTTCCCCTTTGCATATCTAGCATATTGTGGATTTCGCAAAGTTCTATATGGTCACGAAAGGAAAAATCGAATACCGGCACATGGCCTACTTGCCGTAACTCCACGTTATCCGCTTCATTTTTTCCTATCGGAACCTCGGTTGCGGGCACGGATGGCACATGAAGCATCAAATTATCAAACTCTGCACGAGCCTCCCGGGCAGCAGCTTCATGGGTAGATAAATCATTTTTGATTAGCCGAACCTGCTCTATAAGCGGCTCTTTTTCGCTGTTGCGCGTGCAATCTTGTACGAGTTTAGATAAACGATTTCGCTTGGTACGCAAGGCGTCGATCCTTTTCGAAGCCTCCCGCAATGATGCGTCCAGGGCCAGCAGCCGGTTAATATCCACAGGCATCCCCTTATTAATCGCGGCCTGTTTAACCACATCCGGGTTTTCTCTAATAAAGGCAATACTAATCATGGTTTTGCTCCTTTCAAATTTGCAGTAAAACAAAAAAGCCCACGTCCGCGAAGGGACGAGAGCTTACTCCCGTGGTGCCACCCAACTTTCCGTGCGCGAATTAAATCAAACACGGCTTTTTGGCGCTATAACCGGCGCACCGGGCTGATTCATCACCAGCTTCCTCCAGAGCGGAAAGAGCCTTAAGCCATTCTTGGTTCGCACCATCCACCAAGTCTCTGAAAATGCCTGTAAAGCCTGTTCTCTTTCAACGGAATGTATTCAATTAATGTGAAAATAGCATGTGTATGGCTGGTTTGTCAACTATAGCAACGCAGTCTGAAGCCCAATTTCAAACGAAATCGCTATATATTACATTTGGACAAAGCCCGAGGATAGCTGTTATAATCGGTGCAATAATATCAATTTTTACGTCTATTGCGAATTAATTCGCTATAACGCTTTCGAATAACCACTCTAACTTCTAATCTTCAAATCCCTAGCCATTGTAAGGAGTCACACCAATGCAAACCGAAAATCTAATACTGGAAGGCCGCAAAGCCGTGCTGGAAGCCCTAAACCACGAAAAGCCAATAGACCGCATTCTGTTGCGGCGCGATAAGGATAAGCCCCTGGAAGGTACTCTGCGCCTAATAGCCGCAAAAGCCAGAGACTACCGTATAGTTGTACAGGAAGTAGACCGGGCAAAGTTGGATGCCACATCGGAAACGGGCCATCACCAGGGTGTAATAGCCCTATGTCCCGCAATCCCATACACCAGCGTGGAGGACATGCTGGCCATAGCCAAATCCCGCAACGAGCCGCCGTTTATAATAGTCCTGGACGGCGTAACCGACCCTCATAACCTGGGCGCGGTAATACGAACGGCGGAAGCCGGCGGCGCACATGGCGTAATAGTACCAAAACGCCGTGCCGTAGGCCTAACCGGCACGGTTGCCAAAACCTCTGCCGGGGCAATAACCCATATGGCGGTTGCCCGCGTAGGCAATATAACCCGCACTTTAGAAGAACTAAAAGCCGCCGGGTTATGGATAGCCTGCGCCGAAATGGGCGGGGAAAGTATGTATAAAACCGACCTTAGCGGCCCGATAGCCATAGTACTTGGCGCGGAAGGAGAAGGGGTAAGCCGCCTGGTATCCCAAAACGCCGATTTTCATGTAAGCATACCAATGCTTGGGCAAATGTCTTCCCTAAACGTATCGGTAGCGGCCGGGGTGCTGATATACGAGGTAGTGCGCAGCCGTTTAGCCGGGGCACCCGGCCAGGCATGAAAACCCGGGCCCATTATCTATTAATAGACGGATATAACGTAATCCACGCCCGCCCGGAACTTTCTGCCATAGCCGAAGATTCCCTGGAAGGTGCGCGCAACAAGCTATGCGATATTTTAAGCGAATTTATGGCCTTAAGCGGCTACCGGATAATCGTAGTTTTCGACGCCCATATGGTGCCAGGCGGCATTGGAAGCGTATCCCAGCATAACAGCGTGAAAATAGTATTTACAAAAGAAGCCGAAACCGCCGACAGATACATAGAGCAAGCCGCCTATAAACTCTCCAAGGAAGGCCGTATGCGGGATAGGATAACCGTGGCCACATCGGACGCCCTGGAGCAGCTGATAATCCTAGGCCAAGGTGCCGGTCGTATATCCTCTGCCGACCTGTGGACGGAAATAGACGGCACAAAAAAACGCCTGCGTCAGCGCCACATAGAAAACACCCCAATTAAAAAAAACCCCCTGTTTGACCTGCTGGATAAGGAGACGGCGGCTAAGCTGGATGCTATGCGGTACGGGAAGTGAAATACGAGAAGAAACCGGCAGCAAGCAGATACACATCAGCATAGTAGGAGGGATGCGGCTTGACTTACAACAATATACATAAAGGCATTTTCCACTCACGACCTAATCGTTTTATTGCCGAGGTTGAAGTTAGCGGACAATTGGAACGTTGCCATGTTAAAAACACAGGCCGATGCAAGGAGTTGCTTGTGCCGATGGCTGAAGTTTACCTCAACCGAACTAACAACCCGAAACGCACAACGAACTATGATCTGGTTGCGGTCTGCAAAGGTGGCAACCTTGTTAACATAGACAGTCAGGCTCCCAATCACGTATTTCGTGAGTATTTGGAGACAGGTAAGTATATTAAGGATACTACAGCAATAAAAGCAGAAGTAAAGTATGATAAATCCCGGTTCGATTTTTATGTTGAAACCAAATGCCGTAAAATTTTCATAGAGGTTAAAGGTGTAACTTTAGAAAATAACGGCGTTGCGCTTTTTCCAGATGCCCCAACCGAGCGCGGTGTAAAGCACTTGCGTGAATTGGCGCAAAGTACAAAAAATGGCTTTGAAGCCCATGTGGTATTTATAATCCAGATGAAAGGCATTTGCAGGTTTATGCCAAACTACGAAATCCACCCTGGGTTTGGTACCGCATTGGTTGAGGCTCATGGGGCAGGGGTTAAAGTAAACGCGCTGGATTGTGTTGTAACTCCTGGTAACCTAATTATTGGAAATCCTGTACCTGTACGGCTTCTAAATGCATAAGCATGACATTTAACCGCCATATTAATTTGTGCAAATGGCCCATATGCTGCAAAACCGGGAAAAGGTTTATCATTATTGACAAAACTGACTACGCATCATTCAATCTCAACTTGTACCGATTCCAAATTTAAACCTATCTGACAGAGCGGCTGCGGGAAACGCGGAGCAAGCGCTTTCCCGCGCTTAGCCACGACAGACAGATAGGATTTAAATTGGAATCGGTATTAGAACTTTGATATGAAGTAAAGACATAGGGGCTGTTGTAAAAATACAAACTCATCACTCCAGGCTTGATCCGGGGTCCCATTATCTGGTGCCATGACTAAGGGGATTGAGGGCCACGCCCACAATGACAGAGTGTATTTTACAACAGCCCCTGTAATTACCTTCTTACTATCATAATTACACAGGTGTTATGGTGCATACTGCCGCAACACAGTGGCCGTCACCGGTTAAAAACAGAGTGTTTTTGATATTGGGCCAAAGCCACGTACCGCCTCCTTGATTGATAACCCATCCGGCAGAAAACAGTTATTTAGGCGCGTGTAAAGTTAATACGTATAGTAGTATCGCTGGTGCCTGTCGTATAGTTGGGCGTTGGGTTGCTGTTGGAAGAAATATTGCCGCTACCAAAGAGCCTGTTCCAATTGATAAAGGTATAGGTAAAATTTGCGGTATCAAACACAGCTGGATTGGCGCTTACAGGCACAACCGTACCGGGCAGGAAACTGCCAAGGTTATTGGTGTAAACCACTACCCCGTCAACAACGGTTTGCACGGTTAGGTTAAACCTTGGCTGTACCGGTGTGGTTGTAAACCTAGCGCGCATTACCGCGTCTGAAGTGCCTACTGTAAAGTTGGCTGTTTGCGAGTTGGAATTTGAAATACTGCCTGTGCCGGAGAACCTAAGCCAATTGGTGAAATTGTAATCATTGACCACGGTATTAAACCCGGAAGTATTGGGGCTTATGGATATAACTTGTCCTGTTGCCAAGCCGGTAATAACTTCTTCATGTACAATCCCGCCGTTGACTAAGGTTTGTATTGTAACGGTATGCCCTGTTGGGGGAGGTGTGGGTGTAGGCGTGGGTGTTGTGATAATAGGTGAAGTTAAAAACCTAACACGCAGCACCGCATTGCCGGCCCCTACCGTGAAGCTGGTAGTCTGCACCGTTGGGTTTGAAATGCTGCCTGCACCGCCAGCTATAATCCAATTGTTAAAGTCATAATTACGGACTGCCGTATTAAACCCGGAGGTATTGGGGCTTACGCTTATAACCTGCCCTGTGGTTAAGCCGGTAATAACTTCCTCATGTGCAACTGCGCCGTTAACCATGGTTTGTACCGTAATAGTACGCGGTACAGGGGCGGGCGTTGGGGTGGGTGTATGTGTCATGATAAGCGTACGTGTAAACTGCGCCCGTATTACGGTGTCGGTATTGCCGGCCCTAAAGTTTGTACTTTCTACATTTACGCCGGGGGATTCAAAAGCACCGCTGCCGGAGACTACAACCCAGCCTGTAAATGTGTAAGTGTACTGCGCAATGTTAAAGCCGGCGGTATTGGGGCTAACGTTAACAACCTGCCCAGCCGGTGTATTGCTAAGGACTTGCGTATCAACCGTGCTGCCGTTTACGGAAGTCTGTACCGTAAGGTTGTATAACCTTGGGGTACGTGTGAAGTTGGCGCTTAATACCGTTGGTGCCGCGCCTGTTCTGAAAACGGTGTTTTGAGATGTGGCACCGGGGGCTTCAAAGGTCCCTAATCCCAAGTCTCTTGTCCAGCCGGTAAAGGTATAGGTGTAGTGGTCCGTGTCAAGGGCCAACATATTGGGGCTTACGTTTACATTTGAATTAACAGGAAAATCACCCATATCATTGGTGTGAACAATGGCTGCGCCCACAACGGTTTGTATTGTGAGGTTATGCGATGTACTTGGGACAGGTATAAAGTTAGCATGAAGGGTTGCTGCCGAGTTCCCCATTCGGAAATTGGTGTTTTCCACCGTCGGTCCCGGGGCTTCAATACTTCCGCCGCCTGCAACTAAAACAGTCCAACCGTCAAATATTAAATCGAAGCCTGGAATGGTAAAACTGGCGGTATTGGGGCTAACACTTACTAAATCATTTTCTAGTTCGGTAGTAGTTACAGTGTGGATATCCATACCGTTTATCCAGGTCATTATTGTTAGAGATACAGACGCTCTCAGCCTGCGGGTATAAACCGCACGTACAATTGTATTGACGGCCCCCATGGTAAAGCCGGTGGTTTCGTCATTTGGGTTAAGGAAACTACCACTGCCAGATATAAGCTCCCAGTGGGAAAATGTGTAGATGTGGGTAGCCGTGGCAAAGCTGGATGTGTTAGGGATAATACTTACCACTTGACTTACAGGTATATCGAAGGTGGTTACATCATGAACAACACCAGTGCTGGCAACATAAGTTTGCACAGTAAGGTTACGCCTTGGTACACGTGTATATACCGCACGCACTGTAGTATCAACGGCCCCCGTAATAAAATTGGTAGTTGTGTTGCCGGGAGTCACGATTGTGCCTATACCAGATTCGATAACCCAGCCGGTAAACGTATAGGTGTAGTTGGTTGTGTCAAATCCGGACTCGTCCGAACTGGCGCTTACGGTTGTACCGGGAAGGTGCGTGTTACCGGGTGCATCTGTGTTAACTACTCCCTGGCCTGTAACATAGGTTTCTATGATAAGGGTTGGGCGTGGTATAGGTTCACGTGTATATACCGCACGCAGTATAGTATCGGTATTCCCCGTTATAAAGTTGGTAGTTGTTAGCAAGGGGGTTATGATATTACCAATACCGGCAGGTATAGTAATCCATCCGGTAAACGTGTATACATAGTTGGCTGTGTCAAAGTTGGTTTCGTCTGCACTTGCGGTTATTAATGTGCCGGGGGGGTGTATACCGCTAAATACGGAATGGAGGATGCCGCGGCCAACAACATAGGTTTGTATATGAAGGTTGCGCGGTGTGAGGTTAGGAGTGCGGGTGAAATTGGCGCGTACTACAGCCGTACTGCTGCCCATAGAGAAGTTGGTGGTTTGTACACCCGCGCCCGGTGCGACAATAGTCCCGTCGCCGGATATCACTATCCATCCGTTGAATGTGTAATTGTAATTTGCCCAATCAAAGCCGCTTACATTGGGCCATATGGGTATGATATTGCCTTGCATAAAGCTCCCGCGCAAATCGGAATAAACCATTGCGCCGTTTACAAATGTTTGGACGGTTAAGGTTTGCGGCTGGGGTCTTGGTACCCTGGTAAAATTGGCCCGTATTGTGGTGGTAGCCGCGCCGGTGGTAAATATTGTGGTTTCGTTGTTGGTGTTTTGGAAGTTACCGGCACCCGAAACCCTTGTCCAACCTGTAAATACATAGTCGTTGTTTGCCCAGTCAAAACCTGTGGAGGTGTTGGGGCTTACTGTTACATTATTGTTTGACGAAAAGCT
>Ga0123355_10003711_pt1 | contig 22025 bp, 15 predicted proteins | sample TergutEmb28metaG_3_FD_89872 | JGI IMG/M metagenome (GOLD analysis project Ga0123355, IMG submission 89872) | Embiratermes neotenicus P1 segment gut microbial communities from Petit-Saut dam, French Guiana - Emb289 P1 | ecosystem: Host-associated > Arthropoda: Insects > Digestive system > Gut ... | reverse complement strand
GTCCACCCGTGTGTGTGTGTGTGTGTGTGTGTGTGTGTGTGTGTGTGCGCGTGTGTGTGTGTGTATATATATATATATATATATATATATATATGTATGTTTGAGTGAGTCAGGTAGTGAGCCAATGATGGTTTTGGTGAGCAGGACCACAGATGGAAAATTCATGCTGGATCCTTCAAAACCTAAGTTAACTATTTACTGATCAATACAGTGTCTCACTCCAAAAGACATGTATCTTCAAATGATAACAAATGACAAAGAAGTTAGGATTTGGAAGTGATAATTGCAATTGGAGATATTACCATAGCTTATACCTGGAGAGACAATGTAAAATCACAAAAATGTTAAGTTATGATAACTGATAACCTGTGTCAGAAATGAAACAGGTACCTCTAGACCACAGGTCTGGAGTGTTTCTGTTACTTCAGTGTGTTATGTATAAAGACAAACTGTAATTAGAGTCACACAAGACAGTTACTAAAATAGGTACATTTATTTACACACGACAAAGAGGTAAAGGTAAAGTGATCCCGTTACATGCCCAGTGTGGCCCAGAGGGTGGGTAGAGATATAGCTGTACTCTTCCATGACCGTGGTACTAGAAGGGGGTGAGTGGTCAGCAGCATGCCGCAGCTGCACTTTACCCCTGGGAAAGACCCAGTACCCATTGTACAGGAGGCTGGGTGGGCCCCAGAGCCAGTCCAGACGGGCGCAAAATCTCATCCCACCGGGATTCGATCCCGGACCGTCCAGCCCATAGTCAGTCACTATACCGACTGAACTACCTGGCCCATGCACAAGACAAAGAGATAACATTAAAATGGTTCTTAAAACACTCAGTATGCATGCATGAACTGACTTCAACTGGCTCCGGGAAGGGTCCATAGAGCCTCGTAAATGATGGAATGAACTTTGGGACAAAGAAAAGGAGTGGAATTCCTTGACTAGTTGAGTGAGTGCACGAGAGTTTCACAAGCATGACTGTGTTCCATGGATTAAGCTATGTATAATAAGTTGCTAAAAGCATATTGGCATCTTCCTTTTTCATTCATAATAACACAGCTAAAGTATTACCTGATACTGTGACAGTAGGCAATAACTCTCCCTGAATCAGAAACTTGACAATTGCACTAAGTGCACCAGCAGCTGAAGCCACCCATGATGCATGATTAGCTTGACCAATAACACCCCCTAAGTTAGGTTCACGCAGAACTACATCAGCACAGCACAGGCCAACATGCAAATACCATGGTTTAATCTTAACAGCTCCTAGAATATTAGCTCGAAGAAGTGAATGAACAGCCTGAAACAGAAAAGCAGACTGTGAGAAGGCAGCTAGCTATAAACATGATACTGTATAGTTGAGTAAAGACAGACCAACTAGATGTCACTTGCTTTATTATTTCTTTACTTAATGCTCAACATGTTTCGGATGCTAATACATCCATCCTCAGGAGCTTGTGACCTATGTGTTGAGTTATTTCATGGGTTACATTGATCTGGTTTGATGTGTGTTGGAGTTATGTTGTGGTAATGTAACTCCAACACACATCGAACCAGGTATGTGTAAACTCAGATACACGACATCAGAATATATTCAGGAAACATTATCAAAAATATACTACACGCTAAGAACACTATAACCATAAGACACCACAGCAGCCAATATTTGCATAAACACAATTTCTAAAACAACCACACACGTCACGACTAAACACCCCCTACTAAATAAGCGGGCTAATGCAAAAACCTCTATTCCTTACAGATCAATGTAACCCACGAAATAACTGAACACACAAGTTGCAAGCTCCTGAGGATGGATGTATTAACATCTGAAACATGTTGAGCATTAAGTAAAGAAATAATAAAGCAAGTGACATCAAGTTGGTCTCTCTTTACTCAACTATAAAGATGATGCATGGTCCACTAAACATACGATACTGTATGTTACTTCATAATTTTTCAGAAATGCAGTCTTATTACTCAGTACTGCTATAGCATAAACATGACTGGTAAATCTGAGATATGGATGAAAGGAGTCAAAGTTTGCTTTAATCCACAACAGGTGGTTTTCATTTGGTACGCAGACTATTTCTTCAAGATGCCTAAAACATCACCTTTATGCATCTACTGAGCTCTAACATGAAATAAATTAAAAGAACCTGGAGATATGCTGGTCACAAATGACACTTTCAAAGCTGGTTGTCAAAAATTTTACTTTCAAAGCTGATGGTCACGTGTCACAAAGCTGGTGGTCGCAAATGTGACTTTGAGATTTGCTGGTCACACATTACACTTTCAGATCTGGCTGTCACAAATGTCACTTTCTGACACTCCTATTCACTATGGACTGCCTTCCTGCTTTCAATGTGTTATGATGAGAAACTGTTACAGAGGCAACTGAAAGAACTACTCCCTTCTATACTTTAGATGAACAGAAGTCTGTGGCAGGGGGGGAAAAAAAAAATTTAAAAAAATTAAATATTGTGTTTACCCCTGACATTTAACCACACATTTTTGGTAGCTATAAATATAAGTTGGAGGATCAGAAAGTACCTAGAACTCTGGCATAATTTGTCATAAAAATGATATGCATCAAACTGAAGCTAGTCGCACTCAACGTACTGCCCTTCTGCATATACACATTGGGATGAAAAGATAACATTCAACATTCTTGTGACCTTGCAAAAAATAATGTGCCAGCATTGTTCTGTACTCTGAAGCATCATTAAAACTAACACAAAACAAAAATATTGACTTCATATGCTGATCACGAAGGACTGAGACCATGCAATGAGCCACAAACATTCCTGAATATACAGTAATATAGCACGGCACATTCACCACAGCTGCACTTTTGCATGATATGATTTTTAAAATATAAATTCGGTCTTGATACAACATAATGAAATGAGAAAAGACTTGCTACCTCAAGACAAAGGATTCCAAACTTTCCAATATCATCCCATGACTCTTGAGGAACACCAGGCCTCACTCCACCATATGCAAGAAGAGGCAGTGACTGCAAGTAGCAGGTTACAGCAGGAGCTATTCTAAACAGAGTACCCAAAAATATGGGATCGACAAGCAGCTGATCCAGGCGAGTTGAATACTTAGCTTCCCTAACAGTAACTGCACGTCCCTGGGGTTGATAAACCTGAAAATCAAAATTAATAAACCAAGTCTTCATACAATTTTAACCCATTAATAGCAAGTACAGAGACAGACTGTTAGCAACTGATACTGATCACACTGCTGTATTATCCCAGGCTTTTAGAAGGATTTATTGCTACATCAGAAAATTATTTTCACTGTAAATGTTTCCTATTTAAATTTCAGAATTATATATATATATATAAGAATACAATATTTCTGCATTTTATCATAACCACATAACACAGTATGTCTAATGAGCCCCTCAACATCAAAGACATCAATACAGATTTAAAAAAGGGGGGAGAAGGAGGGTCCACTAAATTATAGTGCTGAACATTACGAGTTATAAACTCCTTAAGAACTGGACCTCAGAAAGAGAAAGTAACAGAACAGAGATTATAATATGACACTGAAGGTCACAATTTGTATTCTTCACCCAATTACTGTTGGCTGGTCAACCCTTATAATACCAAAACTGATCAAAGCATGATATGCCAGCAAATTATCTATGTATTACTACACACAACTGCCCCTTTTCGGGGCAGACAAAATACTATACCAGTGATGGTAAGAAATACAAACATACATTCTTAAACATCTGAAATTCAAGAAACTGAACATAACCAACAGTCTTTCACCAGGACATCAACAAGCTGACAGACCACAGGAGAAACCAATATGTATGAGAAAGGCAGGTATGTAACATGGGTCAGGGAAACAATATACTGTGCAAAATTTTGGTCATAAAAACATAATGGGAAAAGATCTTCTGGGGATCTAGGTATGGATAGGAAATAAAAGTAAAGATAAACATGTCCTTGTGTCTCATTAAGCACCATGCCATGAAGACATATGGAGGAATGGAGGTAAAGTTACATGTACTGTCATTCTTGGCACAAGATGGATGTATGTAAGTGGTCTGCTTCATGCCCTGGCCACTTTACCCCCATGGAAATGGCCCCAGTACCAACTGAACAGCAGGCATGGTGATCCCCAGGACTGGGGTATAAATTTTGGAAGAAGAGAAGAATCTCCGCTCCACTGGGGATTGAACCACCAATTCCTCAGCTGTACTGCACATAGCCAGTCACTTTAATACTAGCATCAAAACGGTTCATGGGGAAATAGACTGTACAAAAAAACAACACCACTGAACTGGTTCAGGATACAGTTGGATAGTATTCACAGGTTTGTGACTAAGGAGATGAATACTGCAGTATTCTGACAGGTTGAAAAGCCTGTACATGGATTTAGTTTTAAATCAACCCAAATAACTGACATCCTGTCAGCTAAAGTAAAAATTTTGACCAAATAAATGACACTCCTTGCTGTCAGTGCATATACTGGTGTAAAATCCTAACTCTGTGATAACAGAACACCACATTTACAAAAGCCTAGCATAAAAAGCTATCCAGAGCTCAATGCATCCACTCTGCATTCTAACAACAGACCTCCTGTTAATCTCCCCATGTTATCACTCCATCTCCTTCTCAGTCTTCCAAAGCAAAAAACAGTTTACTTCCTGCACAGATGTCAAGACATGCCATGACAGTTCAACTTTTTGGAAACTGTATGCCACGTCCACTGGTAACGAGTTACCCACGTTTTGAATGACCATACTTCATTTATCCTTGAAGTTAAGCACTCACAGACTGATTAACTCCAAAGATGAAGTCAGTATGAGTCTTTAAAATGCCAAGACCCAGAAGCTGAAAGCAGTACATTTCTCTGAAAGGTTGTTAATTCATGTTGCATCATCCCAGAAGACTGAATATTCAGCAACACAACTGTGAGAACACCACATCCCACATACAACAATTTTAGAGTTAATCTCATACAGGCATGATGAGTCACTGAACCACTGTAATAACTTCTCTTCATAATATCATTACAAATTTATAACCTATTTGCTGTTTTATTTAAAAATCTTAACAAGAATTAAATTACCTGGTGTGGTTTTGGCATTAAAGCCCTAATGCTGGCAACATGCTGTAATGTTGATAGCCTTGCAGCACTGTACAACGGAGACTCAAATAAAGACAATGATTCATCAGCAGCAACATAGCTTACTACATCATTATAGGCAACCTGTGATGCTGGTAAGTTCTGATAAGCCTGTCATAAAAAAAAAGGGTGCAGTGAAAAATACTGAAGGGGTCAGTAACTTATCTTAGGGCAAGTAAACACATTTACTATCTCAACATTTAATCTGAAAAAATCAAAAGACCTATCAATAAACAATTGGGTTATCTGCTTCATTTGTCATATGCCTGAAATATTTTACATAATTTGTCACATAATATAGCAAGGCTTGTGTAATATGGAATCAGAATTGAATTGGAACCAACATTTCTTGGTAAATTTCTCTAGTCTGTGAACAGAGCAGAAACCAAGGTAAATTCTTCTCTAATAAATAAGTATATAAATAAATAAATAAATAAACAAAATATACACAAACACACACACACACACACACACACACACACACACATATATATATATATATACATATATATAGGTGGAAGCATACATACTATAAAAAAAACACAGATGCTTTAGTAGTTGCTAGTAAGAAGAATGGACTAGAAGTAAATGCTGATAAAACTAAGTACATGTTAAATACAAGTTAATGTCTCAAGATCAGAATGCAGGATGAAGTCACACTATAAAGAGTGATAACAGTTCCTTTGAAAGGGTGGAACAGTTCAAATATTTGGGAACAACCTTAAACAACTAAAAATTCTATTCAGGAGGAAATTAAGAGCAGATTTAAGTCATGTAATGTGTGCTATCAGTTGGTGCAGAATCTTTTGTCTTACAGTTTGCTATCTAAAAATACAGAGACTAAGATATACAGAACTATAATTTTGCCTCTTGTTGTGTATGGGTGCGAAACATGGTCACTCACACTGAGGGAGGAACATAGACTGAGGGTGCTTAAGAATAGGATGCTGAAGAGAATAGTTGGGTTTAAGAGGGACTAGGTAACAGGGGAGTAGGGAAAGCTACTTAATGAGGAGCTTACTGATCTGTACTCTTCACAAATATCATTTGGGTGATCAAATGGAGAAGAATGAGATGGGCGAAGCATGTAAGATGTATGGGGAGAGAGGAGAGGTGCATACAGGGTTTTGGCGGGGAAACCTGAGGGAAAGGGACGATTTGGAAGACCCAGGTATAGATGGGAGGATAATATTAAGATGAAGCTTCAGGATGTGGGGTGGGGGCATAGACTGGATTGCTCAGGCTCAGGATAGGGACAGTTGGCAGGCATCTGTAAATGAAGTAATGAACCTTCCAATTCTATAAAACGCAAGGGAATTTCTTCACTAGCTGGGAATCGGTTACCTTCTCAAGAAGGACTCTGCTTCATGGAGTGAGTAAGTAAGTAAGTAAGCAAGCAAGTTCAATAAAATAAATTACCACACACCTTCTAGCTTTTAATCTTAAGACATGGATACCCAACAACCTGAATGGAACCCTGTGTCATGAAATGTGTTTGAAAAGCTAAATGTAAGAACTTAACTACAGCGCAACTCAGCTAAGATGTGATCAGCTAAAAATATTTCCTGCCAAAAACACCACAATAAAAAACCTCAAAATTCTCCCATATGAGTCACATACATGTTTCCTTCTAATATGTTCCTGCATGAGAAAATTTCCAACTTAGAAGCAGAAAAAGTTCATAAAGGAGCAAATTTTTCACTTATGTCATAAATTTTTTATACCACAATCTTAAACAATTTCCCTTGAGTTTTCATTCTGTCAGTCCATTTCAGTGCTAATAGTACACTGAAGGCTTCAGTGAATTCAGTTTCAAGCTGAAGTAATTTCATCAATAAGTTTATTTTTTATTTTATAAAACATCTATTTGAACATGGATACCTCAATAACAGCTACTATAAGCAAGCCTATTGCAATATCTGAAACGCTGAACATAATAAACAGAGGGGATGGTGTTCGGAATGTGCCTTGCATCCCAACTGCTGAAGAACAAGGCATTCCTCTGAGAATCGTTCATGATAAAATTTTTGGAGAGTAAGATACAGGTGAGAATGTGTTAAGACTGCTGCAAACTATACAAATGCAGAATACATGTGTAACAAGTTCTCAAAAAGTAAAAAAATATAACTTTTCCAGTCCTAACTTTTCAAAAGCTTTTCCTGCTCAGTATGTCAGATTTTTGGTGATTCTTCGAAAATCTCGAGATTTTCACTGTCACTTATTTCATCAGTGCCTACCTGGATTATACTTTCAGATTCAGTGAGACACGAAATTCACGTAATTTTGTGTGCCACCGTTAGATACAAGTTTCTTGTTCAAGAAAAAGACTTCAAGAAAATCACCTGCAGTGTAAGTTGGGTACCCAATTTCAGACATTCTTTAAGGTTGAGACAGTTGAACTCTTTGCAACTGAGAATGGACAGAATTTCTTCATACTCCAGTTTGCTCAGCAGCTGTGCTGTTTCAGCTCCAGACTGATTACACTGACAGCACCTGTATACACAAAGATATACACTCATAACTCTCATGATTACTAAAATTTAAGGGATGTGTCACCTAGAAAAACCAAAATCCTGCTCAGAGAGAAAAACACAAAAAACACTTGCCATGTCATTGCATTTGATTTAAAATGAAACAAGGTCTGGACAAAGTTCTACAGTCTAAAGAAACTTAATTTCATATACATTTTTAGAACCTTCATATAACATGAAGTAAATTTCCTCTCCTAAAACAATAAGGGAATGAATACAACACGTTTTAGCATATTTTATACTCATGCATTGTTGTTAGCAAACAACAACATACATACATCAAGATTCAAGACAATGATTTTTAAACTAAAATATGTATTTAATTCTTGAGCTTTTATAGGCAAACAAATCATCTACACAGGTACAGAGTACTCGAAATTCTGTTATTCCAAAAGTAATATTATTGTAGACACTGTATTGAAGGAATAATTCTCTGTAAAATACTGCCTAATTTCTCCTAAGTTTTCATATTTATATGGTAATCAATAAATGTGTAGCAACAACCACTCTTTAAAACTTCTCTTGCCACTATCTCTGAAACCATTCAACTTCACACACAGGTGTTTTTGGTTATACTGATGTAATATAACCTAAGAGACATACTCTTGAATATGGCAGATTATCCCTGAAACACCCTATTTTCTTTATAAATTTGGTGGTGTAGGCACTCCCTGAACTACTGAACCCTTTTGCATCAGAATTACATTCCTAGTGCACTTTTAAAAACCCTGAATTTAAATTACAGGATTTAATTTTTTCATGAAAACTCTTACAATGCCCCCACCCCAAAAACAAAAGAAAAGCCCCAACAGGGCTGTACAAGAATGGCCATAATTGGCTGATGCATATGCTGCACTACTGAAGAACTGAACTCAACACCCTGTGATGCATCTTATGCATCATTCAGTGCCAAAGGGATAATCAGATTAAGCTCAGTCCATTTTTTATTATTCTGATTACCATTATAAAAGACATCAAAGTCCAGGCTTCAAAATACGCCCACATTTACAGACTGTCACTAAATATACCACCGTGAATTAACTAAGTTCATGGAACAAAGATTTTCTTCAGGACCTGAAAACTCATCATCATTTCAAGAAATTCCCTGCCTTTTATGGAAACCAAACATTCATTAGGATTTAATGTTGTACATTTGCTGTGCAACTACATTCCATACATAAAATTTAACACCCACTCATTGCACAATGTTTTTTATTTGTTATTTAATGCTCCAACATGTTTTGGCCTTAGCTGTTGGCCACCTTCTTGTAGCTTGTTAATTTATTTCACGTGTGCAGCTTATGCATCAACTTATAAGGCAGAAATTCTACATATATGGTTGAAATTATTAGTATTATAAAGATTAAATATCACAAATCTTAACAATGTGAGCATGACATACCTGAAATTTGATTCCAGGACTTGAATTCACTTGCTGTCTGGATTAAACAAATTATATCAACAGCTAATGAAAATAATTTTATTTCGTATTTCAACCACAAACTGATTTTAAGGTATTTAATCTTCATAACAGTAATAATTTTAACCATATATGTAGCACATAAGCTGCACATGTCAAAAATTTATGAGCTACCTGAAGATGGCCAACAGCTAAGGCCCAAACATGCTGGAGCATTTATTAACAAACGAAAAATAGTTGTGCAACAAGTTGGTGTCAAATTTCATGTATTCATTATGATGTTTGACAGGGCTTGCCACTAAACCCTCAGCTAGGTGAATCCAAGCATCCCAATTCTTTATCTCCATTTCCTGATAGTTTAATGTTAGTTCAGAATAGTGTTTTGTGTTGACTGTGTTTTGCAAACATGCTCTCAGTCAATATTCCTAATGCAGCGTAGTCCCATGCATGGCAAATAAGTCTAAGCTTCAAAATATGAATGCCAACTATAAATTTACCAACCTGGCTGTCACTTGTGCTAAAAACCAAGCCTTGTCAACAGTAACAGAACGAATATCAGATGGATCAAATGTTCGTCCAGAGTCCAATTCCAATGCAGGGATATTATAGAACTGTGCTCCTAGTTTATTGAGAAGGCTTACTAATCCACTATGTCTGAAAAATATAATTACATGAAACTCAATCAAATATAATGATTTATGTTATGAAGAAAGAAAGAAAGAAAGAAAGAAAGAAAGAAAGAAAGAAAGAAAGAAAGAAAGAAAGAAAAGTGTGTATATATATATAGAGCATAATAATTCTGGTGTGTTAAAAGCCTTTTGTTTCAATATCTCAAAAGAAACAAGCTTAAATGGTTAAGTAATGATTACAGCAAAACGTTCAATTATGTTTTAATTAAATATACATTTATAGACATGTTGAACCATAAATTCAGGTGGAAGAAAGCTTCATTTAATTATCATAAACAGCAAGATATGTGACAATCTTCAGGTGTGCCCACAAATACAATGCTGACTTTTGAATAAGTCTGAAATGCATGAACAATGTAACATTTCTGGGGTCTTCACTCTCTTTTGTGCAATTAGCTTTAAAACTATGACAAACCTATAGGAAAAATGTACTGGACATAAAATGTATCCTTCACTTCTCTACAACATCTGCTTAAAACATTTTTCACTCTGATAAATATTTATAGCAAATCATGCTCAACGTGAGTGCAGAAGAAGATAGTACTCGTAAAGTAAGGTGTCTGCTACTTTAGTCTACTGTTAATAAACTGCTGTGGCATCAAAGTTAATGACAACATTTTCAGCAGTTCTTGAGGTATTTTACATGCATAAACAGAGAGATGGATGAAACGATTTTAAAAGGCATTCCCCTAGGATGCAAATAAGTCTAAAAATCTGTTCTTCTTACAGATACTGGCCTACTTTATGTCTACAAGGGAACACCTGTTTTAGTACAGAATCATACATGGAAGAATTGCAGCTTTTGTTTCATAACTCCAATAGCATGGGGCAAACTTGTAGCAGTTCATGGCCTCTTCAAACTCATTTCTTTTTCTCTTGCTTTTTACTTTCCACTCTCATACATGATATAGTGCAAACTCTGGCATCAGCTTGCTATAACCTTGGCAATACAAAAATTGGTGACAAGCATATATACATAGCACTTAATGGTCAAAGTGCATGTGTCATTACAATGCCTGCCATGCTGTATTCTTTTCTATGTAGCACTTACCTTCATGACAACCCGTTAATGTTCTAACTGTTACAATATGAATATGAAATATTATCATCCTCAGTTCAGACAATATGGTAAATCTTTTAAACATGCAGTATGATTTAAAAAAATCAATTTCTGCTGGTTAGTTGCAGTTACCCACTTCCTAGCTAGAGATGTTGCGTGTAAAATGTCCATAAGTTTTCTTAGGTCAGTCTCAGTGAGCTGAGCTGCCACCTCATCTGCAGGTAACGTGAGAAGTAGTTCTGCTCGGCGACATGCCAGTGTACCAGCCAGACGTGCAGGTGCAAGAAGTGGATGGCCCAAAAATCGAGGAATCAGCAACATGAGGAGAGCACCACTTTGAGAAGGATGTACACCTTCCAGACAGCGCAAAATCCGGCAAACAAAACTAGGCTAAAAAACATGTATTTCAAGAAAGAAAATATCAATTACTGAGATGTATAATTCAAAACAACATCAAACTATGCTACTTACTTTCCATAAGATATATTATCATACCATCATTGAAAATTAAAAAATTGTAATAAAATACAGAATATCCAGATATCCAGCAAGTTACTCTAGGCTTCCAAGAGACATACTTTCTGAATCAATGTATATATTAAAAAAAATAAAGACATGAAAAGTTCAAAAACTTTGTGCAAGTTTCAAAGTAGTATCTTCCCGTGTCAAAAACGAATGTGTGATGCAGTATACTACACAACAAGGTTATAGCATGTCTCTGCTGAGATCAAGATCACTATAAAATTAATCTTGATATGCTGAAGAATTCTTCATTAAGTTTAATCCTTTTTGTAAGAATGATGCACTGTCTCACCAAAACAGCACTGTTTGTGAAGCACTCAATGACAGGTTTCCCAAGCACTGGAGGGGGGGAGCAGGCCTAAAAAATTAAGACTGTAACACTACAAGAACTGACATATCAACAGCCTTCTTTTGTGAGGTCTTGTCGAAGTGATGCACATGAGTATCCTAGGCAGGTGGCCAACTTAGATTCAATCACACAATAATCACTGTGGCTGTTTACACAGACCTCAGAGATGCTGATGCATCCCATCTATAACAACTCATGTGAATATCCTAGGAATGCCCGTAAAACACACACACAACACACGAGAGTTTACTGTAACAAATTTAGTATTTAACAAAAATAAATGTATTCGGAAAATATAATATCAATTTACTAACAGTATGCCCCACTGACCAACTCACTGTCCTTTTCAAACACCTAAGACATAACAAAGACAACTTGCCTGGCATCGTGATACAAGCAAAACATAATCAAAATACTAAACTTCTGCACAACCAAAATACAGTATTACACACAACACCAAAAGAGGGACCCTGATATGTCTCCCACTTGTCACAAAACCAACTTGGAAATATAGGCTAAGAGAGTATTTTAATCAGTGTTAACAATCATGAGTGATGCAAGGACTTGCAACACAAATGTAGCAAGGGAGGGGTGAGAGAATGTAAGAGAGGGGAGGAACAAATGACACAAGGCCAATCAGTTCAAAAGCAACCACAATGTGTGCTGGAACTTTTTCCGGTCAGTCTTCATGTCAGCACTTTTAATGTATGCAATGGTTAAGAAAATACTGCCTTTTAAAGCCTCTTATTGATTATCTGGACATCTGGACACCTTGCATTTGATACAAGTTCAAATTGGAAAACACTTTGTTTTTAACCTGTACCATCTAATATCTATGCAGTATACAAATTAAAAGGGCCACACACACACACACACACACATCAGGGAACTACAATATGTATTTGTTCAAGCTGCATGTTTGTATAATGTCTGGCTGCAGTATAGGCTATCAGTCTTGCAATACAGGAAACTTCCAAAGCTGTGGGAATCTTTAAGGGACAAATTTTAAAAACTATTATGGTAGCAGATTTAGTACCTTTGAGGGCAATATTGTTTGTTCTCTTTTATCAAATTAAAAATTGTTGAAAACTGCATTCTTCTGGGTTATTATGCAGCAAGCAACAGTAATTTCTTACAGATATTTCAGGACACCCTGTCAGTCTCATCTTCAGGGTTAAAAAATCCAACAGGAAAAACTGTTATTTTTAAAGTCAAATCAATGTTTAAGGGTCCTTCTGTGGACCCCAGTTCTGAACATGACATATAATTGTATTTTGATCCAGGTCATACGTGAACACCAAATACTAGAGGATGCCTCAAACAAAGAAATACTACATGGAGACGGCATCACACTAGGCTACAACTGTAATTCAGAAGGTATCAAAAACACTCTTCCACCTCACTGTTATAATTTTAAAATTCAGGATCATCTCTTATCACAGGACCTTGAATGCCTCATAGCCACTTTAACTCTTGAATGACCTGCAGGTGCAAAAACACCCTTAGAAATTCATTTTATATATTTAGGCAAAAAAGGAAATTTACTGCATTTTTTATACAAGGTACATAATCTTTGTTTTATTTTCCACATAATGCTGTTCATTTCTGAAATGTTATCTTTTTCTGTTTAAATAATACCCATGTTTTAAATAAACAATGCACTAAATACCCATCCCAGTAGGAAAGAGGTTTAATATGGATCTGAAAAACAATGATAACATAATATCAAACCTGTCTGAGGTTCTGGCAGCGTGCACCTACAGCTTGAACTAGTAATCCACTTGCTACTGGGTTTCTATGCACAGCAGCAATAAGTTCCTGTACAGGGGGCTCAGCTGACAAACTGACCACCTCCTCAATATGATTCACCAGCAACCATGTCAGTTGCTCAGCATCATTCATATTTTCACACTGCAAAACCGAAATACATAGAGTGGAAAGGCTTAAGTTTATGCACCCCCACACAACATGCACACTGAATTATAAAATTTAAATTTTACAAAATATTTCAACATAATCCCCAACTCTTAATGCATGGAAATATGATATTCAATTTTATATGTAAAATTAAACACAAATAAAACTACCTGAATAAAATTATCTTGAACATTTTCATGACCAAATTCAAAGCTTTTAATTTTCTATCTGTTCTTAGAATTGTGAATACTAGAAACTCTCACGAAACTGGAAATATGGAGAAGCATTCACTCATCATTTCAATTTACATAGTACTTGGGCTGTCCCAGAAACAGCATGCAACTAAGTACACTACTGTGTTCTGAAGAAATAAATGCCACATTACCTGTCATGTCTGCATAATGGAAAATATTTTGAGCCTCACATCAGTGCATCATCAATCTTGATGGACGGCTTCTGACGGGTGTTGTTTTTAAAAAGTGACTTTGTTGTAATGTTCTTCAATAATTGCAAATAATTATATTTCAATTCACAACACCTTTAATGGATTTTAATAAAGTATAGTTGACTAGCATATCTTTAAAAATGATGAATGAATGCTGCCCCCAACTTGTTTTATTCTATTGTTAAAATTATGTTACTTTGTCGTGTAAGCTTAAGGCTACTAGTCATATAGGCTGTAACAGACTGGACTATAACTTCACAATGCAGGGTCTTTCTTAATTAATGACTCATTTAGCTGGTCAAGAAATTTCCCTCCTTTTATGGGAAAAAACATTCATTACAGTGTTCACACAAACCTCACCCTGAGCAAGATAAATTTAATTCAACCTCTTATGCCTGTTCTCTGATATTCATTCATTTTAATATTGTGCCCATATTTATCTAAGTGTCCTGTGACGACTCTTGAGGCTTTCTGGCTTGAAATTTGTATGCATTTCTCATGTACAACATGAATACTATTTGTACTGCCACTGTCATTATAATTTGATTTAATCACTTTACTGATAATCAGCCCATTTTTTGTAATTTTTTCATTGTCCTAGTATTTCCACTTCTTACATCTAGATGTTAACCTCAGGCAACTTCAATTTCTTTAGAAAACTAGAGACAAAGACATGGAAGGAAAGATCAATGGATGTGTTGACAGATAAAATTTCTTCTTCAAAAAAAGTAGGTTCTTAATATTCTTGATTTCAAACTTTCGCTGTGTTCTGAATGTTGTACACTTTCTTCTGGGTAATTCCCCGGCATCTGAATTTTATATGCCGTTGTTTCGGAACACTCTGTTCCATCTTCATAGGCAGGTGGGTATACCCACCTGCCTATTCCATCTTGATAGGCAGGTAGGCATACCCATCTGCCTATGAAGATGGAACAGACATGAGACAGTGTTTCGAAATGATGGCATATCAAATTCAGACACCGGGGAATTACCCAAAAGAAAGCATACAAAGTTCTTAATACTTCCAAAACTAACACCATTATTATAAAAGACACTACGGAACCAAAACCGGAATATGAAAAAAAATATTAAGCAATTTCCATGCAACTGATGCAATTTTATGTAAAGTGTAGCCAGGAATAAGATATAAGCTACACTTCATAGCAATAAGAAATGTTGGCGAGAGAGAGAAAGTGTGTGTGTGTGTGTGTGTGTGTGTGTGCATGCGCATGAATGCATGCATGTGCCTACATGCGAGTGTCTGCAGCAAGTAGTGTGAATGACACCATCTTGTGCTCTGTAGTAAGCATACCAAATCACACATTGACATGTCCATACAGACACAGCACAGTGCTCGCCTCTTACTATAAGCACCAGTCATTATACAGCACGCAAGCATGTGCATGTGTGTGCCTATGTGCGAGTGACTGCATGTACACGTGTCTGCAGCAAGTAGTGTGAATGACACCATCTTGTGCTTGCCTCTTATTATAATCACCAGTTGTTATACAGCTGGCACATCTTGATTGGTTGGTTAGTTGGTTGGTAGGGGAGGGGAGTGTGTTTTTGGGCTCAACATTTTTTAAATCATTCAAATAAAATAAAATAAAATAAAATAAAATTCAATAAATAATTGTAGTTTTTTTTAAACCCATAATTTCTGTTAGTGGCGGCCATTGTGATTACTCCACCCCAGGCTACAAAAAACCTAAATACATGCGAAACAAACAAGTAACTGTTGATGCCAATACATAAACAAACTGCCATATTGCAGATCTGAGAGGTGTCAGTGACACTACAGATAAACCTACGGAAAATGGGAAGCTTATGGAAAGAAAAAAGTTGACAAGGTTTTAATATCTATTTTTCAATAGATATCCAAAATTAGTGTACATTTATTACAATAACATGTGACAGATGTATAACTTTCAAAATAGAAAAACATGCATTATATAATTAAGAATACTTGTATGAAACAATTCAATTTATTTTATAAAGATTCCTACAAGATTTGTATCTCATTGAAATAAACCTCTTCTGACGTGCTCACTAACTGGATTAGCATTTTAATGGTTAAACATATCCTGTTCAGAAATACAGCTCCAAACATTCAAACTGAAATTTAGTCAATCTCTGCAGTTTTGTGAAATTTGATATTCTCAGTCTTCTTGTTTATCACATCACATAAAGTAGTATATAAGTACAAACATTTTGAAGGAGGTTGCTGCTTCCATCTTCAGGGCAGATCAGGATAGTCAGGGTTAAAACTACTCTGAAGATGCACGCAGCATAATTCTCCAAACAGGGATCCCCACATGAAAATCTACAAGGTACCTTGACTCAGAGGCTGAATTATCGGTGGTTCCATTCATCCCCAGAACTTGATAATTCCAAAGAACAAAGCAGTTAGAATATATCAGTTACAATTACTTCTTTATCTGAGAAGATGCTTGTTTGTGCACAGAACATTTAAGAGATCATTTTGCAAAGTACAACAGGTCATTGTTTAAACACAGTTTCTTTGATTAGGTCAAATTCATTATCAATGACAAGTATGCAGAAATGTGCACAGGCGGCCACACACGTGTGTTGTAAATTGGTTCATTAATGTAATAATGCTGAGTTTACAATGAGTAAATCAAAACAAACGAAATAACAGGTACGCAACTTAAATAAGTGACTAACAGCGCCGCAGATCATGATTCTGGTCAGTCCGTGAAAGTCAGTTGCTTGTGAACTTGATTAGCTATAACCTGGCTGCACACGGTGTACTATGAATTAACAAGAAACTGTGTTTTACAGTTCTTTCGTGCACATTCAACTTGAGGTTCATGTTCAGTTCACACCAAAAACACAGATCAAAAACATCTTATCCTGTGCCTGAAATATACACCTTAACAAACGTTACATTATGAAAAAGTGTCATCAAACCGTTAAGTTCGTTAAGAGGGTTAACACTCACAACATAGTCACAGTAGAGGATGGTGCCACCTTTCCGGACTAACTCCAAATTAATGCAGGGAGATGGCCCACAGCTCTCTGCCTGAATAGGTCTAGAAACAAAATATTTGTGGAATTAAAACTTCTAGAACACATATAAGGACCCCCCCCCCACACACACACACATGCATATGTATCAGGCTAGGAAAACAACATTCAGCCAGTAGGACAGGAAAATATCATACTTAACTCCATAGTGTGAAATTTATTTAGAGTACATGTTTCTTAGTTTATTTAACAATGCTTTTCCAGCATCAACTGAGAGATGACTGACAAAAAGTAGCCATTACTCCAAAATTCATTGGGTGTGCGAAGGAAAGACATGAAAACCATCAGACAGGATGGCCATCCTCAAGGTTGAAAACTGAACTACATGAGATGGCAATATTAACAACTTGATTGTGACAGTTCATACTTAGAGGGCACATTATTTTCTCTCACTGTGTTAACTAGAAGATAGCATGCACAGCCTACACACCATATACTATAGTGTCATCTGTGGCCCAACCGTCTCTACAATATTTTTCCACATTATCTCATAAACAGTACAATTTTCGCGAAAAAGTTATTGAACATAACATGTGTGTTTTAACTTTCTCTACAACTTTTGTCTGAAATACTTCCCATTCTAAGAAGAATTTAGCAAGATAATTTCATAAAAGGACACAGGTCTTCGTGCAGAGAACTCATTATTCTTGGCAGATTTTAGTGAGACGTGGATTTTCTCTACATATTTTTTAAAAATACTCATGCCAAATTTCATGAATCCATCCAGTGGAAGGAAGGCAAGTTGCTTCATGTGATTGGATGGTCAGATGTACAAAGAGATGGAAAGACATGATGGAGCTAATTGTTGCTTTTCATACTTTTGTGTACATACCTGAAATCTTCATTTTTCAGGACTACAAAATGATTTGAAGGGCCGTATCTAGTCCATCTATCAGTTTATCAAGACCTATATTTCAATCAGAGTGCTATTACGTAGGTTATTCAGAAAGTAAGAACCGTCTGCGCATATCTCTCGCGCATCTTAGAGATTGTCACTTTGCGCATGTGCAGTGACTTCCTCTATCAAATGAGAAGTCACAGACGCCATTTCGAGAAATTTGTGTTATGTTTATGTTTGTTCCTGTGCGTTAAACATGTTTAAGACAATTGAAGGGGCAGCCGACTGTGAAATACGGTCTGTAATTCGTTTTTTGAATGCTAGGAATATCCTACCAAGTGAGGTTCATCATCAGATCTGTCAAGTGCATGGTGACAATGGGATGAGTGATGGCATGGTTAGGAAATTGGTTTGGATGTTCAATTAAGGGACGAGAGAACATGCATGATGAGGCGTGAAGTGTGCGTCCATCTTTGGTGATTGGTGATTTGGTGTGTAAGGTCAACGAAAGAGTGCGTGATGACAGACATTTCACAATTTCTGATCTGTCACTGAACTTTCCTCAGATTTCAAGGACTCTACTCTATGACCTGATAGATACAGTGCAGAAGTGGCTAACATCACAGGCGGCCGCATTCTATGAGGAGGGTATGCAAAAACTTGTGCCCCGCTACGATAAGTACCTCAATAATGGTGGTGAATATGTGGAAAAATAGTTTGAAGAATGTAGAATCTGATAACAATAAAATTTTATACGAAACCTTGCTCGATTTTTTTTTACAGCGAAACGGTACTGACTTTCTGAATAAGCCTCGTACATGGTTATATGTACAATAAAATCATAAGCATACTACAAGAGAAGATGAAAAGTGGTTTGTAATACCCTTGTTCAAGAATAAGGTCATGAGGCTGAGTGCATAGTATTTGAGCCCAAAAGGCCTGATCACCAAAGTTCACAAGTGTGAGAAGATAGCACCACTTGAACATAAGCATAGGACACTTTGGGGCCAACTCCAGGAATAAACTGTTGATGTCATCAATCGGTACAAATGTGTTTGGATCACTCTCCCCCTCCTTGCCCTTTTGTACCATCTGCATTACAGCTGTAGCAACACGACAGTAACTGCCTGCAAAAAGATGGACAAATGTACAACAATCTCAAACAGTATAGGACAGAAGTTTGTTAGTCTGAGGATGTCAAAATTACAAGGGTTTTAGTGCATGATATTCTTATACCACCCTTATTTTGTTGAAATATACATTCCTGAGATCAAATACAGTATATCAGTGCATAATTTACATAATCTATATTTTTTGTTGTGAAGTGAAAAAGTGATTCAATTCTGGACCTAAAAAACAGGGAAAGTAGCAACAGACAAATATCAATAAATATGATGGAAGGTGATTGGCCAGTAGGATATCAGCAGCTTCACAAAGTACTGACATATCAGGACTGCCAGCACGATCCTACTATCTCAGTTTATAAAATGAAATAAAAGCCATACATAAAATACAAAGGGAATACATAGTTTAGTAACTTTATTACATGAGAATCATAGTCTGAAAACAGAGGAAACAGGTGGAGAATGAATAAAGTGAAGGAAACAACATCTCCACAACTGATTTCATTTGCAGAAGCATTTCACAACAATTACAGGACATTCACTTCTCTACAAACCTGGTGCTCACAGTCTGTGGTGTCCTTCAATAATAGCAACAGAACCACAATACAGATCAATAGGAACTGTGCACTAACTGCAGCAGTGCCAAGAGGCTATGGACAAAACACAAACTGGAGCAAGGATTCAAATCATGCATGCACAGAAATAGGATCTGAATGCTCATGTGCACATAACCACAGGTATTTCTTCAAGTAAAGTGGTCAATACAACTGTACACCTTCATGATATGTACAATGGCTTGGTAATCTAGCACAAAATTCTCCAATATAAAATTCCATGAAGATCCGGTCTTGAGTTGTTACATGCACACATGCAGATGTACAAACAGACCAATTTTCATTAACACGCCTTAAAAATGGGAATTTCAAAAAGACACATGTTTGACTTTCACTGATGTATTTCAGTATTAATGAAAATCACACACAATACAATACAAAGACAGGACATCATGAAAGGTACATAATGATGAATGAAAGGAATGCAGAACTTTTATCACAAATCTTTGGAGCATTTAGACATGTTGCTTAGCATGGTAATGTATGAAATGAAAAGAGGAGTAACACAAGGATCACAGAGTGTAACACCACAAAATATGACACATGATATAGTTATATGGGAAGAGGATGAAAGTACTTTACAAACAGAATTTCAAAGTCTCAAATGTATTCGCTATGCAGAGTGCATCATGAGGATACTGCCATATTTCAGGAGAACTTTCCTTTGGATAAATTACATCAATATAACCAAATATTCCTATACACAAATTTGAATGGTTACAGAGATAATAATAAGAACTTTTAAGGAATAAGAGATGTTATATGTTGTTACCAAACACATATTAAAATGAGGTTGAACTTGTAGTTTCCATACTTCTAACATTTATACTTAACATCTAATTTTCATCTAAGTGGCATAAAGACATTACTTAAGCAGACAAACTGGTTCAAGAATCATTAGAACTGTCCTTAAGGTACCAAGCATGAACTCGCCTGCATATGGTTTGGTTTTACTACTGGCCTGTGCAACATGTGGATAACACATCATGTTAAACAAATATAGCAGCTGGATTGGCAAAATGATTACATTTTTCTCGCATCATTATCTCCGAAGCCAAACACTTTTGATACAAGTAGCCTTGGTTATAATGACGTAAATTAACCTATGGGATGTTCTCCTGAAATATGGCATATTTCCCCAAGTACACCCTTTGTATGGCATATAAAGTGTATAAATGCTGTGTAAAATACATTAACCTTTATCTGACGAACGCACCCGATCCTTTTAAATCAGCATCCTACAAACACACCAAATGGGTGCGCTGCGGCCATTTAAATGCCCCGCACAGTCACGTACAGGCTTAGAATTATAGCCCCACACGTTATCTCTATATTATATAATGTTTTGTGGTCAGATTCGCGCTCCGGCCACTTTACACAGTTATGTACATATGGACATCATGAATAACAGTTTCTAGGCACCCTGTAAATCTTTGAACCGTTGTCTGTTTTTTTTTTTATTCTAAGCAACTGACCCACTAGACGTTTAGCAGAGGATTACATTTCGTTCATCGCAGACCACACGCAAATCGAACTGTGAACCTCATTCACTCTGCCAAGCGTTGCTATTACAGGAAGTCTCTTCCTGAATGCGTGCTTCGTACAAGAATTTTCTTGCTGTGTATCCCGCTCATTACAAATAAGCTAGCTCACTGAGTGATATCTTAACAGTTCGTGATCCTGTAGCCATAACACACACACATTTTATTTGGACCGTCGCAAGATATATTACTGCTGAAAGGGACTAAGTATCAACTGTCTGTATATGATCATGTGCCAATGCTAAATTTTCTCAAATGCCAGTGTTACATTTCAGTTCAGTTTCTGCCCTAATCGAGAAGGATGGTTTGTAATGTAAGATAAACAGGATGCATAAATTCGCCCGTACAAATAAATATAGGTAATTCCTGGCAGTTCAGTGAGATAATGCTTTTCCCCTAACTTACTACAAGTGAAAAGCTTCATTCGAAACTTACAATTCCAACTGCAGTTTAATATATAGAAATAAACATACTGATCTGTAAATATTAGAGCGATAAACCAGCTGAAATATTATGGAATTTCAATGCGTTACCACTTGTTCCAACTTCATAATAATAAGCCGGACTGAATGTTAATTTCTGAGTCAGCACTCTGCAATGTCTGTGCGTAAGAGAGCCGGGTTCCTGTCCCCGAACCGGATATATGAAATGGTTTGGGACAGCGAGAGTGAAGAAGCAGGGGCGTCGAGCAACTGCATAATTTATTTAGGCAATGGAATTTTATGCATTTTTAGACAACCGCTGAAATATCTCTGTTTTAGTTACTC
>Ga0123355_10003710_pt1 | contig 22033 bp, 19 predicted proteins | sample TergutEmb28metaG_3_FD_89872 | JGI IMG/M metagenome (GOLD analysis project Ga0123355, IMG submission 89872) | Embiratermes neotenicus P1 segment gut microbial communities from Petit-Saut dam, French Guiana - Emb289 P1 | ecosystem: Host-associated > Arthropoda: Insects > Digestive system > Gut ... | reverse complement strand
TTTCTGTGTGAAAGCGCAGCGTACTTAGAAGATACGTGAGCATTTCGCGCAGGAAAATCAGTGCAGAGATTAGACGCCTGGTGTGCGCCTACTTCATTTTGTGGGCAATCTCATCTGCGCTTATTACCCCCCGCTCAGTAATATAGCCCGCTATATACTTCGCTGGAGTCACGTCAAATGCTGGATTGAAGCACTGTACGTGCGTGGGAGTATTTTTGAACCATGCGTCAAAGGCAAACCCTCCCCCTTTGCGCACAATAGTCATGTGATGACCTTTTGACATGGGCAGTTCTGCTGGACCACTTTTGGTCATTTTATCGAAGGCAACACTCATCTCAGGGCTAGTCGTATCAAAGGTGCCACTAATCGTAACGCCTTCAATCTCTTGTTGGTCGCGTACTTCGATTTCAATGTCGCGCCCTGTTGCACAGCCAAGATCAAAGGTCGTACTGGGAGCCGCGATATAAAAGGGAACACCGTGTTCTTTGGCAATGATGGCTAATCCATAAGTGCCAATTTTGTTGGCTGCATCGCCGTTGGCACAAATTCGATCGGCACCAACAACCACTGCATCAACTAAGCCTTCCCCCATGACAAAGGCTGCCATATTATCGCAAATAAGTTGCGAGGGGACACCTGCAAAAAGCAGTTCCCAGGCAGTAAGCCTACCACCCTGATTAACGGGGCGTGTTTCATCTACCCATACATGCTCGACCTTGCCTTGTGAGTGTGCTGAATAGATTACCCCCAGAGCAGTGCCGTAAAAAGTTGTTGCCAGTGACCCTGCATTGCAATGGGTAAGAAACTTTGTTGGTCCATCAAACAGTGCTGCGCCAAAATCACCCAAGGCTCTATTGGCAGCCTCATCTTCTTCCATGACCTTGTGAGCTTCTGCGATAAGCATATCGCGCAGAGTTTCTGGGCTAAGCTCTGCCTTTGCGCCCTCTTCGATAATGGCACGCAGACGGTTGACCTCGCGCGAAAGGTTTACGGCAGTTGGTCGTGCGTCTGCTAGCTCATCACAGATAAGGGTTGCCGCAGCTAAGTAGTCATCACTAGCCGCCTCGAATTTCATTCCCTCGCCACTTGCCCACAGAGCAACACCCAATGCCCCCGCTGCCCCAATTGCAGGCGCACCGCGAACTGCCAAGGTTTTGATAGCCACAATGACGCCTTCGTAGGTATTACAGACCAAGACATCACCTTGTAGCGGGAGGCGCGTCTGGTCAATCATGTGTACGGCCCCATTTTCCCACCAAATAGTTCTGGGCAGCTGTTCTACTGACATAACAAGGACTCCTATCTATCTTAACTTCGTCTACGCTCTATTTCGTTTGGAGTGATTACTTCGCATCATTTGCGGAATTCACTTGCGTTCTAATGTATCTATTATTGCTTGCAAATCTTTGGGTAGGCTATCTTCAAAGTGCATTTCCTCCCCCGTTATAGGATGAGTAAAACTTAGAGCATGCGAATGCAAGAACTGCCGCTGCAAATACTGATTTGCAGGAAGCGTTCCCCTGCCATAAGTTGGATCGCCCACAATTGCATGTCCAATATAGCGCATATGTACTCTGATTTGATGAGTACGTCCAGTAAAAAGTTTGCACTCTAGAAGAGTGAAGCCATCATCATAGCGACCAGGCTCAAAGCGTTCAATAACCTTAAAGGTTGTTTGAGCCTCCTTTGCCTTAGGGCTGTCACTGATGCGCATGCGCAGTTTATCACCAGGAGCACGCGCTATAGGGGCATCAACAATACCTGTTTGTGGGGCAATCCATCCGTGCACTAAAGCAAGATAGCGTCTGTCAATCACTCGTTCGCGAATAGCATTTTGTAGCCTCAGCTGGGCACGATCGCTTTTTGCCACCAGCATAAGTCCTGAGGTGTCCATGTCAAGTCTGTGCACAATACCAGGGCGCTCTGCCCCTTGAAGCTTGCCTAGCTCTAACGAATGTGCAAGCAGTGCATTTACCAAAGTGCCTGTCTGATGTCCTGGGGCCGGATGAACCACCATGCCGGCTTCCTTTGATAGCACTATGACCTCGTCATCTTCATAGCGAATGTCTAGAGGGATAAATTCTGGCTCAAGTGTTGTTTCACGCGGTGGTGGTATAAAAACGGTGACGGTTTCACCTTGCCCAACAGAATACTTTTTACTGCGCAAAGTGCCATCTACCTGCACTAATTCTTCATCAATATAGCGCGCAGCGCGTGAGCGCGATTCTATGTCAGGCAAAGACCCCAGAAAGGCATCAAGTCTTGTTCCTGCAGCCTCAGCACTAACCACTGCCTCAAGGGTTCTGGTTGCAGAAGGATTGTCCTTATCAGTGTTTTGTTCAAAATTATTCATGCTCAGAATCGTGATCGAGATCCTTTTCCCACATTTGAAGCTGTGTCTCAAGACGCTCTTTCCAGCTAATTCTGATCAGCGGCTGAACATCTGAGCCTGCTTTTGCACTTGTGCCTGCAGGCACCTCTATTGCCCCCTCTGTCGACACTAGAGCAATTACAGCCTCTTCCTCTGAAATTTCCTTGCGAGAAAACAGTCCACTCCACTGTATATGGCCCGAGACAAAGAGTACCCAAATCAGAAAAAGGGCACATCCCACAGTAATACCAATGTCAGCCACGTTAAAGATGGCAAAATTGATTGCGCGGAAATCAAACATATCTATAACTGAGCCTGCCATGAACCTGTCCAAAGTATTGCCCAAGGCTCCTGCAACTACCAGTGCTGTACCTAGAACAGGCATCCAATGACGGGGCTTCTCGGTAGCCCAAAACCACATGACTATCACAGCCAGTGCTGCCATCGCAAAATAAAATATCCATAGCTGACCCTGCATCAAAGAAAAAGCTGCGCCATAGTTTCGCACATAGGTTAGGTGAAATATTCCTTCCCACAGGGGAACAGTTTGTCGCAGCTCCATAGTGTAGACTACCGTCTGCTTCACTGCAAAATCTAGAAGCAGCCAAAAAACGACCACTGCTTGAAACATTTTTATAGGTTGGCGCAGCACCTAAAGTCCTAGCTATCCTGAGAGTCGTAGCTAAGTGCAGTCAGCGCAGAGGCGCAGCGAGCACAGACATCTGGGTAGGCAGCATCAGCTCCAAGTTCGCGGTAGTTCCAGCAGCGCGGACATTTGTCGAGATCTGACTTACGCACATCAACAAGCGCCTTCGGCAAACCTGTTGCTGCACCACTTTCGCCATTATCCTCTGCCAAATTCTCGCTATCTTTGCTCATCGCCGCTGTAGCAAGCTTGATAAATTCAGCCTCGTCAAGTTCTTCGAAGCGAACCTCTGAAACAATGAAGGCTTCTTCAAGAAGCACACTATCAACTGCGCGCAAGCTATCAAGCATTGCTGCAGGTGCTTTGATTGTCACAGCAGCCTCTTGGCTTTTGCCAACTAACTTTTCACTGCGAGCCTTCTCCAATGCCTTGGTTACCTGTTCGCGCACAGCAAGGACGGGTTCAAATGCCGTAATCTGAGCATCGATTTCTTCATCGCACAGATTAAGTTCAAATTCTGGCCAGTCGCAGAGATGGACACTCTCCACCACCTTGCCTTCGCTATCCAGCTTCCATTCGTCAGCCATGAAGCTCCAGGTCTCTTCACAGGTGAAGGCTAGTACAGGTGCGAGCACTTTTACAAAAAGATCCAGTGCAGCTGCAAGTACTGTTTGAGCACTGCGACGCTCTTTTGAATCAGCGAGGTCCGAATACAAGCGATCCTTCAACACATCAATATAGACTGCACTGAACTCGCCTAAGAAGTCGAGTGTTTCGCGCTGGGCAAGGTAGAACTTCCAGTCATCGTTATGTGTCGTAATTGTCTTATGTAGCTGCGCAAGACGAATCATCCAATACTTGTCTGTCTGCAGCAGTTCACTATGCGTTAGCGCGTCAACATTAGAATTGAAGTCATAGGTATTGCCGAGCAAAAAGCGTATGCTGTTACGAACACGGCGATAGGAGTCACTTGCGCGAGTTAGAATCTCATCAGAAACGCTTACGTCGCTACTTGAATCCATGGTTGCCACCCACATGCGCACAATGTCAGCACCTAGCTTATTGGTGACATCGATAGGTGAGATAACGTTGCCGATGGACTTGCTCATCTTGCGACCTTCACCATCAACAGTAAATCCGTGGGTTAGAAGATTCTCCCAAGGGGCAACCCCATAAGCGCCAATGCTCGTTAGATAGGCGGATTGAAACCAGCCGCGATGCTGGTCGGTGCCCTCTACGTAAAGCTGTGCGGGGCGAGAAAGCTCTGGGCGTGCTTCAAGTACCGACGTATGAGAAACCCCTGATTCCCACCACACATCAACAATGTCACTTTCTGGCACGAGTTTTGTGCAGCCACAAGCAGCGCAAGTCGTATCTGCCGGCAAGTATTCGCTAGGATCCTTAGTAAACCAGGCATCAGCACCTTCCGTTTTGAATAGTGCGATAACGGCATCGAGTGTATCTGCGTTTGCAACGACCCCACCGCAATCTGCACAGCGGTGTGCCGGAATGGGAACACCCCAGGAACGCTGGCGAGAGATACACCAGTCAGGCCTACCTTCAATCATGGCTGACATACGGTTTTTGCTAACAGCGGGAATCCAGCGGAAGCTGTCGGTCTTTGCAAGAGCTTTTGTGCGCAAGCCACCAGCAAGTAATTCTTCAAGATGTTCAATGTTGTCCAATGCACTTACTTCAGTGAAGTCTGCGCCTGTGCCTTCTATTTTGTCAGTGCGCTTGTTGCTGTAAGCACGATCCATTGACACGAACCACTGCTCTGTCGCACGGAAAATAACCGGCTTTTTACAGCGCCAGCAGTGCGGATAAGAGTGCTCAATCTTTGACACAGCAAGCAGGGTACCTTTATCTTCAAGCCATTCAACAATCTTTGGATTTGCTTTATAGATATGCTGCCCTTCAAAGGGTCCAGCGTTACGGTCAAAAACACCATTTTCTTTAACGGGCATAATGGTCTCAAGGTCCCATTTTTGCCCCATGAGGTAGTCTTCATGTCCGTGACCCGTAGCTGTGTGTACAGCACCAGTACCCGTACTTAGCTCTACGTGGTCACCCGTAACAATACGCCCCTCTAAGTCAGGGTGGGCGTCAGGAATGGGGCGCTGATAGCTAAGGTCAGTAAACTCTGAGCCGCGCACTTCGATGATTTTGCCATTGGCATCCTTTAGGTAGGGTAGATTTTCCCTATCAAGTTCAAGCACTTCGGCGATGGCCTCGGCGCGCTCTTTTGCAAGTATCAGCAAACTGCCATCTTCACGGCGCAAAGCGACATAGGCAGCATCTGCCGACAGAGTCACTGCTACATTTGAGGGTAGTGTCCAAGGAGTCGTTGTCCAAATCACCAGGGAGGCATTCACTGGACAAAGCATCTCTGTGTCAGACGATTCACTTGCCTCAGACGAGGGGGTTACCCCGCTTACCTCGTCAAGCAAATCGTCTTCCTTGACCTGCATTGTCGATTGAATGCCTAAAGCGTGAGCTGCTGTCTTGAAGGCATCTGGCAAGTCATTCATTTTGAAGGCAACGTACACTGACGGACTAACCACGTCAGCATATTCAATCTCTGCCTCGGCGAGTGCTGTGTGACAGCGCATACACCAGTGAATCGCCTTACGCCCGCGATACACAACACCGTCTAGATAAAGCCTTTTGAAGACTTCGACATTTCCTGCTTCGTAGTCATGGTTAAGTGTCAGGTAGGGGTTGTCCCAGTCTCCCAGTACACCCAGACGCTTAAATTCACTGCGTTGGACGTCAATCCATTTCAGGGCATAATCACGGCACAGCGCGCGCAGCTCTGGCTTTGAGATTTCAGCCATACGCTTGGGGCCTAGATCTGTCTCTACCTTGTGCTCAATGGGTTGTCCGTGACAATCCCAGCCAGGTACATAGGGACTGTAATAGCCACGCATAGTCTTATACTTGACGACAAGGTCTTTGAATATCTTGTTGTAGGCCGTTCCCATATGGATATGGCCATTTGCATAGGGAGGTCCATCGTGCACAATGAAAGGATCAGCATCTGCCGCTTTACGCGCCTGTACTGCACGCTGATGAATGGCATTTTCCTGCCAGAAATCAACCCAAGCTGGCTCACGCTGGCTTAGGTTTGCGCGCATAGGAAAGTCAGTTTTGGGCAGATTCATAGTGTCTTTGTAGTTCGTCAAGAGTGCTCCTTGCGTAAGACGTCGTTGTCATAGGTCCATTTGCAGACGTTCATAGTCCTGCTAAATTGTTAAAAATTGCAGCGTAATTAGGCTGCGTCACAATCTTGAATTTTAACACAGCGCCATCTACATTTTGCTGTAGAATAAAATCATGTGTACACATAAATCCCATCACCAAAATGAATGTTCTGCAGATCAAGTATCGCTTGGCGCATTGCGCACAGGTGTAGCTGAACTACATTCATATTTCTCTGCAGGATCTAAGACAGCAAGTCAGCGAAAAATGGGCTTTGAACTTGAGCAAATCATTGTCGATGCCAGTAACAACACCCTTCCCTTTGCAGGACCAGACTGTACGGAGCGCAGTGGGGCGGGTTGTGTCACCGCACTATTGGGTCGCTTATCTACCTTTTATGACTCGGAAGTTCGCGCTGACAAACAAGATCCCACCAGTCCCCTAATTGGACTGTCGCGCAAAGATGCTGCGATTTCACTTGAGCCTGGTGCGCAGTTCGAATTTAGCTCTATGCCTTTTTGGAAGCTTGAAGATCTGCGTTTTGCCTGGAAGCAGTTTCAAGATGAACTAATCAGTGTCACTTCTGAGCTAGGTTACCAGCCGCTAACCATTGGCTATCAACCGCGTACTAAAGTCGCTGATATCACAATTTTGCCCAAGGAACGTTATGGCATGATGAATCAACATTTCAAGAGTACCGGCAAACACGGCATGAACATGATGCGCGGAACTGCATCTACTCAGGTAACCATTGACTACACTGACGAAGCAGATGCCGTCACAAAAATGCGCGTTGCTGCAGCCCTGACCCCCCTGTTTTCCCTACTGACTGACAATACCCCCTTCTTTGAGGGCAAGCCTGTTAAAGGACACCTTAAGCGCACCGTGATTTGGAATGACGTTGATTCAGCGCGCAGTATGATTCCTCCAGGGTTGTTTAGTGCTGACTATGGCCTTGACGACTACGCACGCACTGCACTTACGTCCCCCGTTATCCTGTTTGATCGAGGGGACACTGTCAGCTACGCAGGCAACAAAGGGGCTGTTGACTGCTACGATATGGACAACCTAGCAAAAGAGGACATCGAGCACATCCTATCAATGCTTTTTTTCGATGTGCGCCTGCGTAATTACGTCGAGATTCGTTGTGCGGACAGCATACCTTTTCCTTACGCACTAGGCTATGTTGCGCTGATAAAGGGGCTGTTTTACGATAAGGAAAACCTCGCCAAATTGCGTGAGCAATTTAGACATCTTACCGATGACTGCGTTCCTGCAATTAAAGCAGCATTAATTTCTGATGGCTACGAAGCGAACGTAACAGCCTTCTATGGAGAGGATGTCCAATCTGCCCTCGCAAGACTGCTTATGTTCGCGCAACAGGGGCTTGAAAGGCTTGCCACTGACACTGGCATAGGTGCAGAAGAAGTTGCCTATCTGGATGTTTTTGACCCCCTGGTCGAAGGCAAAGTTACCTTAGCTGAACTTGCGCAGCAATCGCCATAATACCTAGACACAAACATATACTATAGCCACAAAGAGAATGGACAATGTATGACACATGAAAAATATCGCACACAAGAATTGCGTGACAAATATCTAGACATTGTCAAAAGCTTCCCAGAACTTGACAGGGCAGGACGTGAAATTGCTGCGCGCTATATGTGCCACTCTGAGGCTGTATACAAAGGCGAAGTTGCTGACTTTCTCTATGCACCAAAACTGTATACTGCCTGCGAATGTGATCGTTTTCAGGAAATAGCTTCGACCACCTACCGCATCTTAGAAAAAGTTATTAACGCCTACCTAAATGATCCTGACTATCGTCACTGCTTTAATTTTAGCCCCGAGCTAGAAGAGCTTATTTTGCTTGATCCTGGCTACGGTTCTGACTACGGTAGCACCATACCCATGCTTCGCATTGATATTTTTTATGACGAAGATACAGGGAATTTCAAATTCTGCGAATTCAATACTGACGGCAGTAGTGCCATGAACGAAGATCGCGAGACAAGCAATGCGCTTGCTTTGACACCCAGTTTCGCAGAATTCGAAGCCTACTGTAATCGCGAAGGACTACATATAGAGAGCTTTGAACTTTTTGAATCGTGGGTAGATACCTTTCTTGATATCTGCGGGAAAGCCAATCCCTCTATTGTGATAACTGATTTCATGGACATCTCAACTCCTATCGAAATTGAGAGATACGCGCAGCACTTTGAGGCCCGGGGCCTAAAAGTAGAAGTCTGTGACATTCGTGAGCTGCGCTTTGACAAAAATGCTTTGGACGGACCTGCGTTACTGACCCCCCATGGAATGCGTGTTGATGCCGTGTATAGACGTGCTGTTACCGCTGACATCATGAAGCACTTTGATCAGGTTAGCGATTTTCTTGATGCCTATCGCGCAAAAGCATTTACTTTGATAGGTTCATTTCGCACTCAGCTGCCACATACTAAATTGAGTTTTGAAGTACTACATTTACCCCAAACCCTTGCCCTGCTTAGTGAGGCAGAGCAAGCCTTCGTAAAGGCACATGTACCCTACACGGTGCGCCTAAATGAAGATCTTGCTGAGCTGCCTAAAATTGCAGCTAACAAGGATGAGTGGATTGTCAAACCTCTGGATAGCTATGGCTCGAAAGGGGTCTGGGCTGGACGAGAGCTTACCCAGTCAAAGTGGGAAAACCTTATTCACACAGGGGCATCAAAGAGCAGTCTTATCGCCCAAAAATATGTTGAGCAATATCTAGCCAAAAATCTTGAAAGTGGCTTTGATTTGCCTGCGCAAAAAGAGCCTCTTGAGCGCAGTGAGCTTCCCGCAATAAAAGAGTACCGCGACCTCACAGGACTCTTTGTCTATGCAGGTCAGTTCAAGGGCTTGCTGGCCCGTGCAGGATTACAAGATCGCATATGCGCAGCCGCTGCTGGCAAGTGCCTCGGAACTTTTAAGGTGCGCAAACATCACATCTAGCACTGAGCGCTCTAGGCGTTCAGAATTAAGGAGAATTGAAAAACCCATTTGCTAAGCGTGCTGAAGCTACGTGTGCAAATGGATTTTTTGGTTCGACGCAAAAGTCTGGGCGCCTAGAGGTCGCACAAAGTGCGTCAGACATCACAGGTTACGGAGAGTGAAAAAGGGGAAATCCTAGCGTAGTAACTACGTGGATTTCCCCTTTTTGAAACCTCGACACAAAGATGTGGTGTCTGACGCACTTTGTCAGTCTATAGTTTCCAAGTCATCTTCCATCTCTCCAAACTGCCCTATCCCCTCTTCCTTCTTAAACTGAGGCGCTGGGGCCGCAGGAGGTACCGCTGGAGCCATAGTTTGAGTCACGGCTGCTGCTGGCTGCGGACTTGAAACAGGAGCTGGCATAGCAGGTTCTACAGAAATGTCTTCCAGTTCGTCTAGCAACACCTCTTCGACATCATCAGTCGAAGCTGCTGGTACAGCCACCTCTACCGTGTCAATCATGGGAATGGGAATCTCTTTGCGCACAGGCACACGCGGCATTCTCACTTCGCGCAACTGCCCAATGGTTTCCTCAGCATGTGCAAGAACTCCTGCTCTGAATTTTTCTTCAGCTATTTTAAGATGCTTAATATCCTCTAGGATGTCATCCTTTTCCTTTTTAGCTGCGAGAAGGGTTTTCTCTGCACGTGCGTCAGCCTCTTCAAGCAGTTTCTTGCTCTTTTCTTTCGCCTGCGCCAATACATCATCTGATGCACGCTGTGCTGTCAAAAGAGCATTGTTGATGGTGTTTCTCTCTGCTTCAAAATTTAGGGCAGTAGATTCAGACTGTTGTGCGCGGGTAGTAAGATCTTCAATCTGAGCCTGAAGCCTATCTAGCTCTATAGCTATCGCATCTAAAAAATCGTCGACCTCATCTTCGCGGTATCCGCGTACCGCATGGCCGAATTCTTTGCGATGTACATCCAATGACGTGATTTTCATGCGTAACTTCCTGTTCTTTGTTTCCCTCAAAATACAAAAATACTATTTTTCATTATACTCCACTCAGAGTTATCTAGGCACCCAGACTCGGCACGAAGTACAATAACCTGAGAACTCTGAGAAATATACCATCTCAGTCCACCTTTTACAGAGTGGCGAGTTCCAGGGTACTCCAGGCAGTCAGAATCAAGGAGTCCTGAAAAATTCATTTGCTAAGCGTAGTAGCCTACGTGTGCAAAGGGATTTTTCAAAGCGACGCAGAGTCTGGTTGTCTGGTGTGCTCTGGCTATTCTGAGGTGACGTCGACTACCGGCACTTCCGACAAATCCCACTCAGACCCCAATATCACCAATACCTCAGATTCAAAGCGAAACATACCGCGACTCTGAACAACTCTTGTAGCTGCAGGCATAAATTGCGCCACCAATTCTGCAGCCTGCCTATTGTCAGTATATACGACCATATTTTCATCATAGACTGCTTGGTTGTCAGTATTTCCTATATCCTCAACAATAAAGCCCCGGGCGCGCATAACTGCAGCTGCCTCACGCCCAATGCCGACTCTGGTTGTTCCATTGCGGACAGTCAAACTAATATCTGAGGGTTCAATACTGAGCTCTTGGACATCCTCATCATCTTCGCTTGGCTCAAAAGAGCGTACCCCGAAATTCTCCCAGACTTCTGCTGCTGCCTCTTCATCAACCCACACAAAGGGGCTTCTCCATTCCCCGGGAAGAGTTATCGCGTAGAAATCATCGGCACCTATCCCACGCATGTCACGCCCCAATTGCAGAAGCTGCAGAGGAGTAAAATTGGTGACAACATTGTCGGCAAGTGAGCTGGCAATACCGGGAAGTCGCATCATCGACACATCGCCTAACTGCTCTATTAATGCCCTGAAAAATAATTGCTGCGCACGTGTTCTACCAAGATCAGCATCCACATAGCCATCTCTATGGCGAACAAAGGTGAGTGCGTGTGCACCGTCCAATATTTGCGGACCAGGCGCTATGAGAGAAGCCGACCTATCAGGAGTAAAATCTGCGCGCGGGTCATTGATGGCAATAGGCACATCAATATGAACACCACCTATGGCGTCAATGATTTCTTCAAAGCCCCAGAAATTAACGGTCATGAAATAGTCAATGTCTTGACCGGTTATATCTTCTAGTGCCTGGATTGCCATATTGGGGCCACCAAGGAGGTAGGCCGAGTTAATCTTTTTTGCTCCGTGCCCTGGTAGCTCCACTCTTGTATCGCGCGGAATTGATACCATCCACATCTTTTGCTGCTCAGGATCAACGCGCGCCAAGATTATCGTATCTGTAAGGTCATATTCGTCAGGATCACGTGCATCATGACCAAAAATAGCCAAATTGAACGGCTCCGCTGGCTCTGGTGTTGGAGTGTCAAGAAGTGCCTGCGGAATGTTTCCGCTAGACACCGTCATGCGATTGTGTAGACTCAAATAATACACAGCTCCTACAGCAATTACGCCCAAGAGGAGGGCTCCTACAGCAGTGAGCACCATGAGCACTCTTCGCTTAGTGCGCTTCCTTCGACGGTCACGCTCTGCGAGCAAGGTTGCAGGGGCTTCATCAAGTGCACTTGCTGCAGATAGGCGTGTGTTCGAGATTTGAGCACCCTTAGCTTCGCGAGCAATACGAGAGGTATTTCCACCAGCCTCTAAGTCTCTTCTGTGCTTGGCGCCTGCTAAACCACTGTCGATATTATCTTCATAGTGCATGCGCTTACGTCCAGAACCACGATTTGATTTTCCTTTGGAATACCTACCCATGCTAGCTGCACCTTTCTACACGCGCACCAAGCGATCGCAATTTTTCACAAAAATTTTCGTATCCTCTATCGATGTGATGAAGTCCTGTAATACGAGTTTCTCCGCCCGCAACAAGTCCTGCCAGAACAAGGGCAGCACCTCCGCGCAAATCAGGAGCAACAGTTGGTGCCCCCGATAAACGTGTGATTCCATTTACCAGAGCATGATGTCCTTCTATGCGGATGTCTGCACCCATACGTGCGATTTCATCTGCAAACATAAAGCGATTTTCAAAAACATTCTCTGTGATGACTGACGAACCTTCGGCTATCGCCATAAGTGTCATAAATTGAGCTTGCATATCTGTCGGAAATCCAGGAAAAGGCAAAGTTTGAATACTTACCGCCTTGATGGGATGTTTGCGCTCAATCCGCACTCCGTCTTCAAGAATGTGTGTAACAGCACCTGTCTCGCGCAGCTTTTTCAGTACCACTGATAGATGATCAGGATCAAAGCCCGTCACCGTAACAGATCCTCCAACCAGAGCTGCTGCAACAAGGAAAGTTCCTGCCTCGATACGGTCTCCCACCACCTGATGGGTAAAACCCGACTTAAGTTTTGCGGTAGGAACACCTGTAATACAAAGCTTCGTCGTGCCCCTACCCTCAATAGGGACTCCTGCTGAAATAAGAAAGTCCACCAGATCAGATATCTCTGGTTCACGAGCAACATTGCTAACAGTCGTCGTTCCTTGTGCACCTACTGCAGCAAGTATCAAATTTTCTGTCGCCCCAACGCTGGGGAACTCAAGGGTAGCATCAGCAGCAAGCAAGCCATCCTGAGGAGCCTCGACTTCAATGTATCCGTGTTCGATTTGACAGCTTGCACCCAAGGCTTCCAAGCCAGAAATGTGCATGTCTACCTTGCGAGACCCAATAGCACATCCTCCAGGCAGGGCAACGCTGGCACGTCCCAGTCGCGCTGTCAAAGGACCAAGCACTGCCGTGGATGCACGCATGTGAGCAACCAATTCATAAGGAGCCTTATGAGAGGACAAGGTAGTAGCATCAATTTGCACTGTATCAGCTGCCAACCAATCAACCTGCACTCCAAGGGCTTCAAGCACTTGCTGCATCAAGCGTACATCTGCAATATCGGGCACGTTAGTCAGTGTTGTCGTACCCGGAATAAGAATTGCCGCTGCCATAAGTTTCAAAACGCTATTTTTTGCGCCTGAAACCTGCACGCTTCCGGCAAGCTTTGATGTCTGTTTAACTAAAATGTAATCTTCATTCATGATATTCTGTCCATAAAGATAGCGCACAGCTAGGCTTACTCAGATGCCCTTTGCGCTATGCATGACCTCATGCATATGCTGTGCTGCCTTCCATAAAAATTTTTGCCCAAAGAAGCATTGTCTCATAAAGAGAGGGTCTCAATAGAGACCCTCACCTACTTGTAAACAAGTCGAATAATGTGTGTTCTACACAGTATTACTATTGTGCCGCTTGCATGAAAGCTACTTTTTGCTATCCCCTTCTACACGGGACGCCGAATCTGTCAGCACGATTGCATAGTCTTCAGCAATCTGCAGATAGCCACCTTTTGCCTGAAAGGTCTCGACAATATTATCCTCGCCTCTAGTGAAGCGAAGAATACCGTGGCCAAGCTCTGCGATCAACGGAGCATGCATAGGTAAAATACCTACTTCGCCATCTGGTGCAGTAATAACTATAGAGCTCACTTCACCAGAAAAAATCTTACTGTCAGGAGTAACTACCTCAACCTTTAAGGTACGAGCCATATACTGTCTCCTCCCCTGTGATTAGGCTGCGGCTGCTGTTGCAGCTTTCAGCTCTTCAGCGCGCTCAAGCACATCTTCGATAGTTCCTGCATAGCGAAATGCCTGCTCAGGAACATCGTCATGCAAACCATCTACGATTTCGCCAAAGCCTTTTACAGAGTCTTCCAGCTTGACATATACACCAGGATTTCCCGTGAACTGTTCAGCCACATGGAAGTTCTGTGATAGGAACTGCTCTAGCTTACGAGCACGTGCTACAGTTAGCTTGTCCTCGTCTGAAAGTTCATCCATACCCAGAATCGCAATGATGTCTTGCAAGTCCTTGTAGCGCTGCAAAATCTCTTGCACTGCACGTGCTACACGGTAGTGCTCTTCGCCAATGATTTCTGGATCCAATGCACGCGAAGTCGAATCTAGCGGATCTACCGCTGGGTAAATACCCTTTTCTGCAATAGTACGCGAAAGCGTAGTCGTTGCATCAAGGTGGGTAAATGCCGTAGCAGGAGCCGGATCTGTCAGGTCATCTGCAGGTACATAAATCGCCTGTACCGAAGTAATCGAACCAACATCAGTCGAAGTAATGCGCTCTTGGAGCTGACCCATCTCTGTCGCCAGTGTAGGCTGATACCCTACCGCAGAAGGCATACGGCCCAACAGAGCTGATACCTCTGAACCTGCCTGGGTAAAGCGGAAGATGTTGTCGATAAAGAGTAGTACGTCTTGACCTTCATCGCGGAAATATTCTGCACTGGTCAATCCTGCTAGGCCTACGCGCAGACGAGCACCAGGTGGCTCGTTCATCTGACCGTAAATCAAGCAGGCTTTTTCGATTACACCTGACTCGCTCATTTCGTTGTACAAGTCAGTTCCCTCACGGGTACGTTCACCCACACCAGTGAATACCGAAGTACCACCACTGGCTTGCGCGAGGTTGTTAATGAGCTCAAGGATAACAACAGTTTTTCCTACTCCTGCACCACCAAAGAGCCCTGTCTTACCACCCTTAATATAGGGTTCAAGCAGGTCAATAACCTTGATTCCTGTTTCAAAAATCTCAGTCTTTGGCTCTAGTGAAGAGAAGTGAGGTGCCGGACGATGAATGGGATGCCAGTCAGCAATTTCTTCTGGCATAGGCTTGCCGTCAATAGGTTCACCTATTACATTCCAAATACGTCCGAGTGTTGTCGGGCCAACAGGCATTTTCATTGGGCCACCAGTGTCGATAATCTCGGCACCACGCTGTAAGCCGTCGGTAGACGACATTGCAACTGCGCGAACGATGTTGCCCGGAAGGTGCTGCTGCACCTCAAGGACTGCATCAAGATGGCCAATTGGCGTGTCAACATCAACCTTGAGCGCATTGTAGATAGCGGGCATTGACTCAGGTGCAAACTCAATGTCTACAACCGCGCCAACAACCCTTACTATTTTTCCTACATTCGCCATATCTTTTTCCTTTCAGGAATGGAGGAGCACGTCCATACTAGGGTGTGCTCAGCCAAACCTCTTTAGTCTTCAAGCGCAGCCGCTCCACCGACGATTTCTGCAATCTCTGTGGTAATAGCTGCCTGTCTTGCCCTATTGTAAGTACGGGTAAGCGTTTTAATCATTGAGTCTGCACTATCCGTAGCGGCCTTCATGGCTGCACGGCGTGCAGCATGCTCTGCTGCTGCCGATTCGAGAAGTATTCGGTATACCAATACTTCAACAAAAGTTGGCAGAAGATTCTCAAGTACACTTTCTGCGTCTGGCTCAAAAATATACTCTAACTGCGCGCGATACTCATCTGCTTCTGCAACCTCCTCTTCGAGATCGTCAACAGTTGCAGGTAAAAGCACCGTACGCTCTACACGTTGTGAGCCAACGCTAATAAAGCGATTGGAGACCAGGATAATTTCGTCTACTGCAGCATTGGAATATTCATCAATTGCCTGATCGGCAAGTATACGAACATCCTCATAGGTTGGACGTCCTGACTGTCCCTGACCAACAAAATCTGGTTCGATTCCGCGGCTACGGAAGTAGTCGACAACCCTTTTACCACAGCACATCAATTCAATTTCTTGACCAAGGGCTTTGCGCTCTGCAATGAGCTCTTCGGTCATATTGATGATATTTGCATTAAAGGCACCTGCCTGTCCTCTATCAGAGGCAATAGAAATGATCATGACCCTTTTTACATCAGGCCTCATTTCAAGCAGGGGATGCCTAACAACTTTTGCCGCCCTGGTTACTGACGCAAGAATCTTTGCAAGAGCTTCTACATAGGGGCGTGTCCCCTCAATGCGGTTTTGTGCTCCACGGATCTTGGCTGTTGAAACCATCTCCATGGTGCGCGTTACCTGACGCATTGACTTGGTAGCCCCTATGCGATTCTTTATTTCCTTCAGGTTCGACATTGTGCTGCTCTCCTATCTTATGCTTCCTCAAAAGAGTCAGCATATGCAGCAATTGCCTTCATTAGCCCATCTTCAGTCGCCCCAGATATTTGCTGCTCCTCTTTAATAGCGCTGAGAAGCTCTGGGTGAGCTGAGCTAATGTACTGAATCAAACCGTCTCGGAACTTGCGGACTAGCTCTGGCTCAATCTTATCTGCAAAACCTTTGTTGATAGCAAAGATAACCAAGCATTGCTGCTCTACGGGCATCGGAGCATAGCGAGGCTGCTTTAGCAGCTCTACTACGCGAGCACCACGTGAGAGAATTTGCTTAGTAGCATCATCAAGGTCACTTCCAAACTGCGAGAAAGCTTCCATTTCACGATACTGAGCCAAGTCCAGACGAAGTGAACCTGCAACCTGCTTCATCGCTTTAATTTGTGCACTACCACCTACACGAGATACCGAAATACCCGGGTTAATAGCAGGACGAATACCTTGGAAGAAGAGGTCTGACTGCAAAAATATCTGACCGTCAGTAATAGAAATTACGTTAGTCGGAATATATGCAGAAATGTCACCAGCCTGTGTCTCGATAATAGGCAGTGCTGTCAAAGAGCCAGCACCATTCATATCTGAGAGCTTTACCGCGCGCTCAAGCAAGCGTGAGTGCAGATAAAATACGTCACCTGGATAAGCTTCACGACCTGGCGGGCGACGAAGTGTTAGTGACATCTGGCGATAGGCTACCGCCTGCTTGCTCAAGTCGTCATAAATACAGAGGACGTGACGCCCTTTGTTTGCTGCATTAGCAGGATTACCATCTGCCCCTGTATAGATGAAGTGTTCGCCCATGGCACAACCAGCCATAGGAGCAATGTATTGCATCGGAGCAGAGTCAGAAGCACTTGCTGAAACAATGATGGTGTTCTTCATTGCGCCATGCGCCTCAAGTGTCTCTACGATACCCGCAACAGTTGATGCTTTTTGACCAATGGCAACATATACACAGATAACATCTGTATCGCGCTGATTGATAATCGTATCGATTGCAATAGCAGTCTTACCAATCTGGCGATCACCAATAATCAATTCACGTTGCCCGCGGCCAATTGGAATCATCGAATCTACCGCGATGATACCTGTTTGCATTGGCTCATGCACACCTTTACGTTCGATAACTCCAGGTGCCTTAAATTCTACCGGACGACGAGAATCAAACTTGATGTCACCTTTGCCATCCAAAGGTTCACCCAAGGGATTAACAACACGACCCAAAAGACCCTCACCTACAGGTACGTCTACTAGACGTCCCGTAGTGTGAACAAGGTCATGCTGCTTGACAGCGTCAACATCACCAATCAGTACAGCACCGATTTCATCTTCGTCAAGGTTGAGTGCAAGACCACTGACGATATTTCCTTCTGAGGTAACAAATTCGAGGAGCTCACCCTGCATAGCTTGCTGCAGGCCTGAAACTCTCGCAATACCGTCACCTACCTGAATTACCTGACCAACCCTTTGTGGGGTCATATCAGGCTTAAATTCGGCAACTGCATCAGCGAATAAATCGCTCAGGGCAGAGGCTTTTAATGTGTCAATAGCCATATCTTAACTGCCCGCCTCCTCTCCAGCTGCTAGGAGAGCTGACTTGATGTCCTTAAGCTGCTTAGCCACGGTAGTGTCATAGATAAAATCTCCGTACTGGATGCGGATTCCACCCAGAAGTTGCGGAGAAACACGTTCTACCAATTGAATAAGCTGGCCTGTCTCTCTAGTTAGTTTTTCGACAATCTTGGTACGCATTTCATCGCTAATAGGCGCTGCCGTTACCACATATACGACGAGTACGTCCTTGCCGCCTACGCTAGCCATTAGAACCGCCCATTTCAGCAATTGCATCGTCAATCATTGCAGCATCAACATCTGGTGCAATCTTCTCTTTGAGAATCTTCTCTGCAATAGCAACGGCAAGCTTAGCGGAATCTTCTTTTACCTCGTTGAAAGCAGCAGCTTTCTCTGCTTCAACATTTGCGTAACCGCGAGCAATTACCTCTGAAGCTTCTTCTTCAGCACGCTTGATAACATCTTGACGCGCAGATTCACCAGCAGCTTTACCTGATTCGATAATATTTGCCGATTCTCTACGTGCTTCTGTTAGCTTCTCTTGTGAATCGTTGAGAATGCCCTCGGCTTCGATTTTCGCCTCTTCTGCCTTCTTGAGCGAACCTTCAATTTTCTCAGCACGCTCATCGAGTGCCTTAAGAACTACTGGCCATACAAACTTGCCCATCAAGATAAGCAAGATGGAGAAAGTGATAACCATGGGAATAAACTCCATCATGGTCGGCACAATAGGAGAACCCGCTAGGAATCCATCCCTTCCAGCTGCCTTAGCTGAAGCTCCGTATGCCTCATCTGCCGCCTTTTGTGAAGCGTACGCAGCATCATAGGCCGCATCCAGCAGAGCTTCATCATCTGCCGTTTCACGAGCAATGGCTGCCGCTTCATAGGCGACGGCTGCCGCTTCGTAAGCCTTGGCTGCCGCATCATAGGCCTCAGCTGCATCATCAGCAAATGCAAGAGCAGGAGCAAAGAGCACGGAAAGACCAAGCAACACGCTAATAAGTGTTCTTTTCATCATTACACCTCCTATGCTTCGTTTCTGTCTAATAACGTGACTCATATAACTTAAAAGCCTTATTACATTAGAGCCAAAACGAATGCCAAGAGACAGAGTACTTCGATAAACGCTGCACCCAAAATAAATACCGTCTGAATAGTACCGCCGGCTTCAGGCTGGCGAGCAATATTCTTTGCAGCAGCCTGGCCCAAAAGCGAAATGTTTGTTGTTGCGGCAATTACTGCCAGTGGGTAAGCGAAAACAGCTAGATGTTCCATAGTAGAATTTCCTCCTAATATTTTCCGGCGGACTACCCTATGTAGCCACCATCTCAAACTACCTTTTCTTATACTGAAACTTGCAAGGCATAAATTTCCTCGCAAGCATAACACACAGAACTACTGGACAGCCTCACTCATTTGTGACTTGCCCAGACTATCCCTCTTAGTGGTCTGCAACTGCTCCGTCAATATATACTGCAGTCAGAAGCGTAAACACGTACGCTGCAATAATACAAATCAAGATCTCGATTACATAAATTACTGCAAGCAAGAGTGCCCATGCTGGTGATGCCGCAATGAACGCTCCATGACCTTGGAACGTCGCCTGCGCAAAAAGACCAGCTAGCAAGGCAAAGATTCCCAGCATGATATGACCAGCATACATATTTGCCCACAAACGTAAAGCTAGACTAACGGGGCGCAACATCATAGACAAGACCTCGATAATCCAGATAACCGGAGCAAGCACTGCCGGTACACCATGAGGAACAATTCCCTTGATGTAACCCCAGCCCCCTTTAGCCTTAACGCCTGCATAATTGAAGTAAAAATAGACGACAAAAGCTAGAGCAAAGGTAGCACCCATCGTACCTGTCGCAAACTTAGCATTAGGCAAAAGCCCGATAAAGTTAGCAATCAGAATGAAGAAGAACGTCGTGAGCAAAAACGGCTCATACTTCCTCTTATCATGATGGATCATAGTTGCGATATTATTGCGCACAAATTCAACGATAAGCTCAAACAAATTTATTCCTCTGCCCTTGGGAATCAAGGTCATCCGCTTAGCTACGAAATACAAAAGGAACGCAACAAGAGCCGACGTTAACACGAATCCAATCATGTTTGCCGATAGACCAATACTGGCAAAATCCATTTGTCCACCTTGGACATACATAGGCACTTTTTTGCTCACCATGCTGTCAACATATTCTGGTAGGACATAGAACGGATCAGAGTAGTCTTTCGCTGCTGTTAAGATTACTGTACTCATTTCAACCCTCCTTTACCTTTATCCATTTTTTTACGTTCTTTTACTATTTTCTGCACGGAATAGACCGTAAAGCCTGCTGCATAGAAGGCTAAAGTCGCTATACCAAACCAGACAAGGGTATCAGGAGCAATGAAGTTGTAAGTAAAGATTGCAATGGAGGCAAAGATGAAGACGAGCACTAGTCCTACAGAAGAAAACGCTATCCCCTGGGGCAGCATTTCATTGTCAGCGAATTTTGAACCCTTCTCACGGGCGCGTTTCTCAAGTAAAACAGGAGTAAAGATGAGGATTGCCGTCATTATTGAGCCGCAGATAACCCCCAGAACCACGGCAAAAAATTGCTCAGATGTCACTATTCTCCCCTATTGAACACTTCCCAAGATACGCTCTTCACTACACTTTTTAGACTCTGTGTTACTTCTTAGTGCCTCGCGTCAAGAGGACTCTGCAGCTTATAGACGAATTTAACAGCTTGCCAGCCCATTTAATGCGACAAAGTCATAATAACCTTTCGTATTGTCACACGCAAGGAAATTCGGGGCTAAACTACTGTGTATTATGTGTGGATTTATGTGTGGAAACCTCAGTTAGACACCACATAATACCTGCTAGAAATCCGCTACAGGCTACGATAAGCGCAAACGCCTGCAGGCTGCGCTCTCTTCACTCCTCTTTAGCCCACACTAGGCAAAGCAGCTGCCAGGAGCTCATCTCCCTTTTCGCTGTGCGACCGAAGCTTGATATCGCGCGCATCAGAGTCTTTTGCAGTAATTACAACCACAAGATCTGCGCTGCCTACAATTTCAGAAAACTTTTCACCCCACTCAACAAGAACAGCGCTCGGTTCACCTGGACTTAACAAATCCCAAAAGCCAATATCAACTAACTGAGTAACATCCTCAAGACGGTACACATCTAAGTGGCTCAAAGGGATTCTTCCCGATTCATAGCACTTGAGAATAGAAAAGGTTGGGCTAGTCATCGCACACTCAATTCCCATCCCTTTGCCAATGGCAGCAGCAAGTTCTGTTTTTCCTGCACCCAGTTCCCCAGAAAGCACGATAAGGGTACTGGGTGCAACTTGCCTTCCCAGAATTTCACCCAGGGTTCGGGTTGCCTCTAATCCCTGCGATTTAAGAATAGTCTCTGTATGCAAATTGTTCATGTAATAAGACATCCTATCGTAGCTATCCTCACTTTGACCTTCGCCTTGCAGGATTTTAGTTGTACCAATCTGCACCCTGTGAAAGGCGATACTTCATGTCACTATGCACAATGTCAGCAAGACTTTTTTGAGCCTGCCAACCTAGCAAGGTCTGGGCTTTTTCTGCGCTCGCAATAAGCACTGCAGGGTCTCCTTGTCGTCTATCAGCAAGCTCAAAAGGGCAGGGGCAGAGCTTGTCCACCGCTGCAATAACCTCTTTAACTGATGAGCCTCTTGTCGTACCCAGATTTACCAATAAAGATTTCTGATGCTCTAGCAAATAGCTAGCAGCAAGTAGATGCGCAGATGAAAGATCACTTACGTGGACGTAGTCGCGGATGCAGCTACCGTCTGGCGTTGGCCAGTCTGCGCCAAACACTTTAACGCTATCCTCAAGTCCCATCGCTGCTCGAACAGCCAGGGGAACAAGGTGTGTGTATGTCTCACGCTCTAATCCTATCTCAAGGCTTTCATCAGCACCAGCCGCATTGAAGTAGCGCAAAATTGCATAGTTGAAGCCATGTGCTGCGCTTGCCCACTGAATAAGCTCTTCTGCAGCCAATTTCGATGCACCGTAGGGGTTAATAGGGCTAGTTACTGCGTCCTCTTTCAAAGGCTCCTGTGTGCCAAGGTCACCATAGACTGCAGCTGTCGAAGAAAAGACAATGTTTTTAACCTGTGCAAGACGCATCACCTCTAAAAGGCTACGAACACCCTCCACATTATTGCGGTAGTACAGTAGTGGCGCACTCACGCTTTCTGCCACATCAAGCTTTGCAGCAAAATGCATAACAGCATCAATAG
>Ga0123355_10003708_pt1 | contig 22034 bp, 26 predicted proteins | sample TergutEmb28metaG_3_FD_89872 | JGI IMG/M metagenome (GOLD analysis project Ga0123355, IMG submission 89872) | Embiratermes neotenicus P1 segment gut microbial communities from Petit-Saut dam, French Guiana - Emb289 P1 | ecosystem: Host-associated > Arthropoda: Insects > Digestive system > Gut ... | reverse complement strand
GGCGGTATGGGTGGATGGCATGCAGAGTATATTAATCGTTACTCTAAAACGAAAGTAAAAGGCATTTTTGATATAAGTCCTGATAGAAATAAACATGCCGAAGATAAAGGGTATGTCGTCTACCCATCTAAAAGTGCCATGTTTGCTGACACAGAAGTTGATGCAATTATAATTGCCACTACTAATGAAGTTCATAAAGATCTTTCTATTGAAGCTATGGCGGCTGGCAAGCACATCATCTGCGAAAAGCCTGTAACATTAAATTCTGTTGAGCTTCAGGAAATTATTGATGCGTCAAAAAAATACAATCGGATTTTTACTATAAATCAAAATCGTCGAACAAACAAAGATTTTTCACTTATGCGTCAAAAAATTGAAGAAGGTTTAATTGGTGATGTCTACCAAATCGAATCAAGGGTACAAGGTTCGCGTGGCGTTCCAAAAGGATGGCGAACGCTTAAAAGCCTTGGTGGTGGCATGATGCTTGATTGGGGTGTTCATTTGATTGATCAAATCATGCATATGATAGACGAAAAAGTCGTTAGTGTATATTGCAATATGCATAGCATTGCTTATTCCGAAATCGAGGATAGTTTTCGCTTAACCCTAATATTTGGAAATGGACTTACCACAATTATTGAAGTTTCTACTAATAACTATATCTCCCTTCCGAGATGGTATGTCTTGGGTAAAACGGGAACCCTTCAAATTGATGACTGGGACTGTAATGGAAAAATTGTTCGTAGTGTTAATAAGGAAGATGCGTGGGGTGAAGAAATTCCTCATACTAAGGCAGGGCTCTCCAAAACAATGGCTCCGCGGAGTAAAGGTTCGACAGAAGAACTTGTACTTTCAAAATGCATGAAACCACTTGACGATTTAATTGTTGTGTATGAGCAATTCATAATGGCAATTGAAGGGAAAGCCGAGCTTAGTATTACAGCAGAGCAAGCAATGCGTGTCATGAAGATTATAGATGCGGCTTTTTTATCACACAAAACCGGTAATGCGATAACCGTTGCTATTTAATAAATCAAGATACAGGAGCATAAAATATGGATCTTGCACTACAATTGTGGTCAATAAATACGGAATTAGAAAAAGATTTTTACGGCACACTTAAGAAAGTCGCAGAAATGGGATATAAAGGTGTCGAATTTGCAGGTTACGGTGGTAATTCCGCACAAGAATTAAAAGTGAAGTTAGAAGAATATGGTTTAATTTCAGTAGGTTCACACATTTCACTTGAAAGAATAAAAGATAATCTAAAAAATGAAATCGAATATAACTTAGTAATTGGAAGCAAATATTTGACTTGCCCAAGAGCAAATTTAAAAAGCTATGCCGATGTTGACAATCTTACAGATATATTAAATAATGCCGCAACTGAATCGAAGAAATATGGGCTACAAATAGCTTATCATAACCATAATCAAGAATTTGAGAAAATTGGGGAAGAATATATTTTAGACTTGTTAATGCGAAATACCATTGATGTAGTATTTGAAATTGACGTGTTTTGGGTAAAATATGCAGGACTTAATCCTGTGGATTATATTCAGAAGTGTGGAAAAAAAGCATCACTTATTCACTTAAAACAAATAGATGCCGCTAAAAAATGTGTTGATTTTTCAAACGGCATCATTGATATGCTTAAAGTAGTAGAAGCATCAAAATACGCAAAATATTTTATTGTTGAACAAGACAGATTCACATTGAATCCTTTGGCAAGTGCGAAAAACAATCTTGCATGGATGCTTTCAGGTACTGCTCTAATCTATTAGTATGGGCTATATGTTTCGTATGGACTATATGCCTCGTACGCCAATCTTGGGTACACATATCCGTACACTTCTAGGAAGTAGTGAACAGCTTGGTATGTAGCTATAACTCTTTCTGCAAAAGTCGTAGTAAAGTTGCCTCTGCTTACAGCTCCTGAGCCTTGGTTATATGCAGAAAGTGCAAGTACTATGTCGTTATCAAACGCATCCAGCCTCTGACGCAAGTACATCGCTCCAAAGTCAATTGACGTCTTAGGGTCTAAAAGCTGCTGTGGCGTAAGTCCGTGTCTTGCTCCTGTTGCCGGCATTACTTGCATAAGCCCTGCCGAGCCACCTCTACCTATTGCACCATTGTTAAATGTGCTTTCTCTGTGAGCCAAAGCCATAAGCATCAGAGGGCTAATGTCAAACACTTCTCCTGCACGTCTAAACAAAAATACATATTGTGTACCGTAGGTCGGTGTGATTCTTGGATTGTGACGCATTATGTAACGCAGTAATCCTCTGTTTTTAAGAGCTTCTCTATGATCAAAGAACGTGCTTGCAGGAATGTTACCGTTTGTACTAATCGTAATTCCAAAGTGGGTATTGTAATAAATATCCCAATTAACCAAATCATTGTTTGAAAGTGCTCTAAGCGGAAGATAGAAGTGTCCATCAATTTGAAGAAGCGGTAATTCGCCCATGTAAACTTCTCTCGTTTCACTTGAAGCATGTGCTACGACTGTTACATCAGGTATCACATTCAAAAATAGCGGTCTTGCATCGTTTTTTAACCAATTTTCACTAATGTTTGCTCGGGTGGGGTCTACTACCCGCAATCTCAATGTGTGGCTTTCCCAGTCCATCTCCACTTGAAGTCCGTAGATTTCTCGCATCTCAGGTGTAAATGGAATATACATGACATCATTATAAAGAATTATAGAGTATTGCAAATTGTAATTTACAATTCGCTCTCCATTTATGACGACATTTTTAATAAAAAAATCTCCTCTAGCGCTGTACTCAGCGTAGCTGTCTTCTGCAAAGACAGAAATTGATGAGAAAAGTACGATGGTCAGTGAGAAAAGCCACACACGAATAAGCTTTTTTGCCATATTAATTTTCTCCTCTCTTTTTTTGCCCTTACATTATATCACTTTCCAGCAAAAAGTACACCCTTTTTTGGTAAGTTCAAACTTAACACAACAAGAAACCATTGAAATTTCAATGGTTTCTATTGTTCAAAAAGTTCATTTATTTAAATGTTTTATCTTCTTTTGATATCACAAAACAACTCAATCTCCGTATGTTTCGCTTCCCATTTCGCCCTTAGTGCCATAGTATTTCATCTCACTATAGTCAACGATTTCCATAGAGTAAATCTCCGTCAATAAATCAATAATCCCTTGTCTATCAGGATGTACGAAAGTATCTACCCTAGCTATAGGCATCGTATGAGTTCTTATGTTCTCTGAACTCATACCTATCATTCTTGTGGATAGATAAAGAGCTTCTCTTATTGTGATATCTGAATTTATCTCTTCAAAAGCAGTTCTGATAATATTCGGTAAATCCATCCCCAAACTTTGCCTTACTGCTGCTTGCATAAACTGTTGCTGCGACCTTATACGACCGAGGTCTTGGTCTGGAAAGCTTCTAAATCTCAAAAAGTGTACCGAGGTCTGACCATCAAGAAGCTGATACCCTGCTGGAATGTTTATGTGTAGTGGAGGTGTGTCAAATGGGTCACTGTATCTCATGTGAATCGGAACATCTATCCATACTCCACCCATAGAATCTATGATATTAACAACACCTTGAAAACTCAACGAAACATAATAGTTTATTGGAATATTCATCAGTGTTTGCGATACAGCCAGTGCCGAATTAACTGGATTTCTGTTATATGCTGCATTTATTTTGTGATGTGCATCGCCCACAAATCCAGGTCTATAATAGAACGTATCTCTTGGAATGGATATAATGTCCAAAAATCCATTGTCTATATCAAAACTGGCAAGCATAATTAAATCCGTCAAATTGTGCTTATCTACTCCAAGAAGCAATATATTAACTCTGTTTGTATTTACAAACGCGTCAAAAAACGGACTGTCTGTTGGAATCAGCTCGGCAAAATTTACAGTATCGCCCAAAACCGGCCCATCAGGGTCTCCCGGTGTCATTTCCAAAACCTCCCCTACTCTAGCAAAAAGAGGCGTTGCTATGACCATAACAATTACGAGAGCAATCGCAAACGTCCTAACGAACATCTTCTTCTCGCTACCCTTTTGTTTCCCTTTTTTCTCTTTTTTATTTGGTTTTTCTTCTATCATTCTTTCTTCCATTAATCTGTTAATCCCCTTATTTATATACCATCTACAACTTGTACACTTTGTAATTGTCATAATAACATCACTTTGTTATGAACTTATTATGATATTTTACGATATTTTCATTACTTCGGCACACAATATACCATTGTATATGGTATCACAACTATACCATAATTTTCAACAAAGAAATGTGTTTTTCTTGTGTTATTTCTGCACCTTTCTTCATTTGTAACCCACCGTGATATCTAATTAGACGCAGATAAGCCGATGAAAGTTCCATCGGCTTATCTATTTTAATTATTAAATTTTTCTTTACGATTTACAGTTTGAACGCTTTCTTTGCATCTGCAAGAGATTCGTCAAGCTTTTCGATAACTGTATCGATTGTTGAATATTCGATTACTGCAGGTGGCTCAATACGCACTGTTTTAGCATTTACAAGCGTTCCCGCAGTCATAACTTTTCTTGAGAACATTCCTTTAACTACTTCGTAACCAACTTCTGCCTCTGGGAATTCCATACAAATAAGAAGACCAGCACCTCTAGTTTCAAGTAATATTGTAGGATATTTCTTTTGAAGCTCAGCAAGTTTTTTCATGAAATAGTCGCCTTTTTCTTTAGCTTGCTTAGGAATATCATTTTCGAGCATGTATTTGATAGTTGCGATTGCAGCCGAACATGCAAGAGGGTTTCCGCCGAAAGTAGGTGAACCAAGTATCCAAGGATTGTCGATTAACTTTTGTGTCCACATTTTTGGTCTTGCAATGATACCAGTGATAGGCATAACACCGCCGCCGAATGCTTTTCCGTAAGTCAAGATGTCTGGAGTAACGTCTTCATGCTCAACTCTCCACATAGTTCCACATCTACCCATACCTGTTTGAATTTCGTCACAAATCATAGCTACATCATACTTGTCGCAGATTGCTCTTACTGCTTTAAGATATCCGTCTGGAGGAATTATAACGCCAGCTTCGCCTTGGATTGGCTCTATGATAACACCAGCAACTGTTTCGCCTACAGTGATAAGGTTTTTGATTGCAGTTTCCATAGCTTCTGCATTACCAAACTCAACGTGTTGAACTTGTTGAACTATTGGAAGATAATCTTCTCTATATGCACCTTTTCCACCAACTGAGATTGCTCCGATAGATTTTCCATGGAACGCTCCAACTGTAGAAATGAACCATTTTCCGCCTGTTGCAAGTCTTGCAAGCTTCAACGCCATCTCGTTAGCTTCTGCTCCACCGTTTGTAAAGAAGCAGTATTGTAAATCTCCAGGAGTAATCTGTGCTACTAGATTAGCAAGATATCCTCTTAGAGGGTCTACAAGCTCTTGACTGTGCAAGCAATATTTATCCATTTGTGCTCTAAGAGTTTTCATGATTTCAGGATTTCTATGTCCACAAGTGTAAATACCAAATCCGCCAAGGCAATCTATAAACTTAGTTCCATGTACATCTTCAAAATGTTCTACCGAATCTGTCCACTCAACGAAAGCAGCGTCTGTCGATACTGATTTTCTGTACTCAAGCCAACCAGGGTTAACATTTGTGTTGAAGTTTGCGATTGAATCTTTTACAATTCTGTCTTTATCTTCTTTTGAAAGTTCTTCTGACTCAATGTAGCCAATAATTCTTTTCGCTTCTTCTAAAGCCTTTTTGTTGTTTACTGCCATGTAAATTGTCCTCCTCTTTCTCGTGTAATTTTCACGAAATAACAATGTGGTTAAAACCTATTCCTTATACATATTCAAGTTTTATGCCAACTTTTGAATTGCTTTCCGAATTTTTCTCTTTATAGGGTCAAAAAAATTGCAAGTATTCCATTTTATAACCTTCACACATTCTTAATTTGATATTGTTTATTTTTGTACATAAAAACAGCTCGCAATTTTTTAAAAATCACGAACCGTTTAAGTCTCATATTTGAGATTGTTTCTCTTGTTTGAATTGTTTCAAGGCGTTTATTTCGTATAATTGTCAAAATATCCTTGAATATATACTATAGGTGTTCCTTTGTCGCCACTTCCCGACGTAAGGTCGCAAAGCGAACCAATAAGGTCTGTCAGTTTTCTTGGCGTAGTGCCTTGCCCTGCCATATCGTCAATCGCAACATCTTTTTTGTTTTCTATGTATTCGGAAATCGCCTTGTCAAGCTCACTGCCTAAAAGATGTGCAAACTTATTGTCTGCTAGATACTTTAATTTGACTTCGCTTGGAACTCCGCTAAGCCCCTCTGTATAACCAGGTGAAACTACAGGGTCTGCAAGCTCCCAAATCTTACCTGCTGGGTCTTTGAACGCTCCATCACCATAGACCATAACTTCTACAGTCTTCCCTGTTTTTTCTTTTATCTTGCTTTGTATCTCATTTACAAACGCATCGCAATTTTCTGGGAAAAGCTTTATCTTGGTATCAGTCGCTTTGTTAGCACCCAAAATTCCATATTCCTTGTTAAAGCCGCTTCCTGATACGCTTTCCGACAATATGTCATCTAGCCCTAAAACAACCTTCGCACCTGCCGCTTTGAGTAGTCTTTTAGTTCTCTTTCTCGAATGTATATCGCACGCCAAAACCGCGTCTGTATAATCAAGTATTTTCCTCGGGTCGTTAGCAAAAATTATTTCTGCTTCTGTTCCTTGTGACTCGATGATTTCTTTATAAAAATCAACGTAGTTAATCCCTGTGAAAGGATGCCTTGTGTCGCCAAACGCAGCCTTAAACTCGCCCTCTGTCAGAACGTCGCTATAAGGATTTATATTTTTCTCATCAAGTTCATCAAGCGTTATAAGGTGATTACCCACCTCGTCGCTCGGATAACTAAGCATAAGCACTATTTTCTTCGCACCCTTAGCAATCCCCGTTAGGCAAACAGCAAAACGGTTTCTGCTTAGAATTGGGAAAATAACACCAATGGTATCCTGCCCCATCTTCTTTTTAACATCCTCTGCAATATGCTCAACAGTTGCATAATTACCTTGTGCTCTTGCAACTATCGCCTCTGTTACAGCTACGATGTCTTTATCATTTATTTGGAACTCTCCTGCGTTTGCGGCATCAATTACCGTATTTGCAACAATTCCTACGAGATCATCGCCCTCTCTTATAATCGGCGCTCTCAGCCCTCGCGAAATAGTTCCGACAAGTCTTGCCATGTGAATTCTCCCTTCGACAAACTAATCCTCGACTATTATACTTCATTTGGGTGCAATGTATCAAGTAATATATTAATTGTTATTGATTTTTTTGTTAATACATGGCATATTTTTGCTTTTAGTGGCTGGATTTGGGGCTGGTTGCTGTTTGGAACTCGCTCAATTTGTATTTGACAATTACTATCCCTACACCCCACATCAACAGGAAAACAACAGCAATAACCACAAAAGGGTACATAGTACGATTACTACTTATTATCTCACCTGTTGTGATGTCAAAGATATATCTCATCCTTTCCACAGTCGTTAATGTAAGTTGATTATCGGCTGAATTAAATCTTATGCTTGATAAATTAACCCACATTGCCATGGTCGTACTTTGAGGTACACTTGCTATATGTCTGATTAAGTCAGCAACCTTATACTCTCGTAACAATTTTCCATCTTTAAAAAATGCTATTGCTGTAGCATTGTACACTGAAGTTCTTATCATATTTGTTTGCGGAGCCCATGCAAAATATCGCATATCATCAGAAAAAAAGAAGTCCACTTCCCACATAATGTAACACAGATTTTCTACGAGGTAAATAAGCTCGGGCGGAGTTGTATTGTAATAAAGACCTGTTTTAGGATACCCTGCAAACATATCTATGCATCCCCAATACGGCGTAACATGAAAAACCCTGCTACCATCTTCGGAAACTATATAAAACGGTCCAGGTGGAGCAACATCATCAGCATACACAGTGATGACATTTACTAAAAGTAGCATGATTAAAATTAGTACAGTGCATATTAGCTTTTTCATGGTATCTCCTTGATTTGTCAAGCAATGCTAATTAAGGCAAGTAAGTTTGTTGATTTTAATTATCACAATAAATATTTATCGCATCTTTGAAAAATTCCGCACAGCCCGTTGCAATCTTTTCATAATTCGCTTTAAATCGTTCATCGGCAACATACATCTCGCCAAGCCCTTTATGATATTCTTTACTGTAGTTTGGATAAAAAACGCAAAGCCACTGTCTATGTAAATCACAAGCCGCTTGTGCTAGCTCGCCCGCAGGGTCACCTGTTTTAAGTGCCTCTTTTAACTTTTCCTCATATGCACATCTTAATCTTTCGCCCTCATCATACTGCTTTTGAGCTAAACCTTTGAGGTGCTTGTTTGAAGCGTTTACAGTTGCATCTCCATATTTGCTACGGATTTCCTCACCGTATTTTTGTTCATTTTCATTTACTAAGGATTGTTTGAACCCCTCGAATTTTTCTTTATCTGACATGATTATTTCTCCTTCCATAGCGGAAATGGACTTTGTTACATTGCTTATAAGAATATCCAACCGCTCACGTTTTTTCATCAATTCCGTAAGGTGGTGTTGAAAAGCTTTTCCTCTATTATAGTCAGGAGCATACAAAATATTTTTAATCTCATCCAGCGGAAAATTTAGTTCCCTATAGAATAAAATTTGTTGCAAAACATCGAGTTCGTCTTGCCCATACAAACGATAACCGCTTGAAGCAACTCGAACTGGCTTTAACAATCCGATTTCATCATAATACCGCAGAGTACGTGCACTTAACCCCGATATCTTGGATAGTTTATTAACCGTGTATTCCATCTTTTTATCACCTCACGACTTCAGTATAAACTATTCCGTAACGTCAAAGTCAATATCTTTTTGAAATTTAGTTTTACCATGCCCCTTGCCCTGCAAAGTTATCTCCAAATACTTCCCTTAGAAAGTTAAGCATGTACTCGTTTTCTCCGACGTAGAGTGCGATGATGTAATCCTTTTTGAACCAATGCGGATAACTTATCCATGAAATTTGAACCGCCATCCTAAGTTCTTCATTTTCTGGGTCTGGCCAGTCCATTGAAAAACCACTTCTGCCTATAAATCTTGCATTTCTTTCCATTTCTTCATTAGACTCAAATTCATAGATAGAAATTATTTCATCGCCGATATTGATATTCCAGTTGTAGCCGAACGGTGGCATTTGAAGGTTTATTCCATGTGGAACTGCTTCAAATTCAAATCCACTTGCTTCAAGTAATGGTATAACTGTTTCGAAATTCAAGCCGATTTCAGGTTGCGGGTGAATTGGATTGTTACGATTGGTTGCGGCATATATTCTAAGCATGGTAATTATAGATTGCTCACGAGTAAAGCTTCCTTGCGGGCTAAACATGTTGTTTCCTGTTCCACGCATGATTCCCCATGCTTCCACACTTGCTATAGCATCAGCTGCCCATGATGAAATTTGAGCATTGTCGTAAAACTCCTCTCGAGGTTCTCTGATTCCAAAAGACATAATAAAGTGCCTGTTGATTGCCATTGTAAGTCTATGTAACATTACCGCTGCTTGCTCACGTGTAATTGTGTCGTTTGGATTGAAATTGCCACCGCCCATGCCTTCGACTATGCCTAGATATCCCATCTTTTGGGCGTTTATGTCGTAAGTGTCGCTCCATTCCATACGTCCTGCGATTTCCCTGCCTGTTACAGTTTCATAGAGACTTACTGCCAAAGCTGTAAATTCAAGACGGGTTATTGGTCTTGTATATTGAGATTGCAGATTGTATGGAACAAGTCCACGCGTGATAGCACGCTGAACATCTTCTTCCGCCCATGATGATGGCGTATCTGACCACGACGACGGAATAACTGATATTTCCGTAGCATTGTTATTGTACGATTGTTCATCTAAGGGAACCGGTCCGATTACCAACTGACCGTTACAGCTACTAAGTGTAAAAATAAGTGCTCCTATGCATATGCATGCGATGAGTTTTTTCATGATTCCTCTTTTACTAATTGTCATTTTTATTGCCTCCTATGTTGTATGTATGCATAAAGTGCCAAATTTAAGTCGTCTAACGAATGTAATGTCATATTTATGTCTGTTCCAATAATCGTTGGGGTGTGGAATAGCCAACTGTCTATTGTCACGGGGTTGCCTGATGTTGCTCCTAGCATACTCCAGTGATGTTCTTGCCAATACTCCCCATCATGAAAATCAGTTGTGGTAATCTTATGAAATTCTGCAATACCATTTTCAAAGATAATGTTTGCGTATGTTCCAATAGACACCATTCCATCATCTATAAAAGTTATGACTCTACCGTCAGTGTCAAGAAGAAATTCATGGAAAGTTCCCAATCCTGCACCTGTAAATCGTTCACCCTCTATGGTATAAGTCACCATTTCAAGTCTCTTAAACTCACCATCTATATATCTAAATATTTCACTAAATCCCATATAACAAGTCTCTGCCGTTTGTTGAAAATGGACAACAATATCAGGTATGCCATTGTTGCCAAAATTAAAGAGTTTAAAGTAATCTGCAAAATTATAATCATACCAACCGTCAAACTCCCAAATATTTATCCAAGGGGCATTAATAATCTTGTTTCCGTTTCTATCAAAGAACCCTGTTTCCTCCTCGCTACTAGTCCAGCGAAAAGTGAATTTTGGCAAATCGTAGGTTATAATTGTTTGTCCTGTCATAGTTTTACGACCCACATATCTCCCCGTTACTACAGCCTCTCCATCACGCCACTGAAACTCCTCCCGAAAAACACCTTCAAATATGCTATCAAAGTTTTGTAAAAAATTTGCAGCAACTTGCAGTCCATATTCACTTATGCCTGCCTGCTCGCGTAAACTTGTGAGTAACTCTGGAGAATGAACAGGCGGTACTTGCTCTATAAGCGACCTAGCAAATTCCTCTCGCCACCATGCTTGAAAATCGCTCGGCAACTCAGCTGTAATGTTTTCAAATTCTCGCAATTCCAAGCCAAAACGCCCATCAATATAAGCTCTATTTTCTCTTATAGCAAAATAACGTCTCACGCCATCCTCGTCTAAAAATGTTATTCCGCTTTGTGGAACTCTGCTTATGTTTGCAATGTTAGTGATAACCAAAGCCTCACCAATCAACAATTCATTTACAAGTCCAAAACCGTCTACTGGAATAACTATTTCACCACCAGAGCTTCGCACTTCGTATACTAATCCAACAGAAATCACTTCTAATTCCGTTATTTTTTGATCTGCCCATATCACGATCGTTGCTTCTACTTCGCTAAATTCATTTACAATTATGCCCCTACGAGTAGCTTGCACTTCTCGATAGTCAAATTCATGTATATAATCAAATCTGCCCAAAAGGTCATCATTTGCATGAGCAATTTGGACTCTAATCCCATCTTCCAATTCCACTGTATTTTGTGGTCTATATATAGCATTTCGATTTTCTATTTGTCCAATCGTGGCATCATTATCATAACTTGTGTCGTTATCATTGCTGCTACAAGCAGTCAATGCGATTACACCTAATATTAATATCGTAAATACAACACATTTTTTCATCATCATTCACCTTTTAGAATTATTATAGCACGCTGTTTGATTTTATAATAATTTAGACGTATTTTATATAAAAATGTTCCATTTGTGATGAAATTACTTTTGCAAAGAAAAAATTTCACTTAAAACAAAAATGATTACATTGCAAGTCTCTTCAAATTCAATTTCTTTTGCGTATGTGAAAGTTCGTTGATATTCTTTCCAAAACCGTTTCACGTTATCGTTCTCTTTGATGTTGTCGACTATAGCTTGCCAATTATGCAGTTCATCTAATGTGTTGCGATGCTCGTTTGTGGCAATCAAGGCTTTCGTAAGCGTTGAAATATCAATACTTTTATTATAAAGTTGCCATAACATATAAACATCGTAATAATCGCGCGGCCTTGTTGAGAGTACACCTCTGGAAATGATGGTTTGCAATTTTTCAGCAAGCACCGTCTCCAAATTGTAGGTCAACATTTGTATCGTTCTATCTTCAAACATCAAACTAAAATCGTACACCACCTCACGAGGTGTGATTTTGTCGCCAGTTGTAATGTCCACTCTCAACGGTGTTGCAATAGGCGGATATAAGGCTTCGAGCGACACACGGTATCCCAAATAATCATCGGACTTACGAATATCTTCAATTCCTTTAATGTGAAATTCAACGCCATCATCAATAACGATTGTGCTAATTTCATTAAAAATTTCATTTATCATTTCATTTGTGAGCGGAAGACCTTTCAAAGTCGCATCCATATCCATAGTAACACGCATATCAAGCCCAATCATCGCAGAAATCAAAAACCCGCCTTTGAGAATAAATTGTCCATTGTATCTTGAAAGAGAAATACGTTCCAAAAGTCGTTCCATCATATATGTTTGCAAAGCAAATTGAGCTGGAATACGTTTCTCACGAGCCATATTTTTTATGAGAGCTTTTAATTGCATGGCATTAATTGTTTTCAAATCAGCACCTCCATGTACTTGCGAATGTCGTCACCAACCCCCATATTTTCAGCATATTCCATAAGTCTAATTAAATTTTTATCAGGTGAATTTGCATACATCTTTATCGCATCAGTCATAATTGTTATATCAATTTCTTTTCGATACTTTATACAGTCGCAAATAGTCTTCTCCTTATCATAGCATTTCACTTCTTTGCCAAAAGGTGTTTTTGCAGTTGTTATACCTATATTGTAAAATTTTGAAATTTGCGAAACGCAACGAATACCATCGATTTTCGGATTCGTAAGATTGTAAGTGCTTGGAAATGTCATAGTGAAAAATAGTGGCGTACGGTCAGTTAACTTGTGCAAAAATAAAGCTGTTCCCATAGAAAAAACGCCTTTTCCATATTTTGCTTGTAGTATAAACATCTCATCTTCCCAAGCAAAACTAGCAATATAAACGCCTCGTTCAATGGCGAAAAGTTCGCCTCGTTCAACCAACATGCGTAAATATTCACGATGAATACCTTTTTGTTCGACAAGTTTCGTCGTAATCAAGCCATTGTTCTCAAATATCAGCTTTTGCAATTTTTTCAAGTTACTCAATATCATCACCACCTCACCACCTTTGACATTCATGCTTAATATTCTATATTGATTAAGCATGAATGTCAAGAGCGTTCTTTTTTTGTAATATGACACTATGCTGTCATATTTTTATGTTATAATTAGAGCAAGGTGGTTATTATGCAGACGAGTCGATTATTTGAAATTATATATCTCTTGCTTAACAAGGACCGTGTCACCGCAAAGGAACTTGCGGAGCGTTTTGGTGTTTCGACACGAACAATATATCGTGATATTGACACAATCAGCTTGGCGGGCATACCGATATACACAGAAAAAGGCAAAGGTGGTGGCATCAGCCTGCTTCCGAATTTTGTGCTAAACAAATCCATACTTAACGAACAAGAGCAAAACGAAATTTTGTCGGCACTGCAGGGACTTGGGCAAATTCAAACTGCCGAAACAGATGGTGTTTTGCAAAAACTTTCTACTGTATTTAACAAAACCGCCTCAAAATGGCTTGAAGTAGACTTTACGGACTGGAGCTTCTTGCAGGAGGATTATTGGGGAAATATCAAATCAGCTATATTGCAAAGCAAAGTTGTGAAATTTGACTACTATAGCTCTTACAGCGAAAAAACACACCGTAAAGTTGAGCCCATCCAGCTTTGGTTTAAGTCAAAAGCATGGTATCTGAAAGCCTACGACCTTGTAAAAAATGATTTGAGATTGTTTAAATTAGCAAGATTACGCAATTTGGAAATCACGGACGAAACGTTTTCCGAAAGAGATTTACTTGCCCTCCCTCCTATTGAAAGTACGTCCTCAAATTACAAGCCAGATATAACTTTGCGGCTTTTGATAAAGTCCGAAATGGCGTACAGGGTACTCGATGAATTTGCCGAAGTTGTCGAAGAAGAAAGACCGGACGGGAGCTATATTGTTTCAGTTTGCTGGCCAGAGGATAATTGGGTTTATGGTATGATTTTATCTTTCGGAGAGTATATTGAAGTGCTTGAACCAGAACATGTCAGGGAAAAGGTCAAGGAAAAGGCGGAAAAAATTTACAAACAATATTTATAATATGACATGCGTTGTCAGATTACATGCTGTATAATTAAATTACTAACGAAAATTAAAGGAGAACTATTATTATGTCAAATGCAATTTATTACGTTTCTTTCAAACTCAAAAAGAATGCGTCTATTCCAGATTTTTTACTAGCTGCGGAAAAATTAAACAACGAGTTTATCTCTAAGCAAAAAGGCTACGTTTCGTGGCAACAATTACAAGATGGCGAAACTTGGGCAGATATTATAACTTTTGATTCAATGGAGGCTCTTGAAAACTTCAAGAACGTTTCTAGTAACCCCACTGACACTGCACTTGCTTTTTATTCATTCATCAACTTGCCAAGCTGTAAAATGAATGCTTTCTCTGTTGAAAGAAGTTATTAAGGTGAATTTTTATGGCAGAATTAACTTCACTTATGAATATTGGCAAGGAGATGGAACGAAAGCTAAAATCTGTTGGTATTTCCACTGCCGAAGAATTAGAAGAAATCGGAAGCAAGGAAGCGTTTGTTAAATTAAAAATGCTGTACCCTAGTATTTGTACTGTTTTTCTTTACACTCTTGAAGGTGCGATTCACAACATAGAATTTAATCGCTTGCCAGAAGATGTCAAAAAAGATTTGAAAGATTTTAGCAAGGGTGAATTTTGATGACTGAAAAAATAAGATGTGCATGGGCAGACGAATCGCCCTTGTTTGACGATTACCACGACTATGAGTGGGGACGCCCTGTTCATGATGACCGCAAATTGTTTGAAATGCTTATACTTGAAGGTGCACAAGCAGGGCTGTCTTGGCTGACGATTTTAAAAAAACGTGAAAACTATCGTTTAGCTTTTGATGGTTTTGATCCTAATATTGTGGCACTTTACGATGATACAAAAGTCGAAGAGCTTATGGCAAATGAGGGAATAGTTCGCAATCGCTTGAAAATTACTTCTGCTATAATCAATGCCAAACTATTTCTTGAAATTCAGAAGCAGCATGGCAGTTTTGATAAATTTATATGGAGCTATGTAGACAATACTCCTATCGTAGGGCATTTTGAAAAAATTGAAGATATGCCTGCTACCACACCAATATCAGATAAAATAAGCAGGGATTTGAAAAAGATGGGCTTCAAATTTGTTGGCTCAACTATAATACATGCTTATATGCAAGCTATCGGAATGGCAAACGACCATCTCACAAACTGTTTTTTGTATGGTAAGACCTGTGAATAATCTTAATAATTTCAGAACGTTATAGTTTGATAGGAAATCAACTTTAAAGGAGAGAATTAATGCGTTTTTTTATCGTAGATGCTTTTACAGAAGAAGTTTTCGGTGGCAATCCGGCAGGAGTTGTTTTGATTGATAGTGGTTCGGAATTTCCAAGCGATGAAATAATGCTTAAAACTGCGGCAGAACTCAGATATTCTGAAACTGCTTTTGTAAAGTCTTTGCCTAACGGAAGTTTTGATATCAGATACTTCACGCCTACTTCGGAAGTTGATTTTTGTGGGCATGCAACTATAGGGGCGTTTGCCTGTATGCTTACGTCTGGAATTGTCAAAAAAGACAATTCATATTTGATTAATACGCTGTCAGGTGTTCTCACTATCGAAATTGATGGTGACTTTATTGTTATGAAAATGCCTAAGCCTAAAGTTCTAAAAAGTAGCTTCACTATTGATGAAATAAATGAAATCTATAGTTCGCTCGGAATATCTTATACTCCTATTTCATTAACTCTTGATGATGGAAAAGTCGTAGAATTTTTACCGCAGATTATCTCGGCGGGTTTTCCAGATATTTTTGTTCCAGTTAATTCACAAAAGGAACTGGCAAATATTTCACCTAACTTTGCTTTGATTAGCAAGCTGTGTGAAACACACGTCGCAGGAGGGCTACATGCGTTTACGCCAGCATTTACGCAATCGAATTCGGGGTCACCTTCGCATGTAGCCCTCAGTGGCGAAATTATTGCACATACGAGAAATTTCGCCCCCCTCTTCGGCATAGACGAAGAGGCTGCGACCGGAACCGCAAGCGGCGGTTTAATTTACTATTTCTATAAACATGGAATCATATTTGACAAGCCCGCCCGTTATTTTCTACAAGGCGAAGCAATGGGTCGCCCATCTAAAATATACGCACAAATCAACATTCTAAACAACAAAAATATCGAAATCAAAATCAGCGGCACGGGTGTTATTCTTGCAGAGGGAGAGTTGTATCTATAAATCATCTCTTACAATTTTATCAATAGAACTCTTACAAAACTATCAATAGAATTTTACTGTTTGCTTTTAAATTTGATGTGGGGTGCTATTAAACACAGTTTGAGTATAAATGGTGCTTGCTGCAAATTCTACGAACGTAACCTTTGGTATGATTTCTGCTTATGCTTTGACATTGTCAAGTTTGTAAAAGCTGGCAAAGCTCCCAAAGGTTGAGAGAAGAATTTATACAGCAACCCATTTATGCGATTGTGTTTAATAGCACCCCACATAAAAGTTTCAACGAATTTCTCCATGCCACCGTTCCGTCTCTCTATATATCTCATTTTTGATTTTTACAATATCATCATCGTATATTTTTCTGTTACCCTGCTTTGCTTCTACTGCAAATTTCCTCTGCAAAGACATCGGTTTGTTGCTATACACATATATGAAGTCGCCTGTCAAAAGTGCTTCGTCTATATCATGCGTAACAAAGATTACAGTTCTTTTGTCTTCTTCGTAAAGCCTTAAAAATGACTTAATAATACTATCTTTCAAAGTTATATCAAGTGCCTTAAATGGCTCGTCCATGAGCAGCACTTCTGATGGATATGCGAAGGCTCTGATTAGTGCAAGCCTCTGTCGCATCCCTCCGCTCATTTCATGTGGGTACAAGTCCGCTGCATTTTCCAAATCCGAAATCTTAAGGAATTTGTCTATCACTTCTCTAAGCTCTACCTTATCTCTATAAACATTTTGCAAAACCAACTCAAGATTTTTGCGTGCAGTCTTTTGTGGTACAAGTGATTCTTCCTGAAAAACATACGAAACTGTTTCAGGTTTTGTTATCTGCCCACTGTCTTCCTTTACTATGCCGCTCAGCAAATTTAGTAAAGTTGTCTTTCCGCACCCCGATGGTCCTAAAATGCAATTTACTTTATTTTCTTCAAATTCTCCACTAAAATTTTCCATTACGATTACATCTTTGAACCGCAAATCTACATTTTTAAATGCTATCATTTTCCCTCCGCTCGCTACCGCTTGAGTGTGGATTGTTTTCTATTTCGACATTAGAATATTTTTTTCCAATGTTCTTCAAAAAACCTTTAGCTATCTTCAAATCCGGATATTTATATGGCATACAAAGCCTGCTTATTACCCTAAGAACACTTTCACAAATCAGACTTAAAATTACAGCTATTACAAGCCATGCAAACGAAACTCCAAAATCAAACCCTTGCCTTGCTGTTAAAATCATATGGCCTATCGACATCGCAGGAAGCCCCATTACCTCTGCAGAAATCACTACTTTAATATTAAGCCCAAACCCCGCTATGATTGAAGAAAATATAAACGGAAGCATTGCAGGTAAATAAATTCCTGTGATTTGCTGCCATCGCGACAACTTAAAAACCTCAGCCATTGTTATCAGCTTTTTGTCTGTTTCGCCTATTGCTGCTCTCATGTTTTCATAACAAAGCGGGAAAACCACCAAGAACGCAACTGTAACAGGTAACATGTTACTCCCAACCACAAGAAGCAATATCAAAATCAGTGCAATAGTCGGCATCGCACGACAAAGTACGATGAAAGGATTTATCATAATTCCAATAAACTTTTTGAAATGTGCAAGCACCGCCAAAACGCTACCGCAAACAAACGAAATAAAGAAGCTCACAAATGACCTTTCAAGAGTGCTAAAGATAGCTTCAAAAAAGCTATCTCTTTGCATTTCATCTCCGATTATTCTAAATGTGTCCATCGGTGTCGGCACTATCCCTGTTTGCTCAAACCTTGTTTCGGCGATAATCCACCAAACCACGATTATAATTATAAAAGAGAGTGTTGACAGCGAAAATTCTTTAGATTTATTCTTTATCATGATAGAAACTATCCTCCGGCATACTACCGCCAATTAAGCCTGCGTTTTCTTCCATTATAATTTGCAAAAATGTTTCTACTGCCGACCTTGCATCAGTAGCACGGGTAAAGTCCATAGGAAGCCTGCCTGCACTGTGTGCGTTTCCAACGATGGTACCGTTTGGAATTGCAATCGATCCAAAACTTACAGCCAAATCACCTGTTTCTACAGGATTGTTATTTGCGTAATCTGAAGAAAGTTCTACCATATCAATAAACGCATCTACAAGCCCTGCATCGTGCGTCAGCAATCTTTCATGAAATATAAGTGCAGCCTGCGGATAAATTTCACCATCATTATTTCTTGCCCATTCTGTTTGCAAGTTAATCCTTGCCGTGAAGTCAGGTCTTCCCATATTTCCTGCAAATCCAGTAATTGCCGTTGCTACAGGCTCTGCCAAAAGACCAAAGCTTACAGCTTCTCCGCCTACTTCCATACCAGTTGCAATAGCATCTCTAACATCGCTTGCCGCAGTCAGATAAACTATGTTAACTGCGTTAGGTTCAGGTGTGAAATCCATGTCCATAGGTTCAACAAAATCAATATTGTTTTGGCTAAGAACAGCTCGCAGTGTTATCCCCGGTGTTCCACTTCTGCCAAAAGCAACAACCGTCTCGCCTATTAAATCTTCAAGTGATGTCACCTCTTGGTCGGAAACTATATGCATAATACCCCATGTTGTAATTGCTGCAAGACGATATCCACTTCCGTTGTTATGCATCATCGCTGCAACATTTATAGGTACCACTGCAAAATCAGGTTCTTGGTTAATGAGGGCTGCAACCATTGCGTCTAAATCGTTAGTTACCGTCGTTACAATATCGCCTCTTCTCGCTTCCCCCTGCAAGGTGTCAAAGAAACCAGCTTCTTCTAAAAATCCCGAATTTAACATGTTAACAATACTAAGCAGCGGCGCACCGTCCACCAGCATGACACTTATGTCAATCGGCTCTATTTCCTGAATATCTCCTGTCTGGCTATCTTCTGCTTGGCTGTTTGCCTCCTCCCCACCGTTACCGCTTATGTTGTTGCCGCTTCCGCAAGCAGAAAACATCACAAGTATTATTAGTAAACAAAACATTAATATCTTTTTCATAATTAATTTCCCTTCGTAAATCTATGATTTTGTGAAAGCTACTGTAAGTTTTCTTCAAAATGCATTCCATTTTGTAATTTGTTTTTAAAATTCCATTGAATTTATTATCTCATTATATTATAATCAAAGACACAAAACTGTTGCCATGGCAACAAAATTAATTAATTTGTCCAATGTGAAGTGACAAATTTTCATGTTAAATAATTATATTCAATGAGCAAACAATATTTCACAATTGTATATATTGATTTAGTAAATAATGGAGCAATTTATGAATTCAAAGCACAAAAAAATCATGCGAAAAGCGATGCTGTTTCAAGGCATAAATGATAAAGAGTACGACACTTTAATCTCTTGTCTTTCGCCACAAATTAAACTTTTTTCGAAAAATGAAATATTGCTTTTAACTGGTTCTTCTATTAACCATGTTGGAATTGTGCTTTCAGGAACCGCCAGTGCGTATTTAGAGCATGCAAACGGAAATAAAACGCTAATTTCTAACCTTGCACCTATGAGTGTTTTGGGAGAAGTGCTGGCTAGTACAAGAGCACATCTAAGCCCTGTCACCGTTTATGCTGCATCAGATTTAATGGTCGCTTTTATTGAACGTGAAAAGATATATGCCATGTGTCAAGCAGCCTGCTCTGCACACAGAAAATTTTCGCAAAATATTCTTAAATCCATCGGGGATAAATATTTTTATTTGTTTGATAGAATTGCCATACTGCGTGAAAAAACGTTACGTGCAAAAATCACAGCGTATCTATATTCGCTAAGCGAAAACGGTAAAATTACTACTGTAACAATTCCTTATTCCAAAACCATGCTCGCAGATTACCTTCTTGCAAACAGGAGTGCCCTCTCAAAAGAATTGCGAAAAATGGAAGATGACGGACTCATCACTGTAAGTGGACGACAAATCACACGGAATGAAAGTCCCGAATCTCACGGAATGAAACTTTGAATTACACGGAATGAGATTGACAAATCATTAAATTTCAAACGTTTCATACTCCTGTGACAACAAATCTACCGTCAGCAACTTACCTGAAAGTATATCGCTTCTTCCAAGTAAAACTTTTATCGCTTCTGCTGACTGCATCGCTGCTACTGTTGCTGCTGTAAACGGCAGGTTTCCAAGCTGAGTTTCCACGCCTTTGTTTGCATCTTCGGAGTAGATTTTGCTAAAAATCGGTTTTTCTGGTAAAATTGTCGTGATTTGTCCGAACCACCCTGCAATTGCCCCATGTACAAGTGGAATCCCCAGTCTTTGTGTTTCTCTTTCTACAATAAATCTTGACTGTATATTATCAAGTGCATCTATCACAATATCGTGACCTTTTAAGATTTCTTCGCTGTTTTTCTCAGTTAAAAAATCATATACAACATTGACTGTGACATTTGAATTAACTTTGCTCATTCTCACTTTTGCAGACTCTGCCTTGCTTTTTCCCAATCTTTCCTCATCAGAAAGTAATTGTCTGTTTAGATTGCTTTCTTCAAAAACATCACCGTCTACTGCTGTTATATTTCCAATGCCAATTCTGCCAAGGTGCTCTATGATATAGCCCCCAAGACCACCACAACCAACAACACACACCTTAAAATCTTTAAGGCTTTCGCTCTCATCTTTTGACAAAGCTGTTATATTTCTCTCATATCTTTTTTGCATTTTCACCCTCCCGAAATTTTAGGGTAAGCCTTTAGCTCATCGCCTTCATTTAGTTTATCATAAATCATAACTCTTTTTGAGTTTATTGCCACAAATCCGAAATTTTTTATTTCTTTCCAATTAATACCCACTACTTCCAGAGCTTCTTCTGCAGAACAATCATCGGGCACTTCAACGACCCTCTCTTTTTCGCCATCAAAAAATTTTGTTAGGGTTCCCCTAAGCGATATCGTAATTTTCATGCTGCCCTCCTTTCGTGGAATTAGCGTAAGTGGCAAAACCAAGAACAGTTTTGCCACTTTAAAATTATATAATTATTCAACCATGATTACCACAAGTTGACATGACAGATAAATTTTCTTTCATTAAGAAAATTTCCTGCCACCTATAGAGTTTTTAAGATGCTCTCAGGAATTGTCCCATCCTTATTCCATCCGAATACTGCATAATACTGGTCTAGCATGTCTTCAAAGGCTTCTTGTGGAATTTTTTGACCTGCCGCTGGACCTGAATTTATAACTTCGTTTACAATTCTCTTTGGAATCGTATCGTCTTTACGGTCAAAGCCTTCTCTTTGGTTAAATGCTCTACCTATATTAACAACTCTTGCTCCTACTTCTGCCATTTCTGCTTCTGTCCACTTTTCGCCTGTAACAAGTGTCAGCATTTCTGCCATTGTTTCTTGTGAAAGCGTTCCCCAGAAGTCACATATGCAAAGAGAGAACTTAACAGCGTTTCCTACAGCAAGGTCATGTACCATTTGTCCTTTGTTTTCTGCTGTGTATGGTGGAATACTTGCTGCAAACACTTCTTCGTTAGGTGCGTATGCTCTCATATGACATGCTCCTCTATCAGATACCGCATAAGCAAGCGACATTCCCCAAGAACCGCGTGGCTCGTACATTGGGTATTCAAGACCTTTTACATGCATAGCGAAATCTT
>Ga0123355_10003707_pt1 | contig 22035 bp, 20 predicted proteins | sample TergutEmb28metaG_3_FD_89872 | JGI IMG/M metagenome (GOLD analysis project Ga0123355, IMG submission 89872) | Embiratermes neotenicus P1 segment gut microbial communities from Petit-Saut dam, French Guiana - Emb289 P1 | ecosystem: Host-associated > Arthropoda: Insects > Digestive system > Gut ... | reverse complement strand
TTCCAAAAGAAGCACGTGTTCCTAAACGCCATATGCTATCACTAAACCCCCAAAGAATGGTCTGAGTCTGATTTTGTCACAGATCAGTAGAATCCAAATTGGAAAATTTCCAGCCTAGGCTGGCTAATCAGACTGGTCAATGGGGCCACATCAGCACATTCTGTGTGTTTTCTACGCATATTATTTGATTCAATCTGAGAAGTCCTACCTTCATCGTACACAGGAGGAGAATATTACAAAAGTACTGACAAAGTATGCTATTAAAAATTAGTTTATTCATTAAAGATACAGTATGTTTCAGCAGGCCGTCATCACCAGTGAACACATGAATACATATGGAAAGATTTATGGTCTATAAATCTCATCTTGTACATTCATATGGCCTCTGGTGATGGCAGCCTACTGAAACAGGTTGGATCTAAGCCATAAATGCTTTTTTAAATAGTGTACTTCATATTTCTCATAATATTACATGTCCATGCATGGTCACAATTTATTATAAAAACACATTAGGCTAGTTCAGATTATTCCATAAACACTATTACTTATTATGTCTGTGTTCTGTGAGTTGCAAACTCAATACTGCTCCCATGTCACCAATGTAGCTCCTGCCACATTGAGAGGAAACATAGGCCTGGTGTCTCTTATCTTGAAGATCCCCATCAGGGCCAGTATTTACAACTTGACTAAAAAACTGTGGAAACTCAGTTTCCAAACCAATGTGTCTGGAAACTTAAGACAGTGAACTTGTCCAGAATAACAGTTTTATTTTTTATTAACCCCAAATAAACTTTCTAGTTAAGTATCTGTGCCTGTTATGCCAACCCCATAGTCTGAAGGTTTGTGTTCTAGTGTCACGTATTTACCCATAAAACCAACAGAATTCCTGTATACATACTTGTGTAAGGCCATTAGCCTTTATTGTATGGAATTAGAGACTTGAACCCTGCTTGTGCCAGCATACAAGGATACCATATGGTAGGAATGCCATGCTGTTTCTGATGAAATTACAGCTGTGGGTGACATCTCAGCTGGGGCATAATGTGGCAGTGCTGTAATGGCAAGAATGGCCAGCCACCAGCACTCAGAGGGTTAAATTCCCCACCACCAAGGTGCGGGTGGTAAAATTTTAACTTAGAGGTAATGTATTTGTATTGAAAACATGCAATTCTAGGCCTGCTGGAACATGGGAATACGAGTCACAGTATGTGACACATGGCCAATGAAAGTTAATATTTATGAGGAAGTAATACAGGGCACTTGCTTAAAGAGCATGGCAGGAAAGACCTGAAAATATGGTTAGTGTGTTATAATTTAGACTGACTACAGTTTTTCTGTGATAAGGAAGCTTTGTGCTCCCATGTCATGTCCATAAAATGTCACACGTATGCAAAGATGAACCCACAATCACAGATGAGACAGCTGGCAACCAAGTTATGACAATATGGCGATTCATACCACTACCAGTAACTTTTGGTCAGTTTAAATTTAGGTCTTGAGCTCTGAGTTCATTAATATACTGTGATAGACATGAGTTACTAGTATATAATATATGAGGTTTTCGGACTGTTGAAGACCTGTATTCCAGTCTGCCACAGTATGAAACCATGTAGTATGGCAGATGCAAACACACAACCTGAGGTTAGAGGGAAAAGTGGCTAATTATGCTGAAGTAGGAGGAATAAGAAATGGGTAGTCAAGGATTGGAGTGGCTAATGAGGAGCATGAATGAGAACCAGGACATAGGGTTGCTGTAAAGGGTCACTGCCTCCTCTTTTTTTTTTTTTTTGGGTGCAATTCCATAAGGCATTGCCCTACTTGCCCTTATCAGTACTTACAGTCCACACTGGCCTATATGGGCCATGTCTTCCCATTCTCTGTGACCCATTTCATTACCTGTACATCTGTAGAAGAAACCGTATTTCCCACCTGGCTCTTTTTTGCACTGAATGTAGAGGCAGAGTATTTGTACAAAACACTGATAACCATCTACAGAAAAGAGATGTCTTTAGTCCAAAATGTCTGGAATGGCTCTGGGGCCCACCCATCTTCTTATCCAAGGCATACTGGGGTTCCTACCCAGGAGTAAAGTGGCTGGGGTGTGATATTCACCGTTCACTTCCATATACCACTGAGGTTAAGGACAAGTGAAGCGAGATCTCTGCTTCCCCTAAATACCCTTATGGTGTGGACAGGGAAAACTTTTTTTTTGCTTACCAGATTACATGATGTCACAACACTGAAGACTACAGTACAAATAACCAGTACAGTTGACTTGAAACCTAATGACAGTCCATTGTCAATGATCACTGGTTATTTGGTACCTGTAATTCAATCATGGGATGGATACAAAGATGTATCATTAATACTGTCTGTACCAGATTGCCTAAACAGGCACACACTTTAACCCCCATTATTATGTTAGCATGCTGGGTTTATAAGAGGTGAAGTTGGTGGCCTGATATATTGGGACACTAATTGAATGCTTAAAATCACAATGTGTGTGTGTAAGTTTTAACATTTTGACTGTAACCAACTGCCTTTTTATGAAGAATGTAACAAATAGGGTATCCTCTGTGTTTAACAGGAGCGTAAAGAATTCATTGCAGCCAACCTTCCAAAAAATAACTCTTCAGGAACAGATAAACAAACCCTGACTGCTGAGGAAATGTCTGTATTTTATAAAACTTTTCTGGACAAGAACTGGAAAGTCCATATATGGTACAATGCTGAATGGTACCGGAAGAATATAGGACTGGTTATTTTTGCCTTGAAAGTTAAGATATTTAAAGTCAGACAATGGTTCATGACAAATACAAAATAGTTGTTATGTATAGCTGGAATTTTCATGTATAATTTAAATGTAAATATACTTTCAACAAATCATGGGTAAATTGTGATCTCAACTTATAAGGAGAAATAAATATATTACTAAGTGACATCTAGTTGGTTTCCTATTCCACATTGTTATCTCACATTTCCATGTTTCACATAAAGGAAAGTGAAACTGACAGTTTTGCAAGCAATATCTCCAGCACAAAGTCATGCATTCCTGCCCATCTTTTCCCTGCTTTGTGGTATTAGCAAATGGCATGAACACTTCGAATGAAAAGCACTTTCTATCTGATGCCCCATGCTGCTGATGCCATAACTATTAAAGCCTGGAAGAATTAAACACTTTTACTGATAACATTTTTTTTTAAACAATTTATTAACAAACACAATTTAAAACATAGACTTGTTCTGTCGAATTTGTTTACAGTTTCTATACATAACCAGTCTTGATATTAGTTATGAAGGGCTTTCTTGTAATAACTCCTTCAGCCAACTCTTCATGCACACATGAATACTTAGTTTATATGTAGCCGTGCAGGAAAATACTGGAATGGAATCAAAACACACAGTGTTAACTGATATCTGATGGATACTGAAACTTTTCCTTAAGGAAAACACGAAGTTTAATTTAAGATGAGAGAATCCTGTAATTGTCTTTACTAAACACCAAAACATGTTGGGACTGAACGAAAAATGACAACAGGATCTGGACAATCTACTAAATTACACCCAATCATTGAACAGGTGTCATAATTTTGAGGTGAGGTTGCAGTCCAAGAAATTTCTGAACAGAGGCTGTATTCAAGATTTTATTCTTGCATATGGAGACACATAAAATCAGAATATGTAATTGGGCAGTGAATACTACCAACCTCATACGTACCTGTATATCAGAGTACACTATCACAGAATCATGGAACCTTGCAGAGTGTTCAGTCTTCTAACATGCCATCTCCATTTGATATTACTGTGTATCGCCTTTCTTCAAACATGCCTTTTGCGTAATTCACCTGTTGGGAAACCTGCAGGTACAAGGTAAGTGAACAGATGTACTCAAATGCAATGCACATTTTTCTATGATGATGTATTACACTCCTATTCATTACTTTGCACAAATGTTCAACCAATAAGGGATACATGTCACCACCAGAATGAGACACTTTCTCACCTGTTTGTCTCACAAAGAAAAAAATTAAAGCTATGTTTGGACCCACTGAAACACCTCAGCATCAAATTTATAATCTTTCCTCTAAGTGCTCCTTCATGAAGCAGGTGGTCTGGGCTGACCGGTGGAAAGGCAAGACATTACTAGCAGCCAGCACAGAGGTAGTTGTTAATTATATTACCAGTTGCACAGTGCATTTTCCTCATTCAATTCATGGACCAAGGACAACTGGGAATGCACAATGCCACTGCAGAACACAGCAACACATGAAGGAAGCACACACTCAGCCTGAACTGCCTTAATTGCTCTGTAAATTATATGAAGAAGTAGCATTTTTCTGTCCTCCCACCCCACATATGACATCTGTGTGAAAAGTAATACATACAAGAGTTAATATACCTTCAGATGTTACTCAGTGAACATGTGTCATACAAATATACTGCCTGACAGCCAATCATACTACACATCACATAGTACAGTGCCTTTCAGAAACAGTCGAGGTGCGAGGGTCTTTGTAGTGCTCGCCCTACTGTACTGTACTGTACTTTATTGTACTGTACTCCACTCTACTCTATACCGCCTAAGTAAATAACATTTCCTCATTTGGCAGTGAAGTGCTGCAAACGTTTTTGAGAGCTGTTGTCACATTATCATCATCAGCAGCAGCAGCACCACCACCACCAGCACCATTACTTAATGATAACTCCAAGCAGCAGAGACCTCGTTAAGAAGCATAGTTCCTCACATAGTCCAAAAATTCCCTCATATTTTATAGAATCTGAAGTCTCATTGTCATCATCATAAAAGTCAACCACAGGTATGAGCCAGATTAATCCAGTCCACACCCATCCTATTTCTTTAAAGTCCATTTTAATATCTTCCTATCTATGCCTGGGTCTTCCATGTCATATCCTTCCTTCAAATTTTCCCATCAGCAGCCCATTTGCTTCTCTCTTCTATCCCATCCTTCCACATGTCTCACTGATCTCATCCTCCTGTACCGCCCATTCTCATACTATCTGGCAAGGACAGCCAATAATGAAGCTCCTCATTACACAGTTTTCTCCAGCCTCCATTGCATCCTCCCTCTTGGGTCCAAATATTCTCCTCAGCATACTGCTCTTGGACACCCTCATGAGATAGGAATACGCACTTAAGTTTTCTCAGCATTTACTTCTACGAGGATCTTTTTTATAACTAATACAGCTTCTGTGACTACTGTTGCTGTTGTTACTGTGACTACTACCATACAAAACCAGCTGCACATGATGAACAACAAATTACTGTCTCTCCTAACTGCTAAGTACTTACCAATTTAGCAACAACCTCACTATCACAGCGCACTAAAGGCCTCCGTATGGACTCAAAGCCAACGTTGTCGACTCGCATTGTCAACTCAATGTAATACAGGACTTCGTCCGATGATCTTGAGCCTCGCGGTTCATCATTCAGCCTACTGGTTGGCTGACAATGATGTAAGTCACTGAAAAATAGTAACATAATGCACTGTGAACTGAACACCCAGACTCTGGCCCCATCCAGCCTCCTATTCAATGGCGACTGTAGAGTATGGTGGACAGCTGCTGTGGACCCTAAGGAGGCCAGAACATAAGGCATGAGGTTTGTCATCCCCGTTGTGTTCTATGAAATAAATAATGTAGAGTGTGTGTACTTGTCTAACACAATGATATTTATTGTAGCTGTACCTTATGTAGAAAATACTTTATATTCTACCAATAAATATTGTTGTGTTAGACGAGTACACACACTGTACATTAGTTATTACAGAATATAAGGCTATCATTCAGTGATGTTGGTCCAGAATCAACATCAGCACTGGACCACTGTGAAAGCCTGAAACAACCTGGAAGGCTAAGGATGCATGAACCAGTCATTCATGATACATTACTGAAGTTAAGTAGCAAATGAAAGGCAAATGTTCTAAAATACACAGCTGATTTTCTATGGACAAACTACAACCTGGTGCAATGGACTGCCTTTTGGAATCAAGCTGCACAGAGAAATGAAGATTTCCCACCATTCTGGCTAACATTATTGTTATCATCCTCAGGGCCAATACAATGGTCCTTACATGGGTCTGGCAGTGGGCAGCATATCTGGTAACAGTAAACTATACAAATAAGCACCTACTGAGGAGCAGTACTTTTTTATCATGATAATTAATGAGTAACTGGAGCTAGGAATAGACATTTAGTACACAGAAAGGCCATAAATATAACTACGTGTTCGGTATAACATGCTGTTTGTGAGTCAATGGTTACAAACATGCTCATGACACAAAACTTTGAAGTTATGTCTGACAGGATTTAAGGAAAACAAAATCTGTACTGTACAACAATAACAACATCAATGTATATGTAACAATAGAATGTTTGCAATAGGAAAGTAGACTTCTGAGTTCTGCATGGAACTGCTTAGAGTTCAACTCAGTCATCATCTTCAAGTAATGTTAAATGAAGTTATTAAGTACCTGAGATGTGTTTCAATGACAGTTGTGCACATGCCAGAAGCACCAACAGAGAAGACTCGTACCATCTCACTGGATACTAGAATACGCAAATCCTCTGCTCCTACCCGCAGGCACTCATATGCCATAAACCTGCAGTGCAAGACATATGACTGACATTACACCTTCCTCACTAAACACTGCTGAATGGTATTTGCACATTTAAATGTCTACAGTTTGGAACAGACAGCTGCAAGCAATAATGATCAAACAAAACAACTGTGTCATGAAATTCTCCTTATTAAACAATGAAGTGAGCAATAAGTTGTCCCTCTAAATCATAGTAAAGGTAAAGGTAAAGTGATCCTATTCTAGGCCTGGTGTGGCCCAGAGGGTGGGTAGAGGTAAAGCTCTACTCTTCCATGACCGCGGCACTGGAAGGGGTGAGTGGTCAGCAGCAAGCCCCGGCCACACTTTACCCCCAGGAAAGACCCAGTATCCATTTTACAGGAGGCTGGGTGGGCCCCAGGGCAGGTCTGGATGGGTGGAAAATCTCGTCCCCACCAGGATTCAATCCTGGACCATCCAGCCCATAGTTAGTCACTATACCAACTGAGCTACCCAGCCCACACTCTAAATCATAGTGCTTTTAACAAATGGTATTTGTACACCACCAAAAACAGCCTTTATTAGTAAATAAAACTTTTTACATTAACTCTCGTGATATATATGTTTTAAATTTGTCAGTCTAGATGAGGCTAATCTAATAAAATACAAAAATTTAAAATTGTGTAAACATAAAATAGATGTGTAAATTACATTTTTTATTTCATTAGATCAGCCTGAGGATGACTAAGTCAAAACACATGGCACTAGAGTTAATGTTACAAGTTTTATTTACAAATAAAGGTTGTGTTGGACAGTGCACAAGTACTGTTCTTTAATATAGATAATACAGCGGGATACCAAACATCAAATTCACATTACTTTTCTCTGAGTGACATTATGAAATGCTGGGTCAAATATGTTATTGCATAAATGCCTGAAGTTATTCCTTTTCAAGCTGAAAACTGATGTTTAGTGACATAACTCTCTTCTCCGCAACACCAAAGTCATTTAAATTAATTTTATGAAAAGCTTTCTCTGATTATCCTGCCAATGTCTTCATGGTCAAAGAGCAGTCTAGTAACGTCCTGACAAAACAAGAAGTGACAATACAGAACTGGAGCGCTACACCACTGCTTTGTTCAAGATATGATGTCTATACACACGAGGTATTATTATTTTTTTTTGTACTTCATAAAGAGTGCCTGCCTATAAACATGGTGTTAAAAGTTTACAAACAATGTTGCTGGTATGACAGCATGGTGACCCACATCACAGTGCCCATAGGTTGGAAATATGAACATGGAGCACATGAAATGTTTAAAACAAGGCATACCATGTGTGATTTCAGACTTCCACCATGAAGTAGATGAGAACTGCATTCTTCTGGCTTATTACACAGAGAGCAGTGGTAATTCGTTACTGACGTTTTGGAACAACCCTTGAAGATGGGACCGATATGTTGTCCCAGAGAATTCTTCTGGCTTATTATGCAGCCAGTAGTGGCAATTCCTTACCGACATTTTGGGACAACCCTTGAAGATGGGACCAACAGTTTGTCGCAAAATGTCAGTCACGAAGTAGCACTACTCACTGCATAATTACTGCAAGAATGCAGTTCTCTGTTTACAAATATTCATAAAATAAAGTTGGGAGCTATGCTGTAAGTGGCAGGTGTAACTGTCTTACAAGATTCTGGCAACTGAAACCATTATTCTGTACAAAGTCTTGAATGCTGTGAGCATTAAAGAAGCAGGACACCACAACATGCAGAACTTACAGTTCAGAGTAGTTTCGCTTGTTGATACTGTACAGAAACTCCTGGCCTTGGCTCTGCTGCTTTGTGTACTGAGGCAACAGACCACCTGGGCCAATCACACAGCGGGGTGCACGGAACCGCCCTGGTGCCAACCGGCTGGAAATGAAATACAAAAGAGAGGATATCTTACTGAGAACATACATTATATGAGAGAGCTGAATATGCAAGTACTATACTGCAGTCTCATTCTGATACCTATTCTTACTTGCATAAAAAAAAAACAGTACACCAAACATTCTGGGCAGTATGCTGCAAGAACTTTTAGTGTGGATACAGGAATCAGAATGAAAGAAGTATAACAATGTGCAACAAACACCAGCTCCTTTATGTGTGCATCATGCAATTTAATGGCAGCGTACTGCGCTCTCTAACCATACAACTACGGAATGATATCAAGATTACCTATGATGGATGGATAGTAAGCTGTCTGAAGGTGCTGCATCAATAAACAAACAGACTGACTGACTTACTAATAACTTACTACCTCTGTGGATCAAAGTCCATCTTAAGAAGCTAAAGGGTCCTCAGCTATTCAAGATACTGCCCACATTTTATGGAACCTGATGATTAATTGCCACATTCAAAAGAGCCCACCACCTGTCCCTATCCTAAAACAGATCCATCCAGTCCATGCACCATCCCATTTCTTGAAGATATATTTTAATATCATCCATCTACACCTAGTCTTCCAAGTGGCCTCTTTCCCTCAGGTCTCCCCACGAAAACCCTGTATACACCTCTCCTGTCTCCCATATGTGCAACATGCTCTGCCCATCTCATTCTTCTTTATTTGATCACCCAAATAATATTTGGTGAGGAGTGGAGAACATAAAACTACTCATTACGTTGTCTTCTCCATTCACGTTACCTTGTCCTTCTCAGGCCCAAATATCCTCTTCAGCACCCTATTCTCAAACACACTCAGCCTATATTCCTCCCTCAATGTGACAAACCAAGTTTCATGCCCATACAACTGCATCAGCAGTTGCAGTTATTTAATTACAACTGACATAAATAGTTTATGGCATTCAGTCATCTTGAAAGGCCTGATAAGGAACAACTTGCAGTCTACTTTAAGGTACTACCTTGTCATCTGCCTGGCTGAGATGTGGGAAGCCATGAAGTTTCTATTAGGACAAATGGAGTCCCTGCTGAGGGCTCAAACGGACATCTTACCTTCGACTTGAATCTCTGACAGCACTGGCAGCCTCTGAGGCCAGGTCTAATACACCAACCATAGGCTTTGTAACTGTGCCAACAAGACCCTTTCCAAAACCAGAGATAAGGCCCTACAAGAAGACATATACAATGAGTCTCCAACAGTTGTGATTGTGATTAACAGAAAGCACTGTAATTATGTTAGGTAGTCACGTGTCAGGTGTTCTTCAGGTCAGTGGTGATTTACAGGTTAGCATATAAGTTTAATCTTTAGAGTATGAGGGATTTAAATCCCAAAGTAGCTAATGACAGCCAGGGTACCTTTAGCTTAATATGCCCATTTTTGCACCTGCTGATATTATGTGCTGTATTTCATACCTTCTTAAAGATAAAAACTTGAAATAAAAAGTACATATTTAAGAATGCATCCATATACCCATTACACAAGTTTTAAAAAATCTACTTATTTTTATTAAATTTAATTGAAGGTCTTTTTTATTTTGTTTATTTTTCACTCTAAGTTTCATTTTCTAGATTTATTCTTTTCAAATAGCTCATGTTGTGAGTGGAGACCCTGTGCTACAAAATTTGGAGGTGATCGTACATATCATCATATATTTTTGGACGCTGTTTAGGTTTCACTCTCACAATGGTGTTTGGGTTTCATGGTAGTGCTGGCTTATCTGGGTGCTGTGGCAAATGAATTCATATGCAGTGAGTGGGAGAGGAAAGGAATAAATACAGATGTTTATTTCTATGTTTAGTGCATATGGGACCAGAGGCAAATGTTCTTAATTCTCCTGCAATGATTTCTTTCTGACTCTTCTGAAATGTAAGTTCATGCTCACAGCTATCTTCAACTCAACACTTGAGTCTGTTCCATGTCAGAACAATAACATGTGACAGACCAGGCAACAGAGATGATTAATCATCAGGAGTTGGGTTTGGTGTATGCTGAGTCAGGTTGAGTGCATTTAGCAGTATGGCTACAACAAGCAACCTTACAGACCAAGACATCACGAAACTGATATTAGAATCAGACTCTGACACACATTCATTGGAAGACAAAGACGCTATTGCTCAGAGTGACAGTGATACAAGTGACAATACTGACACATATGTCACACAGTGGAATTACAATACAAACTGTCAACCTATGGTACCTGTAGTCCACAAGTTAACATGATGTCCCAGTGGGTTATGACAGAGGCACCCCACATCAATAGAGATTCTTCCCCACTGAGCATTTTCATGCTGTTCTTGTTTAAAATTATACAACTCTTGGTGGAAGAGAGACACAGACATTACACCAGTACTTGGACACACTGGATGAAGGATGGTCCCCACCGCCTTATATGACTGTTCAGGAAATGCATTTGTTTTTGGCAATTACTGTGCAGATGGGGCACGATCTGACAGACACGCTGAAAGATTACTGATCAACACCAGAATAGTACTTTATGGCCTTTTATGGAAAAACTACGAAACGAGACAGATTCTATCACATACATAGATTTCGACATTGTAAAGACAATAAAAATGAACATGACAAGACAGATGAAAATTAGGACTGACAATGGAAAATGAGAGCTATATATGACAAGCTCAATGATTCATATGCTAAATACCAAAGTCCAACCAGAATTTAGCAGTTGATGATATCACTGTGCTCTTCAAAGGTGGAGCCATCTTCAAATGGTATACACAAAAGAAACACAAGCACTTTGGGTTAAAGCTCTACAAGCTGTGTGATTTTAAGGGATAGACTTACAATATGAACATGTATTTAGGCAAAGATGGGAAATGTGCGACTCCTTCAACGACAGCTACACTTGCAACTGTGACAGGACTTGCTGCAAGGATTGAACAAGGGCACAAGTTGTATATGGACAGTTTCTTTTCATCTACAGCATTATTTGATGATTTATATACCAAGACAATAAGCTGCTGTGGGACTGTTAGACCAAACAGAAAAGGGATGCCAAAGAATTTTGGACATAAAATGAAACTGAAGAGGGGTAAAGACTAGAGTGAAAGGTAACTTGACAGCCACAGTACAAAGGACAAACAAAATGTACATATACTAACAATTATGCATCTCCATCACTGGAGGGTAATTTCTGTGTTGATCATGGAAAAGCTGTGAAACCAGCCATAACACATGGCACATGCGATGTGTGGACAAATCTGACTGCATGAAAAACTTTTACTCTATTAGCAGATGGACTTGGAAAGGGACAAAGAAGCTACTGTTCCATCTTTTGGACCTTTCCGTTTGTAACAGCTTTATCATTCTTGCCTCTTGTGGATACAAATTATCACATTACCAATTCAGACTGACGCTGGTCAAGGACCTAATATAAGCGGAAGGAAGGGTACCTTGTCCTCAGGCAACAAGGCAAAGAAGACACGCCCCATCCATGCGCCAACTAAAAAGACTTGACTCATGACACAACAGACACCAGCTCATGCAGTGTAAGAGAATTCAGTGCCATGTGTGTTGCGCCAAAAACAAAGAAACAAGAACAAAATACAAGTGTAAAGAATGCAACATAGGGTTGTGTGCTACCCCATGTTTTGAAGTATATCACACCAAACTGCATTTCTGAGAAATAACTGACACTAAAATGGAAAAGTGGAACACAAAATTGAGAGTAAATATTACCACCGACATTACTGAACTGATATTTTTCAGTAGCAACTTGTTGAGAAATAATGGGGGTTAAGGGGGTGTGGATTTTACAGAAGGGGCTTTATGAAGGAACAGAGACTTGCCAGAAGGGCCTTTGTGTGTATTTGCTCCACTTCATCAATGTGAGGAAAAAATAAGAACCACTGCATGGAGACGTCAGTAAATAATTTGTGACTGCTAGAAAAACTGTAAGGCTGTTAGTAAGAAAAATTAAACCTTATTAGTGACAATTTCAACTAGAATTAAATTTTACACAATTATTTATGCCTACACACACCTTTTATACAAATACTGTGAAAAAGAGACATGTAATTTTAAATGCACACAATTTTAAAAACAATATGGCATTGCAGGACTGTGTTTTCCCATTCAGCTGTTAAGGAAATTAAATACAGGGACAGTGTTGTCCCATTTGGACACAAAGTGTTAATATTCTGTGCTTGATCTTAAACACTGCCTTCACTTGACTTTACTTCAGTTAAATTCCTTCTACCGGTAAATGTAGAGGGTTTACAAAGATCCTTCCATCTTTCATGGTCTCGAGCTATGGCTTGTACTCTGTTTCATTCAATTCCTCTTTCCTTCAAAATCTTCTGTATTCCTTCTTCCCAAGTGTGCCAGGGTCTTACTTTGGGTCTCATCCCTTATGATCTAGCTTGGAGGCCATTTTGGGAATGTCTCATCTCCCATTCCTACAAAGTGCCCAAACCATCTCATCTGTACTAATTCTAACACAGGGGAATTATTCCTAATCCCACACTTATTGCTGGATTCCTGATCCTGTCTCTATCTCATTTCAGTGGCCTGTAACTGACCACTATGTCTGGAGGACAAAGGCGATGTTTCACACCAAAATATGGGTAGCTTTGTTTTCCTTGTTATTTCTTTTTTATTCAGAAAATTTTGGTTCAACATATAATACAGTTAAACAATGCCACTAAATTTAAACCTAGAAACACTGAAACATGAGGCAGTACAGTGATAGCCATTCACCTGCAAGTGGCACTACAGCCAGCAACCAAAATAAAACACTGTGAAACAAAAATCACTTCATCTGGCCAGGTGCCAAGTGACTTTGGCACCATCCAGTATATGTAACACAACTGAGAATATTTCATTTTATCTTATATTCCTCACTCTGTCTCATGTATCAAATGACCAAAAGAGTTGGTACTGTCACTCCCAGATTTCTTAATAAGTGTACTCACAACAGTTTTTAATAGGATGCTTTGTTTTTTGATCACATACACTTCCATAAAATTTTTAAGGCAGTTCTGGAGTGTTGGCTGTTTTATCACTGTAAGCAATATGGCAAAGAAAGTAAAACATTTTGGTACTGTAAAGTTACTATATAACTAAGCTGTGTGTAACAGAACTTTACACAGTTGAACTGCTAGACCATACAACCATAAGTTGGCTGATCTGTGGTGAAGAGAAACAATTACACAAATACTAGTAACCTGCAACCTACCTGAAAGCCATCATTGCATGCTCCCTCATATGTCTGTTTGAAGATGCTGGTTGCACCACCTAGCAAGCCAAAGCCAAGACCTTTCAGTCCTGCCACAATGTGATCACTGCCGCTCCCTGTGTGGACTTTGCGGATTCGCTGCCTTGTTTCTTCATGCTCCTCATCCATTATTACATGACCAAGGCCATCTGATAAGGATTCTGACAACAGTTTGCAGAAAACAGTATGTGACTGCACATGGTAAAACATGTTTATAATGGAATCCCAAGGGACTCAAAGATTTTTTTTTTTCATATCAGGCAGGTTTCTGTTCAGACTAGGAACTTGTAGACACACTAATGGTTTCATTCTTTTGTCTCACTTTCAGTCCATGTTTCGTTTTCATTAATGTAATGCACTTAATTTGAAAACAGTAACACTTAAGTCTTTCCCATTTGTGAACCAAACACAGTGGTAAAGTGGGTATCACTCCTGCTTTATATTCATAAACTTCCGGTTCCTGAAGACTGACTACCCTGACACAGTATGGAGACCTGCCTCAGTTCTAAGATCCAAATGCTCACACAATACTTTAAAGTAGGTCATAACTGCTTCCTTCAAAATTACCTTCAATTCCTTATTCACTAATCATCCTGTCAACTGACACTACAAAATAAAGTCTGAACTACTGACATCAAATAATGCATACATATACATAGGAAGAATGCGCCCACTCACATATGCTTCAGGAAGCAGAATAAACAACAAAACTATATGAATAGGCAACAACAGATAAAGCTACAAGTAAACTGAACCATACAACTTGACAGACACAGACACATGACTAGACAGTCATCTGCACTGTGCTAAGAAAAGATGCATGTGATAAAATCTGCTGAGCATTACAGTACAAGGTGATACATCTACAGGGTTGTTGGGAAGTAAGTAGGTATTAAATAATTGCTATAAATTTTGTAATATTAAAGCAATCATAATTAAAATAATGTGTATATATACGTCACGAAATGGGATTTTATAATTCGCACGTCGATGGTGTGGGCAGTGGCCGAGAGGGGCAGCACGCGCAATAACAACAAAGATGGCTGGCCGCTTGACTGTGGTGCAGAATGATGGCTTCTAATGTCATCGGCCCATATCTTCTGCGTGACACCATGAATGCCAAACGCTATCTTCAGATGCTGGAAGATTATGTGTGGCCTATCACATCTGGCTGGGAAAACATCGATGAACTTGTTTTCATGCACAATGGCACACCACCACACTTTGCACTGGGTGTACATGCCTGGTTGGATCAGAAGTTTCCGGGACGTTGGCTGGGACGACGAGGACCACATGAACGGCCTACAAGAAGTCCAGATCTCACGCCCTGTGACTTTTTCCTGTGGGACTGGGCTAAGGAAGAGGTGTACCGGGCAAAATCTCACACATTGGAACAATTGGAGGACCAGATTTGGAAAGTTATCACCAACATCCCACATAACTTCCTGCAGAAGACTGTGGATTCCATCCCTGGTCGTTTGAGGAAGCTGGTGGATGCTGCTGGTGCCTACGTTGAATTGTAAGTTATGCATCAATATTCCCATTCAAAAAGGTACATGTAAAAATTATTTTTTTTTATCTTTGCTTTGGAAATATAGAAGTTATGACCATTTCTCAATGCCTACTTACTTCCCAACCACCCTGTAGAAAGAACAAAAGAAGGAAAATGTTGACATTCTGCCCTTCACTGACAGGCTCCTCCAACATGAAGCACTTTTGCGGGTGATGCCAGTCTGAATTAATGACAGTAGTCACCAGAAAATGCTTTTACTTTATCAATGCAACAACAGGAAACTTTTGCTAACAAGCCACAATGGATGTTATACCTGTCACTTTAGCTGTTGACTTTGAGAGGCCATGGGCTACATTCTGCACTAAAGCCTGAACATTTCCTTCGAACAGCAACCCAGACACTCCTTCTGTAACATCACTAACAAAGCCCAGAGGACTGCCAAGGAAGTCCACAGATCCCAAGATGCTAGCTGCTTGCCACTTCAGTTCCTGTGAAATAAGTTCACAATAATTAACCCTTTAACGCCAAACGACTTCTAAAGCTGTCGCAAACAGTGTGTGAAACTTTGGAGGAATTTTGTTCCCTCCTACTCAGTTAACTGCTGTGGATTGCTATGCTGCAGGACCCTTGAAGGTCGGGCTTTCATTCAGTACCCAAAATGTACCCTTCCACAACCTAAACTCCTCCACAAACATCGATATAAACGCAGACACTTAGTAACTGCGCATTTTTCCCAGTTGACTAATATGGTTCTGACATGGCTTGCTTTGATTATCGCTTGACTTGGAGTTTACTGTGGGTTGAAATATCAACACTGGCCTCTGAAGCAAAAACTCTTTCCTGACTAGAAATGTCAGTGGTGTACTGTACCCATATAATTCAGACAAATGTAATGCTCAAAAATCAGATATACCCACAAATATTGATGTTTACAGCTACAGGAGGGCCCACAGACCTGCCTCTTGTAGTGGTGGGGTAATCTGTAGGGGTTGTGAGGTAGTAACATGCAACATACAGCTGTCCATCTACTAAAAATATCTTGGGCACCCCTGAATAGCTGGTATTTTATACACGGTCACATCGTAGCTTTAGATCTGTTTTTCTGTCACTGTAAAAGACATTTGTATCTTTAGAGGTATAATGTTTCTGCAACTCTGGCCAGTCATACATAGTGTAAACAAGGCAGATGATTGTAGGTCTCACAGCCATTGCCAGGAAAAAAAAAATAAAACTTGAGGAGAGTGCCATCAGTGAAATTCTGGTTGCTAACACCAGCTTGGAATCAGGTGCGGAGGCCAGTGAGGTTGAAGACTATTTTGAGGAGGAGGAGGGGGGGGAGGGGGAGGAGGGGGTGGAGGAGGGGGAGGAAGAGGAGGAGGAGAAGGGGGAGGAGGAGAAGGGGAGAAGCAGGAGGAGGAGGAGAAGGAGGAGGAGAAGTGGGAGGAGAAGGAGAAGGAGGAGGAGGAGGAGAAGGAGAAGAAGAAGAAGAAGAAGAAGAAGAAGAAGAAGAAGAAGAAGAAGAAGAAGAAGAAGAAGAAGAAGAAGAAGAAGAAGAAAAAGAAAAGGAAGAAGAAGAAGAAGAAGAAAGAGAAGAATAAGGAGGAGGAGGAGGAGGAGAATGATAAGATGGAAGAGGAGGAGGAGGAGGAGGATAAGAAGAAAAACAATAACATGGGCAGGTAGGTGGGGAGGCAGGCAGGCGGGGAGGGAGGCAGGCAAGCAAGCCTCAGCAGAAGTCGCCATAACATACACTGGCCAGCGAAATCACCAACCCAAATGCGCTGCTGTCTGTGTTCTTCTCGCGGCCAAAAAAAGGGCACACAGTGCGTCAGATGTGACGTGGGCCTGTGTGTGGTGCCTTGTTTCATGCAATATCACACAAAAGTAAATTTGTAATATATTACCCTCTTTGTGAAGACTGTGTGTTTTGATAAAACAGTGATCCAAGGTGCCGCAGGCATTATGAGGTAGCCAGAATTATGTGAGTAATGAACTATTTACACCAAAATTTATATACTGCATGTGATTCACGGGCCTAAATTTGTTATAAAAATATGTGAACATTTTTTCCCAGATTAACCAAATCATAACCAGAGTGCAAAATTCTATTTCATTAAATTTGAAGGAAAAGTCTATGAGATATTCTTTTTTTTTCTAAGAGTAACCATTGAAATTTAAAATCCCCAGTAAAATATCTTGGCAGGCAGTGTTACTCAGAGGGATTTAATTTCTGCATCAAAGGGTTAACTACAATAATTCCCATTTCAATCCTCTACAGTCTAAGTCAGCTGGCTGAATTACATACAGTGTATTGACAGGATCACAACAAGCACATACATATAAACATTTTACATTCAAGCATGTGACACTAAACACAAACAAAAGAACCTTTCACATGGACAATTACCATGGACAATGTGAATTGTTTTCTGGTAAAAAATTATCTGTTAGTGTTATTTTTCAGTAAAGACTTTAAAGGCAGAAATTATGCTGAAACAAAATAATATCAGAACTTCTCCATTGTAGTGGCAAACTGTTATTTATAACCCCTGTAACATAATCACAGGAAATGAAACTTATGTTGTACTTGGTTTTATTTTGGTTAAGAGAACCACTCAAGCCCCCACTCGACATCATTTTCAAAAGGGGAAAATTCTGTCAATGCCACGCTTTGATGGTAGATATCAATGGACAGGTTTACATTTTTTCTGACAACAGAAGCAAAGTAAAACATCAGGATCTTGTAAAACATTATACAATTTTTCTGTCCTGTTTGTTAACATGAAAAAATGTCATTTTATTGCTCCTGGTGTTTGTGTTGAGGGATGATGCAGACAAGTGATAACAGCGTGGCAGGTTGCAACCAGCACTAAAGAACACACACTATTATCAGTCTAACTACACTACACTTGAGTGTGATAATATGAAAATACAACATACAGAACATCTGGTAGTATTTTCCTGCAGTGCAATGTTCAGTTGCAATGTTTTTATGCCTGGCCCATGAAGCTGACCTTCAGATCAAATAATTTTTATTCCTACAGCAAGATGAACACTTAATGTGACTATTCTCAAAATGTTCTGAGAAACCAGTCATTAGGATTGCTATACAGGTGTGCAAAAAGTTCCTGTGAACCTGTGCAAGAAAGATGCTACACAGTGCTGGATGTGCAAAGTCCCATACTTAAAATATTTTAGATGGCACATGTGACCTCTCATGACATGCCTGTGGGGGTCATTTTCAGCAATTATTGCAACTGTTTAAGTACTATAAATTCATTACAACTTCAACTCTAACCTACATCCTACTTCCAACAGTCTACAGGGACATTTTGGTCACCTTGTCATTCATGTCTCAACAAAAACATCTGAAAGACAACAGTTATGACAATTTTTAGAGTCAATGTTATTAACCCCCCAGTGGAAGCTCTGGCCCCAGCAGATTTGAAACTGGATTTTAAATCCCCTCATTCCCGTAGGTCAAGAAGGGGAAGTGACACGTTACAGTCATACTACTTACATCTTTGTAATGCTTTAGAATGGAATGCAGAAAGAACTTGCTGCTTTCAAATGCGTGATTCTTGACAAATGGTTTAAGGTCAACTGATGCATCCTCAAACTTGATTAGTGTGAGCCCTAGCTGTCTCTTGATAGACTGCAGTTGTGCAGGCAACTTGCTGGAGGTCATTACGCTAAGTTTTACCTGTTAAAAAAAAAAATCTTCACTTCCACATATTCAAAATTAATTTAGACCTTATAATGTACAAATTCAATACAGTTAGTTCTGCTATTATGCACGTGTTGTTGATGTGAACTCATTACAATGTGGCTGCTGACTAGGTGAATGCATTTGGTTAACGAGAACATTTACGTGCATGTGTTGGCCATCATGTGATTTCAGCAACAAGTGTGAAGAAACAAGACTGGATGATGGGCCACGCTTTTCTGACATGACCCTATTTTTATTATGCAATTTCCTGTAATGCAAGGTCGCATAAGAACATCACTAACGTGTAATAGCAGAACTGACTGTACTTATTTACCATCTTCTCCAGTGGATACAGCATGAGTAAAAAAGTAGCAAGCTAGCATACTTTTAGGACAAGATGAAATACAATTAATGGCATCCACTATCACTTGAACAGCTGCAGTGTCTTCACACAACTCACAATGTCTGAGTTCCACACTGAAATATGTAGTCTTGGCAGCAACAGATACCATCTAATTACTTTCCCAGATTACAACACAAACTCTGAGGGATCACAAAGTTTACAGATTTTATACACGCATCTGCTTTTTAAATGTCAAATACTCATGTTACTTCATTTAACTACAGCTGACTGGTCCATACATTTACACTCGAGTTTAATCCTTGCATCAAAATTTTAAATATCTTCTCAGTAACAGCAAACTGTGTAAATTGAAATTCATATTTCACATACAATTATCAGGATGTCGTAAAACCAAAATGAAACACCAGAAAAAGCATACAATTCTGTTTTTAAAAGTAATCGGACCACACAGTATTGATACCTCCAAATGATATAATGATCCATGAGGTCAGAAATGTTGTGTGAGCACCTCATCACATACAACTAAACAGCTAGACAAAGAACAGTGAATATGCTTACTTTCCTGTCTACTGAAACAGGAAGGTGACAAAACATCAACACAATTATGCTTGAACATTTATCAACTGTCTGTTGTACTAATGACAAATGGATAACACAGTACTTATCCTTGCCAACAAACATAATTACCAAGATGCCACTGAGAGGTCTGCGCAAACAGCCATACCAGATAACCAGGCTTTAAAGAATTTTGTGCTAGTATTTCTCCTTGTCATGAATAGACAGCAAACTTAATCTCCTATACAGTATTCCTCTGACAAAAGAATACACATTTTATTTACTGGCATACCACAAGTGAGATATGTAAATATGGGACATGGTACTGTTTAAATATTGTCATCTGAAGAAGTCTTGAAGGAGATAAGAAAGGGGAGAACTTTTGCCTTTATACAGTTGCACCAAACGTTACATACATGACCAGGTTCCAGCTTGAGTAGTCCAAAATAATATTTCTTTGCATGAACGGAGGTCACTTCAGTTAGAATTCGTTGTACTTCAAAATCACTCTCCTCAGCATCTTCTTGCTCAGGGTCCAGGTGACTGTAGCCAGCAAAGAGGAAGAGCTTCAGTAGCAGTCTTTCTTCAATGGTAATGGACAGGTTCTTAACTGTTACAATAAGATGCTGCAAGCAACAAGATGTCTTTATTACTGATACAAGCACAGCAGTGAGACAATTATACTACTGACCTCTAAATACTACACACAGAATCCCCTCTACACAACCAATGTTAATTGGCGTGGGGCTCCTTATATGTGGGCCACTCCACACATCAAGGCAACTTTTTTTTTGTGCCAAAATGTAGCAACACAAGAAATGGCATATACATGTTTACAAGTAGGTGGCATGTACTTAATAAATGTTGGCCAGCAAATGGTGGTTGATATCATGCAGCCAATGGCAGGAGGCAAGCACACCATGTCTTTTCAATCATGGTCTTATCACTTTATTACAGCATAGAGAGTGAATATGAAATAAAGACTATAGCACTGGGAGTTGGAAGTGTTACAACACCCTCCCTCTTTTCCTGACCTCTGGGCATGTAACTATGATCTGATTCCCAGACTGAAGCAGACAATGTGCAGGACATGATTTGCAAACAGAAAGGACATTTTAAAGCTGTATGGGGTGAGGTGGCACAGATTAGCATGTCAGGTGATGCTAATGGTATTCACTGCATTCTGCAATGTTGGCAGCAGCCCACAGATAATCTCAGGGACTACTATGAAAGTTGGAGTAGCTGGTGTTGTAATTCTTGTTCCATATTCACTCTGTATGCCACAATGAAATGACAAGACCATGATCACAAAGACATGTGCTCACTGGCCTCCTACCAGTGACTCCTATACCACCATCTGATGTAACAGTTAAGTACATGTCACATACTTCCAAACATATATACACCATTTCCTGCATTGCCATATTTTGGCACAAAAAAAAAAAGTTCCCATAACTTACAGAGTGACCCACATAAAGTTGAAGTACCAACATCATCAATCTGTTACCATACATTATTTACAAATTATTACACATATAAAAAATGTTCAGAACACCTTATGAACAGAGCTCTGAACATTGAGCAAATCAGAACTAAAACTGAATTAAAATATGGAAGTTTTCAGGTTTTCATGGCAATTGTTCATTATTGGATGGTCTTCTCTTGTGTTTCTAAGCCAAATGGTAGAAGTGTGTTCCAGTGTGCCTCCAAAACGTTGGAACACACATCTACCACACAGTGTAGAAAGCCAAGAAAAGACCATCAACTAATGAATTACAACAAGTTTCCACTGGTAATATTACACATGTAATGTGAGTGACTGCACAGAATAGCAGCAGCTTAATTTTTTTACTCCAACAATCTTTCACTTGCTATTTCATCATCATTCACCTAACATTACATTTAACCTCTGCATAAATTTTATATGTTTAAAGAATAGCACTAGCATTCAATATATTCTCGATAAAAATTATTGCAATTATTAATATCAATCTCTGCTAGAAGCATACTCTGTCATGTATATGAGAACTGCAGCCATTTAGAAAGCATTAGTGCACAGTGAAAAATTTCTTACTTAGCTGATGGACTGTCAGCTTTTCAAGGAGAATCTACCACGATGAGTTTGTAAGTTATAAAGGGCATG
>Ga0123355_10003706_pt1 | contig 22039 bp, 11 predicted proteins | sample TergutEmb28metaG_3_FD_89872 | JGI IMG/M metagenome (GOLD analysis project Ga0123355, IMG submission 89872) | Embiratermes neotenicus P1 segment gut microbial communities from Petit-Saut dam, French Guiana - Emb289 P1 | ecosystem: Host-associated > Arthropoda: Insects > Digestive system > Gut ... | reverse complement strand
GGTGGCCCGAAACATGTTGAGCAACCTATAAAGGAGAAATAAACATAATACCAAAAGTGACATCTAGTTGGTCTCTTTATCCACATTGAACTACGATGCACGGTCAACCATACATCAAAACTAAAATAAATTCATTGTGGGATGAGCTATACTCCTGTGTGTCAAACATGGGTGGTTTCTTTCTACCACCTCAGCCAAAATTATGCATATAGTGCAAGGCTATGAAATATTGGCTTTTGATATGGCTATACTGCAGCTGATGGCCCAAGAATGTTGTGAATTTGTGCACTGTTAGAGCTTCATATAGTAGAAAGGATTACCTTATTTAACCTTTAAAGTATGAGACGTATCCATGTTATATAAGGATTCAGTGCGTACCGCGCAGTAAACACCCTCCATTTCAGTTATAAAAACCAATCTGTTATTGATGTATAAGGCAAAAATTACTGTTTGTTCTGAGAGCCATAAAAACACATAAATGCAAAGTAATCACCATGCAAAATTTTTTAATGTTAAAGCTAGTGGTACATAAAGTAACCGGTAGGCTTTAAAAAGGTTAATGTTCCTAACAAAGCTGGTATTTCCTGTTCCTCTTCATAGATACAGTGGTAAACTCCAGACACTTTTCCAATGTCTATGAAATATCCTCACATTGCCGCAAACGTTAATTAGGACTGCACCAGTGCATACTCACAGCTTGTTGTGTTGCAGGATTTATATTTACTGTAGATGAAACCATACCCCATCAGTAAACATTGCCTAGAAGGAATAGTAATATATGATCCAAGTGTTTTGATTCTTTAAGAAAACCTTGATTTTGTAGAATTCATTCTGTACATCATATTAAAAATTGATAATTGTGTATCTTCAACGAAAACAAATTTTATTAGTTCCATCAACACACGCTACATGTTTCAGTCAGTACTGACCGAAACACGTAGCGTGTGTTGATGGGACTAATAAAATTTATTATGGTTCACGGTGTACATTTATCGGTTTTTAAAAAACAACTTTGCATTCAGCATGTTAAATTCTTTGTTACCACCACAGATTTATTAGGGTGGAATAATTATACTGCATGTTATATCAGCCATAGAACATGATTACTGTGAAAGGAGGCAGCAGGTAAGAGATCTGTGTGTGTGTGTGTGTGTGTGAGAGAGAGAGAGAGAGAGAGAGAGAGAGTGTGTGTGTGTGTGTGTGTGTTTGATTGTGTGCGCGCATGTGTTTCACTGCAGCATCGTCACTACCAAGCATTAAAATTTGCTCTCACTTAGGGTGAGACATCCCATTGTGATGCATGAATATATGAATAAACAGATGGACCATTAATCACAATGATGTACAGTATATCTGTTTGTTTGTTTCTTTCTCTTGTAATGATGCATTCTTAAGTTAGAGATCATGTGTATGCAAAGTGTGATGTATTTAATCGTTAATCATACACTGTCAGCACAATACATTTTCTCTTCTGGTTTTAGAATGCATTAAGTAGTTTTAAATGTCACGAAATAACCAGACTCTAATAAAGAGTGTTGTCTGAAATTGTTACTTTCGCAGTTCGGAACTTCAGAGTGTCAGCAAGGACCTTAAACGTATGAATTCTGTGTCTTGTATGACATTAGAAATCTAAAGGAATGTTTTGCACAAGCTATCGAGCTTTTATGCCAAAATTTGTGTGGTTGAACAGAATGTTTCGTCACCTTGCTGTGTCTGAAGAATTAAAATACTTTTGTGCCATTAATAAAAGAATGTTGATGAATTGGTGGAATTCACCTAATTGTTAGAGAAAATTTGTTTAAACACTGAAAGCTTTTGTGTAATGTCTACATATTTGGACACTGACTGATGTGGGTCATGTGGAGTAGGGGACTGTGGTTGAATTAGCCGACTGTACACACAGCAACGGTGTTGCTGTGTGTACAGTTAAAAACTGCTGATGATCGACAGAAGAACTGTCCGAAACATGTAGAGTTTTATTCAAAAAATAAATTTGAGAAATTAATGCATCTAGTTGGTTTTATTATAAGAATAGGTGATAGAGTTTTAATTACCTACATTGTCATGAATAATCAGTGCAACATTGCAGTGTTTTAAAAAAAATTGTGGAATCTTTTATAGGTGAAAACCTTTAACTTCCATAACTTTGTAAGAAAAGAGTGAAAAACTGAACTAATGTAGCAAAGATATATTATCAATTATGACTCTGATTTCTGCCAATAATTTGTTGTCTTTGGGAGAATTGTTCTGATAGATGTAATCCTTGAAACTCCTCAGTGAAGAGGAGTCTCATATTAAGAACAGAAGAATATAGTTACCATATTCAGACACATTGAAAACCCCTGCAATTTATATTGCTTAGGGAATGAAATGTTTATAAATGCCTGCCAAACACACTGTTGGGGATATGGAGTGATTGATGCAGGCTTATTTAACCAATGTATTAGCTGATGTCTCTTAAAGTTTCTTTATCAGGCCTGTGAAGCAGCTGCAGATGTGTGTGACACCAAAAGTGCTTTTCCTGCTGTAGTCAGATTTTGAGATGTCCAAAGTGTTTGTTTTGTTTGCTTATGTAGCTGTTAAAGTGCAATTGTGTTTTGTCTGCAAACCGTGTTTGTTCTGCTGGTGTGGGGTCATATCTGAGAAACTGTAAGAGAGTTGTAATAAGGTTGAGAGATCCTGAATTGACATTTTCACCTGATGATATCTCCATGTGTTTCTCTGACTCTTGTGTTCTCTGCGGAGTTGTATAATAAGCACTTATGAAAATATTCCTATTTAAAACAACACTGCATATTTTAGATGACAACCCTGTATAATTTGTGTGTTCATAGCAAGGAATGAAGACAGAATTGATTCTGTGTTCTGTGATGATGTGCCAATCTGTTACTTAAGTAGTACAACTTTGGCATTTCATACGATACTAAAAACGTTTTAGGTTTTCTGTGACTGTGTAGTGTGTGTGGTTGTTTCAGTATCTCGACGTGGGCTGGATATGATGCGGGTTCGTGCTACCGATCCTCGTCCTTGTCCTAAGTGTGGGAAGATTTACCGATCAGCACATACTCTGCGCACACATTTGGAAGACAAGCATACAGTGTGCCCAGGGTATCGGTGTGTGCTGTGCGGTACAGTGGCAAAATCTCGCAACTCGCTTCATTCTCACATGAGCCGACAGCATCGTGGCATCAGCACAAAGGATCTGCCAGTGTTACCAATGCCATCACCATTTGATCCGGATCTGGCATCACGGCTGCTGGCAAAGGCAGGTGTCAAAGTTTCAGCTGCTGAACTGCGTGCTCGAGCTTCACCCACTGGTCCTCGCCGCCCTGATGTGCGCTTAGAGGTGAAGTCCAACCACATAGGAGCGCCATCAGAAGCTGGCAGCAGCCTGTATGGTGGTGATGATCCTGAGGATCTGACAGTTGCTAACTCGAGGTTTGGTGCCCTATCTCCGCCGCCACCCACCGTCCACAATTCTGCTGCTGTCATCACCAAGGTAGGTCCCAAACATCAGCATGGAATCCCAGTTACCGCTGCTACCAAGTCCATAGACTCAATCGCACACAGTTTGGTGGTGGGTGGTGGCAGCAGAATGGGAGAATCAAACCGTGTACCACCTCCTCCCCCACCACTCTCTGCTCCAACAGGATCTTGTATGGGTAGTGCCATCTTGGACACATACCTTCAGCTAATTGTAGAAAATTCCAACAGTTTAGCACTTGGTTTGAGTGGTAAGCACACAGCTGCTGCAAATGCTGCCAAAACTGCAGCAGCATCTGCTGCAATGAATGAAGGAGATGGAAGTAAGTTGGGAGAGAGGGAGGAATTGGATAAAACTGGAGAAGACAGGGATAGAGGTGCAGATGAGGAAATAGAGGATCTGGAATCTTCAGCAGGAGAAGAAGAGGATGAATACAGTGAAGAGGAGCAGGAAGTCATCAAAGCAGAGTGAAAATATTGCCCTTTGGTCAAGCCGTGTATGAATTCCATCCAACTACCTCAAACTGGAATATTAGCCTGTACTGATGATGGTTCCATTCCAAGAAAGGAGGAACCCTTAGCTGAATAATTTATGCTGAAAGGTAAAAAAACAGAGGAAGAATGTCATTTGTGTCAACAAATTGTCTTCCTGTGTTTTTCCTAGTTTCTCTAATTTATTTTTCTTAATACAGTCTTATTTATGGGAATGTTTAATAACGTACGAAACATGAGACGAAACACAAATCTAACATATACGACTGAATGAAATTCCATCCTTCTACCTCAAATCTTTTATGCTGAAGTATCAGAAGGGGTTTCCTCCCATCCATTTAGTGTGTGAATTTTAACATGAGAGTGTGTAAGACAGTCTCCATCCATAACATAACTCCCCAGATAGTGGAACACAGTTACAATAAATCAGGGGTATGTATACGGTTGTTACAATGACTGGCCTCTTGTGTTACGTATTGTATAGCTACATTGTGTTCTAATATTTGAGGCTGCAGAAGCAGAAAATTTTATTGACATTAGTAGGGGACCATCAAAAGATGTGTCTTCCCAAGTAAATATGAAGTGAGGGAGTGAAATGTTATGACAAGCTATGTAAACACATTGACCTATACTTTAGGTGTTGACATATTTACCAGTGTTCTTGGAAGTGTGTGTGTATGAAGTCTTCTGAAAGGCTTGGGCATGTATGGTTTCCAGAATCATATTACTGGTGTGATGCAATGTGTAGTAGGTAAGGGTTCATATGCATAGCATACTAGAACAGTGAAAATTTGCATATTTAGTATTCTCAGTCTATTGTTTTCATATTGCTTCCAAGGACACAGTTTAATGGAGCAAAAAAATAAGGTTAAATGTGACTGATGGTACTGGTGTTTATTCTGTAATAATAGAATCAACTAATTTTACATGACATATGATGGCATTTCCTTGCAGAAATTACTGCTACGGGAGCATTGATATGCAGGATATATGAGTATTTCATGTCAGGGTTTCTGCTCCTGTTTGTGACAGTTTAACAATGTAAACACAGCAGTTGTCTGCAGAAAGTGGAAGGACTGTGACATTGCAGAATCGTTCCTAAATCAAAGTCCATTCAGGATTTCAGCTCACATTTTCTTTGAAACTACCTAGTCCTCAAATGCTAATGGGATGAGATCCATTCATCCATTTTCCTCACAAGGTCAATGCATTATAAGTTATCAGGCAGGATAATAAGTATTTTTCATAAACATTATTGCTGTAGGATTCTTGTGATAAAGTATGTTTTTCCCTGTCCATACCATGAAGGCATGTGGGGGTATGGTTAGCATTGCTGCACACATTTTTGGTACTAGATGGGATCAGTCAGCAGATGCCCCCCATGGTGGAAAGCACTTCCAGTACCCATTGAATAAGTGGTTGGTGGGCCTCAATCCCGGTCTTTACGCTTCAGAGAAGAGACGGTTCTCTTACCCCTCCCTGGAATCAAACCATGATTCCTCAGTCATCCAATCAGTAGCTTAGTCACTGCATTGACTGAGTTATACCAGCTCCTGATTCTTGTGACAGGCAAGTAAATTTTAGTTTGTTGCCATGTATGTGTGTAGTAGAAGTTGCTTGCGTATTGTTTTAAATGCATTTACATATTTCACTGAAGGAAACCCTTATTGACTGGTACGAGATAGAACCGTCGGAGTGTAGAGGAGTACCGGTCTGCAGTCTTGAGCCAGTGTTGTGCAGTGTTTAGTGATATGGTGCGTACCTATCATGGCGGAAATATGGCTTCCAAGAAAGCTTATAGCAGTCTGTTGAATAATTCTGATACCAGTGGAATTTTTAACTTATATTTCACTTGTCAGATCATAAAATACAAAGACTGTGCAGTACATGAATAGTCTCGGGGGTTTTTTATTTCTTTCTTGTAACGTGCATAGAGTACAAAGTTTCTGGAAATAATGACTGGTGCTGTTCATTTCTGGGTACCTTGTCTTACAAGGAATATCTGTGGATGACACATCAGCACCTTACCTCATAGTTCACACAATCAATACCTCAGTGCAGTATATAATTATTCAAGCAGATCTACCATTGTTGGAGGTTTGCCTAACACTCCTCAGGTACATTAACATAACACAACATAATATAACATAACTGAATAAGCCAAGGCAGTTGGACACACAGTCATATCATCCTTGTTGTGCCATTGTATTATTGTTTTTTAATGTATATGAGAATCATATAAAGTCACAACAGAACACTGGAGAAACTTTTGAATGTTGATGCAGTCATGGGATCACGGTTGAATTTCAAAAGTGACACTGGGATGTTTTGAAAGGAGATGTGGTCTATTCACTTTGACAAATACAGGTATATCTTGACGTATTGGCAGTTTCGTGTGATTTTTGAAAGAGAAGTCTTATAAAGTAATGACATTGTCTAATGCAGAGAATGTAGAATTCATTGTGACTAAGAAGAATGGTATTAGAGTTAAATGACTTGCATATTTTCAATGAAAATTAAAGGTTACATTGTGTTGTGTATGCAGGTGGTAAGGAATACCATGAGTTTTCTTCTGTGTGCTGGCCCAGTGCAGTGGAAGTTGACAGAAAAGGTGCTCTTATGGTAGCACAGTTTTTTAACCCAGTCCCATAATTTGAAATTTGTTTTTGTTTGTGGGAAATATTGAATGTTATAATGTAGTTGCGCTTTCTGCTGCAAGTTTGTTCACAAGAGCACTGCAGCCGTGTTTTGAATCCACCTGCAAGTTGTGAGTCGGCAAAGGTGGCTGTTTTCAAAGTAAGAATGGTGGCTTACATTGAAATTTTGGCCTTTTTCTCATTTTTGAGGGTCTGACACCTAACACCTGCAGCTGCAATGATTAACCGGTCACTGTTCACGTATTTTTTAAGTAGAGTTTAACACGTACAAGGCTGCAAATTCTATTCCCCCGCCCACTTTAAGAATTAACACTATCTTCAGTAGAACTCTCCTAGCAACCACAAAGCTTCGAACCCAAGGTTCAGTAGGATATTATACGAGAGAGGTCAGTGGCCCTCACCTGTAACAGGTTTTGCCAAAAACTGGTTGTTCCAGAAGTTGCTGGCAACCAGTCAGAATTAGACAAATTACTGTGCAAATCACAGAGTTGGTGTTGTGCGAATCTGAAACAACTTGCTTGTAAAGTATCCAAAGGCACAGCATGTACAGATTTTTGGTCTATACTGAATCACTCTTTTCAAATTAAATAATGAATGGCAAATGAAAGATTTTGATCTGTGTTTTTAGTAAACATCATGCCAAATTTGTATCACTAAAAGTAATTATTGATGATTACTTAGTTGGACAGAGATCATTGCAAACTCATAAATGTTAGTAAGATGATGTGTTACACTTAACAATGTATGGTCACAGATAGCTGGACAAAAAGCGTGAAGTGAACTTGTAAAGAAGTTAAGAGGTAAAGGTAAAATTTTTCCTGTCCATTCCACAAAGTCATATAGGGGGACTAGAGGCATAGCTCCACTCATTCTTCATCTCGGTACTAGATGGATGTGACTGAACTTGTGTCAAGTGATCAGATTAATTTTTTCAGTATTGAGACTTGTAAAGTGTCAGCACCTTGGTGTAATTTATTTTTTTATGTAAGGAACAAACTGGTAAATGAGCATATATCATCTACTGATGAAAGCTTAACCAAGGCAAATACTCTGAAGGAAGGAGAAATGTTGGGTTGTGAAAACAGCTTGATGTGCTGTAATATGCACACTTTCAGGATACTAGATTAAACCATGTAATCCAATTATTTGACTGGAAACCACATATATATATATGGTTAAATACAATGATGATGAAAATAGTTTTAACCCCTTTTATATTACAGTATTAGTAACAGAAAGTTTACTGTATATGATAGTAACATGAAGTTACCCCTTCACACACCATGAAAACATGGGGAATGAGCCTATAGCTCCATGCATTTTAAACCATGGCACTAGATAGGTGTGAATAGTCAGCTTCACATCTTGATCACTTTACCCCCACAGAAAGAGATCCATGTCTATTGAATAGGAGACAGTGGCCGCAAAGCCAGTCAGGATGCTTTGGAGAAGAAGAAAATCTCTTGCCTCTACTGAAAAGTGAATCATGATATCTTGGTCATCCAGCCCATAGATTATTCATAATACAAGCTACACTTTCCCAGTTTCAGTTAAGGTATGTGTTTTTTATGTAATACATGTAAAAGAGCATAAAACTTACTAGTTAAATGCTAATGTTTCTTTTAGTTGTGACTCACATTTATGATAATATTCAGAAGAAATGAAATGGTATTCCTTATTTTCCTCCCTAGACCATGAGAAACCAAAGAAGTAACAAATGTTTAGAGTGACACAGCCACGTGGGAACACAGTTGTCATAGAAGTCTGGGTTGCCTGTATACGTATTCATGCACCCGATGCAATGTAGCATAATTTTGGAAGTAATACAAAACATAATTTAGTTGAAATGTAAAGTTTCTATGAAATAATGTGACTAGAGATTCATTAGTATGGTATTAGTTGGCACATAATTCACACCAAAACCTCACTCACACACACACACACACACACACACACACATGTATATATACATACCTTCACATACATGAATAGTAAAGTTGTTCATGTAAATTCTTCCAGTTGGTATTATAATAGGTCTGTTATTTAACTTCCATGACACTACTGTTCAGTAGATCTTCCATTGTTGGATGCAACAGTTAATGCAACAACTAAACATAATTTACTCAGTGTTTTCGGGTATTTTTTATTGTTTTCTTGATTTCTGTTTGATGCAGAAGTCCATTTCCCATAGTACTTATTTTTATACCTCGCTTAATAATAATGTGGTGGAAGGGCTGTTAAGCAACTTCTCCCATCAGTTCACATCAAGCTCTGGGACAATCAACCCTGACTTTGAAGTTCGACATAAGTAGTTTTAATATACTTTAATGAATGTAAGTATGACTTTAAACGTTGAAACATGAAGCCCTTATATATTACATATGTAAAATGGTGTGAACAGTCTAATTATAATAATATTGCTATTATTATTATTATTATTATTATTATTATTATTATTATTATTATTTAGTAGAAGTTAGGTACCAAATGGTTGGGTTTTTGAACCAATGGACCTGGAAAATTGTATTGTTAACTTTGTCTTCTGTCATTGTTTTTGAATTGTTGTTTGGTCTACTCAGATGCAGATTTTTTTTTTTAATCTGATTTTTGAGAATATGATGTAAAATCGTTTGCTTCCTTTGTGGAACTTGGAATCTAGCAAAAGAAAATGTTAAAGAAAAAATCCTGTTTAATACTGTTTGAGGAAAGATTGTCTGTCTAGAGATTCACTGCAGCTTGTTAACCACCTGAACGCTGTGTAAATATGTATGTGGTGTGGACACTGGCAGGTGGAGACAAAGCAGTGTGGGTATCTGTTAGTTGTTACTGCACCTTTTGTTAACTTCTCCTGATTCAGACATGACAGTTGAACAAATAAGAATATTACTCTGAAGTTGTAATGAGTGTTGTCATATTAGACATTAAGATAATTAGGCGTGCTTTTTACTGTTTTGTGAAAAAGTAATGTAAAAATTACAAAAAGAAGGGTGCTTTTGTATTTTTTCCCCCTCCCCCCCTCTACTGTATAGTTTCTTTTTGAAGGCAAATTTAGATTAAATTGTAAATAACAATAATGAATCATAGTCTGAAGGAAAGGTAAGAATTCTTTAGCTATTTGAATTTTTAGATTTGATTATATATTAGAGAGCTTTGTTGGAAATTATCAGGATTATATATATTAAAATGGTAGGAGAAATTGGTACTAACCAACCCATCATATTGTTTTGTCAGTGTGATAATTGATAGTAACCTGTGACTGTTTCCCGATTGATTGACCCAGTACTCTCGAGTCATGTTGGACTAGCTTGGTTCAGATCCCTTCCAATTTTAACGTAGTTATTTAGTTGTAATATAGTAATATCGTTCCGTTTGTTGGCCGCTACGTGGCGCGGTATATTACAAAGCAAGACAAGACCAAACGGTTTGACGGTCACTCGCAGCACGACACGAAACGTACTGAAGACTCGCTTTCTGTCGTTCACAGAAGCAACAATACTACTCATACTACCTCATTACAATGTTTTATTATAAATTAAGTGTCCCCTAGGCATAAGTGTATGTTAGTTACTAGGTATACAATAATACTAGAAGGAACAGAATATTCTGCAAGTTGTTGTGCTGTGTATGATAACTGTAGTACAACAAACAACTACTTAATGTGTGGCAAGAATAACGAGATGTGTTGTTAGTTTTATAAATGGATATTTTTTTTAATTATTTTGTGACCAGTGTTGATATCTGGACTGGATGACTTGTACTACATTTCTTGAGTTAAGTGTTGTTAGGAATGTGAATGTTAAGAGTCAGCCAGAATCAATATCTGAATTTTTATAATTTGTTTTGTGCATGTTTAATTTTCCCTGTAATACTTTTGCTAAAGAAAACAGATTATTGCATTTTCTTTTACTTCAATTTTCTGGTATATTAGTAGAGATATAAAAATCTTAAATTATGTATTGAAACATAAATAGAAACCTCAAATTTTGTGGTGTAAGTTGTAGGAAGTGAGGTCTGTGTTTTTCATGTTTGCGAGCTTATTTAAAAGATGAAGAAAAATAGTGTTTGTACTCAGTGCCATATTTACAAAGAAGGAATTTTGTTTGTTTTTTTCTCCCCCCCCTTTTTTTTTAATTATTGAGGGCTCGGCAGGCAAAGCAATGTGGTTCCTAAGTATAGAGTACAGTTCCTCAACAATGGTAAAGATGGTGTAGGTGTTCCATTGATAGTGGTGATAAGAACATAATGCTACAGCTAGTAAAGTAGTGGGGCATGCATTGTAAATGTGTTAAATATGAGCACTGGAGTCAGTCTTGTGGAGGATAATGTACATGATGTTGGAACTGTTGCATTACCATACTAAATATCCTATGCATGGTTTGTAGACAGTGTTGCCCCTCTTTGGTATTTTCCCTTGTTTTAAGACAAATTCACCATCTTTGTAATTGAAATCAAATTATAGATATAAATATGTACTCACAGATCACCTTGTTTTCACATTTCTTTATCTAAATTATTTGTAGTTGTGTAGTTTGTAATTTTTACAGGCACTTTACGAGAGAGTCTGGAGAGATATGTTCATTTTTGTTACCAAGAGATTTATGAATTAATTTCATATGTTGGTCATGTGTTACAAAAAGTGAGGTGATCTGTTTTCTTTGTATTTGCACATAATAAGCAATTATCTCAGTAAAAATGACATGCATGCCTCAGATAGTTAGCTGATTTTTTGTAATGTGTTTTAATTTGAGGGCTTTGTATTCCCTTGTGTGGAGAGGTTAGCTTGTTGTTGAGGGACTTTGTGCCTTCTTTGTACAGCATGATATTAGAGCACGTGTCAAATAGTGTGAAAGGCAGCCGGCACAGATTTGGTTGGCTGCTTTTTTCAGGTGTTCACAGTTCCTATCTTGCTCCGTAATAAAAAAAATTAATAAGAGAACTTTTTATAGGTTAGAAAAAGTAGGAGAAATTACACACGTACACATTATTATGTATTTTGCTGTAGAAGCATGTGAAATGCGTACGTAGTAAATGTGAGAAATCAAGGAAAGATGCAATCAGTTTGATTCTTTTTATGCATATGTTTAATTATTCCTGATTTTTACTTGGTCATTTGTTGTCAAGGTTTTTTTTTTTCTCCCCTCCCCCCTGTTTTGTCTCTCTTAAAGTTAAGAACGACAGTCTGTCACAACACGGGACTATGCACAACGGACGGAAGGTTACAGATGTATCTCCTTGGAGGCACTCACACCCCACTTATAATTACCTTACATCACACATACACAGGTCATTAACTCAGGTGAAATAGTGTTATAGGAACAGTAATTCTGTTATTTCTTTTGTAACAATTACCCAGTGGTATTTTGAATAGTCTGTCTCTCGTACTGGATGTACATAGACCGTCCACTCAGGATACGGCCCTGTCTGACATAGGTTTTTTTAATATATATATATATATTTTTGCCTTGATATACGTGAGTCATGACTAAAATCTGTAACAAGCTTCCTCGCTCTAGCTAGTCCGTGTTGTGAGGTGCACATACTCTTGCTACTCTGAGAGTTCAGAACCTCCATAGACACATTATGCCATTATTCATAATCTGTAATTAAGAATATTATATATGAATATGATATATGTATACAATGAATTGTTCTGTGCATTTACTGTAGAATTATTGTTTTGTTTTTAGGTGAGTAGTGTAATAGTCTTAAACATATGAAACAGTCCAGTAACAATTCAGTCATATGAAAATAATTGTTGACTTCTGATGTGTGAAGATTAACAATACTTTGTTTACATACAGTGTAACATAATTTTGCACACTGAATTCAATTTTGTTTGCTGTGCTAGTGTTCAAAATGTATAATGTGCACTGGTATTTAAAACAGTAGCAAGGCAGCAAAGAAGGGATATTATATTGCCCTCTCTTATTTTACCTTTTATATGTAGTTTGTGGGTTATAGCCATACTTTGTAGATATATTGATAGAGGCCCCATGTGTGGCTCAGCTGGTGGTTCACTGGTTTCTCAGTTCTTTTTTCCTGTTCCATTTCATTTGGAAATTACTTTTTATTAGGTTATCAGTTCATAGAATCAAATTAATAAAATATGTGTTCCTAATTAATTTGCTTTAAGTAATGTTTGAATTTTATTAGAATAATTTATATTAAATCAGATGTTTTAAGAGCCATTATATTTAGCTTACTTCCAGATGAGAATTGTAAAAGACAGTGCAATAAGAAAACACATTTAGGAACATTATTTTTATTACTGTATATGCTTCAAACACATTGATTATTGAGAAATCCTTAATTTCTAATTATATGATGTCGCATCTTGCCATTAGACTCCGAAAGACTGTAGTAGTGTTACTTGTTTTTACATGTGCAGTTTGTAACTGAATCTGTGAATACAGGTATTGAAACGGGATCAGCGAGCACATGCATCGCACAGACTTGCCCATGAATCTGTTTTTCTAGATCTCACAGTAGGTTTCTTCAGTCCCAGTTTAAACCAATGAACTCAGATACAATTTCCCAGTGGGTTGGTAGGGTAGTTGCTATTTTTTAACAATATTTAAACGGCAGGGAATCGATACAACACAATGTTACAAAGTTATTCTCAGGGATTCTAGTTCCCCAACCCCCAATTTTCCTCCCTTTGTTTGGTACCCATTTCAATACCTGTGTTTTGTTGAAAGGCAACTGGAAGAAAGTATTTCTTACAGGGTATTAACAGGACATGGGTTGGAGAATGGGACATTGACAAGGAAATTGGTGGTTTTGCATTTTAAACTTACTAATGATTATGGTATGCTTGGTTCCTTTCGTTATACAATATTTTGTTTTGAGAGGTGTTGGATGTTGCTTGCTTGAACTAACACTTTGCAATTTTTTCTACACATTAACAACTGCATTGATTGTTCCTTTTGATCCGTGGTATGGGTTTTAGGTTAATTTGATTTTTATTCGTTTATTATTAATACCTTGTACACCAAGTTTTGATTGTGTTTTTGTTTGCTTTATACAGTGCAGTTTTTGATTCCTATATATATATTTATTTTGTCAGTATTTAACTGTGTTTTACTACTTAAATTGTTTACGGTGCAGGTAGTAGAAAGGACAGAATTTCTACTGATGTTCACTCCTATCACAATTTGATGTCTGTCTATGGGGTTTCAGTTTCGAGAGAACGTGAAAACATGAGTAAAATGTATGAGCTTTTTATGTTTGCAGTTTACGTAAATTGCTGCTGTAACTTCCACACATCAGTATGTACATAAGTGTGTCTCAAGTAATGAAAATTCAGTAAATTCCAAGTATGATGGCCCTTTAAGACATGGACACTGTTGAGAATAACATTCTGTACCCCCATAAAAGATAATCTCTCTCTCCATCAAAATATGTATTCATTATCTGATGCTTCCATGCAGTTTCATTTGTGCATACAGCTGTGTCTTACAAGAAAACATGAAGTGCTGCAGCGGACTACACATGTTTTGCAAAAGTATTTGCTGTTTTGTACATGTCGTCGGTTTCATATTCATTTGTTACAGATAAAACTGATTGTTGGAAAACTGTCACACTGTCAGTAGTATTGCATGGGTGACTGAGAAATTGTTTCTCCTTGTGTTTTGTTAAATATTTATTACATTGAAAAATACATGAAATAAAATTTGTAGATTTTAAAGGTATCTTTTTTTTTGGGGGGGGGGGGGTGTCCGGGTACCAGTTTTTCTTGTAGTGGATGATTTTTGGGAAACTTCTCAAGTTTGTGCTTCAGGGGAAGTATGGATTACATTGGATTGGTATGAACTGATTACCTGTAGTATTGGCAATTTGAGGTTCACACAGCAGTCACTATGGATGTTACCATCTGCTTGGCAGTGGCACCATGTAGTCTGTTTGGTATAAAGGTGCCAGTGTTTCAAAGGAACCTGTCTACCAGATTGCATGATGTCACATTCCAAAATACAGTAATATTCAGTTTTTAGTGTATATTCCCTGTTTCATTTAGTAATTTGAGAGATACTTGTGGGAATAGATAGATGGACACAGTTTCCCATTTTGTTCATTTATTTGAGACACTTTGTGCAGAAACGTTTATACCAGCTGATGATCCTATAGGCAAACTTATGAATGCATATCCTTTCTCTCCGAACCCAGTGATACCACCCATGCAGTTCATTAGAATCAAACAGGGATTTCATAAGAGCTAAAAGATTTGCGTCCCATTTTCATTGTCTTTGGTGATGAACTCCCACACAGTTGGCAGAAAATGACTTTTGATTTTGTTCATATTGGACTCCTAACAGTCAGTGTTCAGGCTTACCAGCATCACTCAGATACACAATTTTTCATTATCAAAGTTTTTTTCCCCCCCACCAACTAATGCACAATTGAATAGTCTTAAAAACAATTTTAAATTTACATCAAAATTGACAATAAAAAGCTCCTACATGTTTTGGTGTAAATGCCATCTTCAGGGAGCGCACAATTTGAGATTGCTAAAGTTACAGTTGTTAAAATCAATTAAAATACATTGGTGTGGTTAATTCGGTGGTGTGGCTGCATATATTAACCTTTTGGCGCCTAACGACGACTGTAGTGGTCGCACAGCACCACTAATGTCTAAATGTTGCATTTTATATATTTATTCAGCAAATATAGGTACTGAATATTTTAAACATGTTATATTCTCTCCGTTTTTTCCTCTTCAAAATGCAGTTTGTTTCATAAATCTAACTTTTTGGTTCCTATATTATTCACATTTTATATACAGGGTGTGCTAAATTTTAAAAAAATAATTCCAGTGCCAAAAGGTTAAGCTTCACGCCCTAATTGCTTTTCCTGGTGAGAAAGAGAGATCCTGTTACCCCTTAAATAGGAGACTGGGTGGGCCCTGGAGATGGTCTGGATGTTTAGGGGAGCATGAAAATGTGCTTCACCGTCAGGAATCAAACTACAGTTCCTCAGTCATCAAGTCTATATCCCAGTCACTGTGCTGACCACACTTCATTTCATCAAGTCGAATGCAAAGTTTAATATCGATAGTACCAACGTCTACCATTGGACATGGTCCTGAACCAGTTCCATGCACTTCCTTCACAACATCCTTCTCTCTAGGCACGGTGTTCCCCTGTCCTCCCTTCTACAAATGATTTTCTCACCAAAATATTGTGTGAATTTCCTTCCTCCATTGTGATAGTCCATTGTCACATACATTTTACTGCCACACTAGTTACATGTGTAAATCATCTGCTGCAGTGCAGATGCAGAAGGATACTAACCCTAACTTATTTTGTTCTGTACCAACTTGTATAAATCGCCTTACGTGTAATATTCAGTATTTCTCGGTTTCTTCATCCCTGTCATATTAACCTGTTACGCACATTTATTTTATTCACCTTTTGGCGGTACAGTGGCATATGTTTGGAGATATACTGTACTTTAAAATGCTTTAGTGATTGCTTTTAATGAAACAGTATAATAAGTGTAGTAAGATTGGCGTGGAACAGATCCATGACAAGTTTTGACTGGTGATGTGGTAAAATAATGGATATTTTATGGTTAATTATAAGAACAAGCTGATGAATATAATTATGTGTGGTTAATGCATGTGTGACTTTTTCTTTTCGCGCGCATGTGTGTGTGTGTGTGCGTGTATTTTTTTCTTACATTTAATTTACAGTTTAGATTCTCTTCTCTGTTGCCTTGCAACACTTCTTGGTTGTTAACATATTAAGTTTTACACCTGAATCGATATGAACATGACATACAAGAGTAGCATTTGGAACTGTATTTTTTTTATGTATCCAGTTACTGCTCCCAGTCCTGAATTCCCTAGTCAGTATGAAGTGCACTCGTCAGTCAGGAAGTGTGAAGAAAATGATTTATCTTATTTTTCTGTGCATGCACAGATGATACAATAAACTGTATGATTCATATTTGCATCAAATCAAGTAAAGCTAGTTGAAAGATGAAAAGAATGCATAGTCATATTTGTTCATACTTCTGATGTGTTTTTTTTTTAATAATAATGCGATGGGAGACACTACAATAGGATGTAACGGTCTGAACGGTGATTGAACAAATTTGAATCTAAAAATTCATGCAGGGCTTAATATGTGACAAGAGCCTGCCAGGACTTATTTTGCAGTTAAAGTACTGATTTTTTTTTTCTGATGGCAATGAGTGTTTCCACCTTGAATGTATGATTTCTGTTTTTAAATTTGAACACTTAATTGTATCTTAAAATGCAGGTTTATTAGACACTGCTTATCATTTAAGATGTATCTGATATACCCAGTGTTTTGGGAGTTGGCTTACATCCAGATTTTTACTTGTCGGTATGCTGACAGATTTTGTTACTTTTTGTTTTCTTGATTTGTAATATTAGCAGTCTGATTATCGTCTCACAAATCCTGTGTTCGGAGGGTCCCACTTACTGCCACACATATAAAGAATGAAGATACAGGGTTCTGAGTAGAATCAAATAGAGCCTACTTCCCTGGTGCATAGATAAATAGTCCTTTAGATCTGTTGCTTGTAATTATTATTTGATTTTACTTTTTTTGAATACTGAAAGTACATGTTCTGTGTTTTTTAGACTTCTCAGCACTTTTCCCTTGTTCATAATTCTTTACATGCAGCATTGTTTTATACACATTTATGTTTACCTGTATACTGTATTCTGCTTGCCTGGGTCCACTAGTTATTAATCACCACCATAAAATCGAAAGCAAAAGAGATTTTTCACATACCAACAATGTTTTCATTTTATATTCTGCAAAATTTCCAGTAAAAAAAGCTGATTCTTTGCCATGGTTTCATTAAAGTACTTCGTTGCAGGACCCTGTATTAATCGACATCAATATCACTTCCGTTATCTTTTATATTCTGTGGACCATGCGTCGTGATATATTTGCATTATAAGGACCAACAAGATACACTTTCTCTCTCAATTTTTTTCAGTAATCATCCTCTACATGTTTCAAATTGATTAAGTATTCATCATCAGGATGTAGTTGACTGTATATGCAGCATATGGTATTTATCATGCATCTACAGTGACTAGCTGGTAGCACAATCAGAGTGGAACTATCTATTTGAAACATGTAGACGATGATTATTGAAATGAATTAGGAGAGAAAAGTGCATCTTTTTGGTCCTTATTATGCAAACACTTCCATTATGTAAAGTGGCATGTCTTGGCATGTTGAAGATTACAAAACAATTGGATGGCCTGCCATCAGTGGCATGACATTGATACCAAGTGTTGTAATAGAACAGCAGTACAGTGATACCTCGGCTAACGAGTGACCGTGCTAACGAATTTTTCGGCTAACGAAGATTTTTTTCGCTGTTTTTCGGACTCGGCTAATGAATATGGATTCGGCTAATGAATGTTTTAGTGGATGCGCGCGCTAACATAAAGCAGCAAACGTGAACGGTCGGGCCATTCCAGGAGCTGAAATGAACACGTTTCGGCTAACGAATGTGACTCTGGAATGAATTATCTTCGTTAGCCGAGGTATCGCTGTATAGTGTTTGCTAAGGTAGGGCGTAGGGTAACAAAGTAATATGGGGCAGCTCCTGAAATACTGTGTGTATTAGTTCTAACCCAGACAGTGGACAGTACCAAAAGTAATGGTGCTTTAATTCATAGACCAATACATAGAACTGCATAATAGTATATTTATGAAGCCCTGGTATCCATTTGTCTTGCAAATTAGGCACTGGTTATTCTGCATGTTTCATTTCTAATGTGAATGCAAACCACGTTATGATGATAACAGCTTTATACTGACAGAATGCGATTACTTTATCATCTTCCACATGAAGTTTTAAATTGCATTTCTTCCAAGTTTGGGTGCAGCTTGGAGATGGACAGTATACTGGGAAGTTGGAATATTTTCAGTGAATAATGACTTTGTAGTTTCCCTGATCCTTCCAAATTTCTGTACAAGAAACCCTTTGTGAATCATTGCACCATACTAATTTGAAATGTGGGGTAGATGATGACCGTTTAGGTTTAAGTCATATCACTATTTTAAGAAGAAATTTTATTGCAGTTTTTTATTTATGTCTGTGTAAAAATTCCTGTGAAGAGCCCAGGAAATTTAAAAAAAATATATATATAACTGTACTAAGAATACATTTTTACATTTTTGTTTGCTTATCTATACTGCTCCCACATATTAAAATATGTAAGGGTAATAAGAAAAGTGTATGGCATTTTGTAGAGAATTATATAGTTTGTATATATTAAACTGAGTAGTGCTGTAACAAATAAAATTATATACCCTGCTCTAATGTGAAAAATATCAAACGTGTCTTATGTTATATAAATATGTTCTTGACTTCAGCCACCAGTAGAAGTTATATGACTCACCACAAATTCAACATTGGTATACACAACATTGCATATCTGTATCATGATTGTTATTTCTTTATTGCAGGAGATTTTTTTATTGCCTCTGACTGATAAATTCACATTAAAGCATTGATGGGTTTTCCCAATATGTATGCTGGTTCAGGTTCTTGCATGACCCACTCATTTCGCAGACTCTTCTCCTGTGCTCAAGGAAACCATCTGATGTTAAGATTACATTCGTTCTTAACGTTGCAGGGTCTTGGTACAAATATTGTGATCACCTTCCCCATCTTGTGCCATGCCAAAATCGTGCAGTCGGAGTTCAGGCACCAAGAATCTTCATTAATGTGAAGAAGGCAGAACTTTGCATCTTGTTTTATAGTATAAGGGTATTTCTTCCTCCCTCCCGCCCTATCTTTATTCCCCCCCTTCTGTCTATCCTCTCCAACATTCCTTTCTGTATTCGCCTTCCTTCACATCATTTTACTTTGTTTCTCTTCCATTGAACTGAATACACATTACAGATTATCAAATATATGCTCAAAGTTTTGTTGTGTAGGAAACTTAATAGGATAAAAGATTTGTAAATTGAACGTGTACTTAAGGGATGGGCCAACACAGTGACAAACCTGGATTAAACAGTCCCAATCAAAGAAGGGTGGATTGAACTCATTAAATATTAGCACATCATATGCAGGAAATGCAATCAGCTTCTGCAGACCACTGTTTGAATACCAGTGCCTTCGACAAAGAATTTAATTGTCGAGGTCTGAATACCCCAATCCCGACACAAGTATGTAATATATAGAACACGGTAACTATTGACGGTATAATGTTCCGATGTCGAGACACGATCGACACTGGCGTCCATCTTGTGGCCAGTTGCAGAAGCAGTGATAACGCCGTTAACAGGCGTTAGGTTAGCGTGTTCAATGTCGTGAGTGGTGCTTGAACTGGGACGTAGTGGATAGTGCTGTCCTTGGTGTTATCAACAGTTTGAGTTTATAAGTAGTGCCACACGTGTTGTGAAGTAAATATGCCAAAATGAATGTGCAACAAGTTTCGCGTTGTGTTTGTGGTCTGCCATGCACCTGTTTGACATCGAGATGTAAGTACTGAACCGACTGCCATTCTGTTGTGTCTGAAGTGTGCTAGTAATCACAGCCTGTGTTTGTGAAAACCTGCGGTGCAAGGACTGCTGAAAACGATGGAGTAGATTAACATAACGCGAATGTAAGAAGCATTTAGTCGATTCACCGTAAAGTATGTTCCGTTAAGTTAGTTTTTTAAATGAATTTCATATCGTTTTGAGGGCGAGTCATTTGACGCTGAAGATTGTGTTAGTACTACGTTTTCATGCGGCTATGTAAAATGAACAGGAGTTAATATGCTTATCAATTCGTGGACATACTGAAAATTCAATTTCTCAAATTGTGGACCGCGAACATTTTTCAACGGTTCGCGAAATATTAAACGGACTATCGTGCTATTGGGAAATACGGTAAGGGGTAGAAAGGGTATAAGGTACAAATACACGCCATGATGGCGTTTGGGGGAGGGGGGGATGGATTATAGTTCTACTCATTAACTTCGGCACTAGATGGAGGAGAGTGTCCAACGTAATGCCCCAGCCACCTTACAGCACCCATTGAATAGAGACAATCTGAACGTTTTGGAGAAGATAAAACTTTCCCTGCCGGGTTTCGAACTTCGGTTCCTCCAGTCCGCAGCCTAGTTATGCCGACTACGTTAACCTGGCTAATGGAAAATTGGAACAGCACCTTCTTTGTCATGCTTGACAGTTTTGAATGCTTCATTTACAGGCCGTTCGAAATACCGGCATTTGTGTAACGTAAACACTAAACACACGCACACGAATTCCACATGCCGCATTAGAATATATAACTTTCTGCTTTGCTTTGACATTGAATGTTACATTTGAACTTGATAGTGACAGGAATTCAAGTCATGTGTTTTCCATCGTTAATTAAAACAAACAGTAAACGACCAACAAACTTATCAAATAGGACCTTTCCTTTATAATCCCACCAATGTGTTGCCTTACGAGAGGGGCTTAGGTTAGACATTAGGCTAGTCTCCGTCATGCGTGCTTTCTTCTCTGTTTATGAGATGGGCTTAGGTTAGACGTCAGGCTAGTCTCTCTCTCGCTCTATTTTTAGGAGTACTTATTATGATACCAATATAGCGTAACCCGCGATACATATAATAATAGCTCAGCCATGCCCCAAATTTTTGTATACGAAAGATTCGGTTGTGGGATATGACGCCGTTTCTTTGGTATCTCCCTCCATTTCGGCGGCACCGTAGATCCTCCGAAACGTCGGTAACTACTTCTCAAAGGACATGGCGTCACGTTCCATAGGGCTTGAACCTTTGACAGCACTGGTACGGGGTGTAAATTTGTGTTCTACGTTACGATTCAGTTCTGCCCTGTGCTGTGGTGTGTTGCAGTTAAGTTGCGTTGAAATTACGTAGCAGGGGTGCGCCGGGGTTCAGTTCCCCGTAGGGGCGAGGGGACCACCGAGCCTCCTACTTGGTGGGTACCGGGTACTTTTCCGGGGGTAAAGTGGCCGGGGCGTAATGTTGAGTATTCACTTCCATCTCGCGCCGGGGTTAAGAATGGGTGGAGCCATATCTCCCCTCCTGTATACATTCATGACGCGTACAGGGATAAATTTACCTTCTTTTACCAATACATACTGGCTTTGTATTACCCTAGTAGCGAGGTAAATTCAGTCAGAAAACACAACTATAATTGTTTGCTAGATGATGGTATTTATTAACAAGTAAATAACTACATGTTTCGGCCTATAGCGGCCATCTTCAGGTTATTACAATTTTGCTCAAAGTTTGTCATATATATATATATACAGGGTGTAACAGGAGGAACGGACCAGACTTCGGGAGGGTGTTCCTTATGTTATACTATACCGATATAACCTAAAACACCTATATCCAAAGTTGAACGGTTTGGGAGATAATGGCAATTGAAAATTGTGGACTTCCTTGTGGT